>JACKQG010002658.1_pt1 | contig 22946 bp, 21 predicted proteins | sample 8237621 | NCBI WGS metagenome assembly JACKQG01 (sample SAMN15677084, study PRJNA649215) | marine metagenome | biome: marine; feature: Black Sea; material: saline water; isolation source: suspended particulate matter (SPM) from the Black Sea western gyre | collected 2013-06-09/2013-06-10 | depth... | reverse complement strand
CCTTGAGATTATCAAGAAATTCGCGATTTCGCTAGATTTTTCAGCGAATAGAAAAAATTCAGGGTAGGATAAACTTTCAGGACTTACGCAGTTCAAAAAAAAATTGCCGGGGAATAGGGGGTGCGGCGAAACCCCACCCCCTATTCCCCGGCAAAACTCGCTTCAAGTGCGTAACTCCTAACTGTATTACAGATCGACAAGTATCCCCGATAGCAATCGAACTAACACATATATTATACAGGGATTATTTAAGTGAGAAATTTTTAGGGCCTCTGGGATTCCCCGTGGTAGTTTCTAGATTTGGGGATATAGGGCATGCTCCGCACGACCTATATCCCCAAATCTGGTGGTTACCCCGGCAATTCCTAGAGAGCCATTTTTATTTTGGAGATGAATTTTCACGAATGAGATAGAGCAAATTATCCTCTATTCGATACAACATGGGGGCTACCTGGATGCCAGGATATTGCAAACGCAATCTTTTAGTCTCACTCAACACAAAGTCAATCTCGTTTCCAATTTCAAACATGGGTGCAAAGTGCATGAAATGTTCTTCGGCCCTGACTCTATCCCACCCAGCTTTCTCAATGAGTCCCTGTAGAAACTGTTCTTTCCTGGCAACCAAATTAACCATCCCGCAGTTGTTATGCCCAATGAGCGCGATGGCTTTCACGCCACCAACTGCGATCGCATATGATACTTTAAACTCACTATAGCGTAGATTTGCACCACCCGAGCGAATGATATAAGCAAAATTATCGGGGATACGCAAGCGTTTGCGGTTATCCATACACATGCCGATTAATAGTTTTGCCTGGGTATAATCCATGAGCGGATAGTTGAGATTATGATATTTGAGCAGAATCCCAATCGGGGTATCCCGGTACTCTGGGTAAATATCATCTACTGTAGATACAGAAATTAGTCGGTTCATAGGTCAGGGAAAAAGCGGGAAAAGGATGGGTAAAAATATCATGGTGGCAATAAAAATGAAGACCGTCAACAACCCGCCTACGCGGGCATAGTCAAAAAATTTATAACCACCCGGGCCGAAGACCAGCACATTGGCTTTGTGTCCAACGGGTGTGAGAAAGCTCGTGACTCCACCGATAATCACCGCCAGGGTGAAGGTCAGATGGTTGGCGCCCAGGCTGAAGGCCGTATCCAGGGCAATCGGCACTACCAGCACCATCGCCGCCGCATTAGACATGGGTTGGGTGATCAGGGCAGCCAGCAGATAGATTCCCGCCAAGGCAGCCAGAGGGCCATAGCCGCCAATTGTACTCAACATGAGGTCTGCTATATACTGTGCCGCGCCGGTGGATTCCATGGCTGCACCTAGCGGCAGCATCCCAGCCACCAGGAATACCGTGCGCCAATCGATACTTTCGTAAGCCTCATCCATGCTCAAACAGCGTGTAATCACCATTCCCACAGCCCCCAACACCATAGCCATGGAAATTTCGAGCCCTGCAAACAGCACCAGTCCAATGACCAGCAGCATCAACCCCACTGCGATGGGCATCTTGCGGCGGCGATTTTCAGGGATTTTGAGCGGCTCTAATACCAAGAGTCCATTCTTCGCTTCTAACCCAGGCGTGCGGCGGCGCGGTCCTTGGAGAATCAAGTCATCGCCAAATTGCAACTTCACCCTGCCTAATCGTTTGGTGATAATTTCACCCTGGCGTCGAATTGCCAGTACCGTAAAGCCGTAACGCTCACGGAAATCTAACGAACGCACGCTGCGGTTTGCCATGGATGAACGCGGCGCAAGCGTTGCCTCAACAATGCCGATCTCTTCTTCACTGAGTTTATCTAATTCGGCGTGACGCCTGCTCTGATCGGCAGTCGCCAAACCGAGATCTTCTTTGGCGCGCAGTAAATTTTCGGCAGATCCTTCAATCAATAGAATATCATCCGGCTGAATATGCGTGTCACGTGCCAATTTCGTGATGGTTCCACTGCCCCTCACAATAGCAACGACTGTCAAATCATAATCCAGACCCAGTTTGGATTCCACCAGAGTACAACCTGCTAATTTTCCATCTGCCGATACGCGTACTTCGTTGATGTATTTGCGCAGTTGACCTTTTAGCTGTGCGTCCCCAGGCGCCTGGCGGACCGGAAGTAGATGCCGCCCAACGAGGATCATATACAGGATTCCTGTTGTAAACACTACGAGACCGATCAAAGTAAAATCAAAAAAACCAAAGGTGGGTAATCCGTTTGACGAAACAATATCGGTGGCAAGGATATTCGCCGGTGTACCAATTAAGGTCAAGCCGCCGCCCATCAGGGAAGAAAATGAAAGGGGAATCAGTAACTTGGAAACCGGAATTTTTGTTTGACGCGCTATGCTGACAACCGCCGGCAGCAGCATGGCCGTCGCGCCAACATTGTTCATGAAGGCAGACATTGTGCCACAGGCAATCATGATGACCGCGATCAAGCGCATTTCGCTTTCACCGGCCAGGCGGAGGATGAATTTTCCGAGGATGTCAGCAACGCCTGTTTTGAACAAGCCCCCGGAGACGATATATACGGCCCAAACGGTAATAACTGCCGAATTGGAAAACCCGGCAAAGACTTCCTTCGGGCCAACCAGGCCTGTCAACCCAACGGTTAGAAGTACGAGCAGGGCAACTACATCCACACGCAATTTTTCGGTGGCAAAGATGATCAGTGCAACGAGGATGATGCCTAAGGTGAGGGCAATTTCAGGGGTCATGAATCTATTCCTTTAAGATTTTCGCTAAATAGGCCAGAAAACCGGCATGATAAGCGGCACAACCGCAATATTCAGAATCCATTTCTATGATCGTACAATCGACACCGTCTGCGATGCGATTACAATCCCGATTTTATCGAACTCAACCAAGATCTGTTGGCTGATCTCATTTCTGAATGAGCGTCTTAAGTCAGTGTCGACCGGGTAGACTAATCCCAGTTCGATCCAGTTATCGGTCAGTTTCACGAAGACTCGCGGTTCTAAGGGGGTGATCCGCACAGCCAATTTTTTGCGAGCTTGACGGCGTTGTTGTTCGGCTTTGGGTAATAATTCTTGATAAGCTGCGTGATCACGGGCGGCATTTAGCAGGATTTCTACGGCGCGCTGCCAATCCGACGTATATGTGACTGGAATGACGATTTCGTCCCAGAGATAGCGCAAGTGAGCCGAGTAATTGAACAGCGGTTCCTTGAACAAGAAAGCGTTGGATAGAGTCACAATCCGTCCGGTGTTATGGTCGCCGCCTAACCAGTTGCCAATTTCCATCAGTGTGGTGCGCAATACGCTGACATCTACCACATCCCCTCGAATACCGCCAGTTTCGACCCGGTCTCCGATACTAAAAGGTCTCCCGAATACAATCGTGATCCAACCGGCAATACTGCCAATGACTTCCTGGAGAGCAAAGGCCAGACCTGCTGCTAAAATCCCCAGGGCTACGGAAAGATCACCAAGGCGTTGCACCCAAATCCCGAAAAGGGTAACAGTTGCCAGGATGGTGATCAAATAACCAGTGACTTTACGAATGGTATAAAGATGGGGGCTGTCATCCGAGATGCGATTTGTTGCCAAATGGAGTGACAAGCGCCGGATGGTGGCCTGGGTCAACAGAACCAATACCGATAAAATGAGTTTTCGGTACAAATCATTTTCCCATATTTGAAATAAAATATCTAGCATAGTTCTACCTCGTCCGCGTCACCTCGATCACCGGCACATCAGAAATCGCAGCCAACTCATCCCGGAGCGCTTCCGCCAGAATGTCTGTGCCGGGTGCCATCCCCAGCCCCAGGTCTTCAGAGGTGCGAGTCAGAATCATCAGTTCCGGCTGGGATTGCGCAACCACAAAATCCAGCGTGAGCGGGGTTAAGGATTCGCGGATGTCCACTTTTTCGATGATGCCTTCTTGAACAGCGTAAGGCGTTTCGTTAGGATCGGCTGTAATGATCGTTATTTTTGGGTTTTTTTGTAACTGTTGCAAGACATGTGCTCCGACGCGCCCTGCACCCACTACCAAAATACGCATAGCTACACCTCCATCAAATCCAGTTTAACAGGGTCAAAACATAGAAGAAAAACCCTAGAACCAGCGAACTCACCAGTGTCATGATCAACCCATACCGCATCATCTCACTGCGGTTGACGATTCCACTGGCTGCGATCAACGACATGCGGCCTGAAGCGGAGGGAAGTGAATAGCCAAAAGTTGTCGCCAGGGTGACCGGCAAAACGAGTTGAACCGCATTAAAAGCCGGATCACTACTCGCCAGAGTGATCAAAATCGGCACAAAAACGGCCGCGATGGTTGTGTTGTTCATGATATTCGTTAGCACGGCTGAAAGGAAAACCAGCAGCATCATGCTGACCAGCAGCGGCGGCCCTTTCACCATGGGGATGATTAACTCGGCAAACCAATCCGTGACTCCCGTCCGGCTCAGGGTTTCGCCCAAAGAAAGACCAGCCCCGATAATCAGGAAGATTCCCCAACTGACTCCTTTGACATCTTCCCAGTTGATGATCCCGCGAATGGCCAGGTAAGAGACGATCAGCACCGCGACCATGGCCGAAGAAAGTAAGGTCTCTGGCAAACCCAACCAGGGTTCGATGAAAGACCCGCCGACCCACAAGACCACGCCCACAAAGAAAGTGCCCAGGATTTCGCGCTGCGAGCCGTTCATAGCCCCGAGTTCGTTGAATTTCTTACGCACCGGTTCAACATCCAGGGATTCGACCGGTGCTTTGACCAGCCGCAGCAGCAGCCACCAGGTCAGCGGAAAGATCAACAGGAAAGCAGGCAATCCATAAACCATCCAATCCACAAAAGACCAGGGACGTACCTGGGCCAGAAAACCAGCCGCGACGGCATTGGAAGCCGAGCCCATAATGGTCACCATGCCACCCAAACTGGCGGCATAAGCGATCCCCAGGACGAGTAAAACCAGCAATTGCCGGGCTTTTTTGGGATCAGGGAGTTGTTTGGCTATCGTCAGCGCGACAGGTATCAAAACAGCCGCCGTGGCCGTGTTTTCAACCCACATGGATAACAGCGCTGCGATGCTCATCATCCCGAGAACCAGCATTGGGATGCCCCCGCCAGAGGCCACAATCGTGGTTAGGGCCAGCCGCCGCGTCAGGCCGTGTTTTCGCAAGGCTTCGGCCATAAAGAGACTGGCCAGGATCAGGAAAACAACGGGGCGGGAAAAGGTTTCGAAAGCTTGCGGGGTTTTAGCTACCCCCAAAGCAACCTGAGCGACCGGCACCATCAGGGCAGCAATCGGCAGGGATACTGGCTCCAGGGCCAGGATGCTGCCGGTGAAGACAAACACCGCCAGGGCGCGGTGCCCTTCGGGAGAGAGTCCTGCGGGGGTGGGCAAGAGCAATACTGCCACGGTCAGCACGAGTACCAAACCAAACCGGCCGACAAAGCGCTTCGCCGTACGTACCACCCGTGGTTGCAGCACCCGTAGAGGTTCAAAGACTGGTAGTTTTTCAGGTTCGTCTGTTTTCTGTGTGGAATTAAATGAGATCTGGCGCAGCAAAGGCGCTACCATGGAAGCACTTCCTTGCCATATTCTGAAGACGAAATTTGTCAGGGCGATTGAAGTTTCATTTGTTTGCTGCACAGCCTGAGCCTGTTCCACGGCTCTAACCGCCGCCTGGCATTGGCCACAGTCTGCTATATGCGCCTCTGCCTGCGTCCGTTCCGCCGGAGACATGCGGCCGTTCACGTAATCTACCGCCACAAGATGTTCTGCACTCATGAGGACGCTTCCGCTTCCGGTATCAGGGTCACTTCTTCATCAGTGAAAACAGAATTGGGCAGCGAGACCATTCCGCTATTAGTCTCAAGCGTTGTCTTCACAGGGCCGACGCTTACCAAACGGCCTGCATGTCCGCGTACGGTGAGTTGCTGCCCAGGGGAAAAGGCATCTCTTGTATGAAAACCAGCCATAATATTGTGGGCCAGTTCCCGACTGCCAATTCCAAAAGCCAGCGCCAGTGCCAGCGCCGTAGCCGCAATAATCACAATTGCAGTCGCCAGTAGCAACGTCGTTTCAATGCCCAGTTGTTCCAGAGCGAGAATCACTGCAAAGGCAATGACCACATAGCGGACAACTTGTCCCAAAAGTGGTCCAGAGGCAACACCAACCTGGGTGGTTAGTGTTCCCAGGACACCCCCCACTACGCTGGCAACCCAGCTTCCCAAGAGCAAGATCAGCGCTGCAGCGAGTACGCTGGGCAAATAGGCGACCAGGCCCTCCAGAGTATCGACTACCCCAGGTAATCCCAGGCTTTCCGTGGCCGCGATGAGAAAGACCAACATGACGATCCAGTAAACGAGGCGTGCAATCAAATTGGCGACTGAAGCCGAAGGTTCTAAACCAGTATCGGAAAACAGCTTATTGACACCCGCTCGCTCTGCGAGCTTATCAAAACCTAACCGGCGCAATAGATTACTCAGTACAAATCGCACCAGGCGGGCGACTAACCAACCGATAAGCAGTAAGGCCAAAGCTCCTGCCAGTCTTGGCAGCCATACCACCGCAGCAGTTAAAAAGTCACCCCAAATTTGAGTCCAAAATTCTGTATCAAAGGGCATTGCAGCCTCCTTTATGAATTGTTTTCAACGATCATAGCATTAATAAATTTTGATCTACTGCAGGATTTCGATGTCAATGTGACGAATTGCGCCTTGAATGGTGGGCATACTTTGGTGACTGCCTCGAATGGGGCAAATCATTCCAGACATATGTTCCTGCTGAGAGTGTAACTACTCAGGCTAAGGAGAGATAACCGAAAAAAGGGTGTGCGTGGGGGTGCGGCGCACCCTTTTTTCGGGAACTTGCTCTCGATGGCTGAGCAGTTACCTGAGAGTTACCTCAACAGTGCCTCACCAGCTTCCTCAGATTCTCCCATCAAGGAGAGAAAACGCATTTTTGTTTGTGAATAGATCATTTCAGCCTGATTTAAGGAGGCGGGGATTTGGCCCCCCGCCATGGTGCCATGCCCGCCGGCCTTTCCGGGTGGGACGATAATTTTTTGAACTAACACCCCTGCATCCTGTGCTAAGGATTTCGTGCGTAACGAAAGATGGAAGGTCTGGTCATGGTGGCCTATACACAGGACAGCTTTGGCATTCTCTAAACGGATAAGCAAGTCGGCCAGTTCAGCGCCCAAATCTGGCCTCTGCATGACCCCAAGGTAAGCCATGACAGCCGCTCCATAAATCTGTGTGGCTTGTAAGCATTGGTCTAAAGCATGGAAATACGCCCGGGATTGTCCGGCTTGTTCGACTTTGATCAATAACTCCCGATCCATGTGCGCCAGTAATTTTAAATAGACTGTTTTGTCCAGGGGGGAATCGCCGCGGGATAATCCGCGCGTGTCCGTTTTCAAGCCATAGAACATAGCCGTTGCTAATACTGGGTCAGGGGTTATTCCGGCGGCATCCAGAAGCAGGCAAAGTAAAGTGACTGTCGCGCCAACATCCGGGTGAACGTGGGTATAAGGAGCAAGGACAAGCCCCGCTCTCATAGGGTGGTGATGATCGATGACAATATCGGGTGATAGGTTTTCCGGCAGGTTGTTATTGCCTGCACCAGGTTGCGTGTCCACCAGGGCAATCGCTGAATATTGTCCCAGATTCGATAAGGTATGTTTATGTTTCCATTCCGGAGTCAAGAGATCGAGCATAGCCCGGTTTTCTGAGCGCGCAACCAGGCCGCTATAGATCAGATGACTGGGGATGCCCCAGGCTTCTTTGAGTAACGTCGCCAGGGCTTTTCCTGATGCCAGAGCGTCGGGGTCTGGATTGTTGTGGGTGAGGATGAGCAGCGGACCTGCACCGGCGATTTGGCGTAAATTATTCAAGTCAACAAGCATGGACGTTCCTTCACCAGGATAGCCTGGATTTTCTAGAGGCAATTTCAATCTGGTTGCTCATTGTTGATTTTTACCTGGCCCTCTGTCAAGCGGGTATTTGGGATCACAACACACCCTTCTGGTGTGTTGATTTCAGCACTGAGGGTGCCGATAGCTTCCAAAGTTCCGCGTTCTCCATCGATGGTGAGTTCTTCCCCCAGCACAAATTGTTCCCTAGCGTAATAACCGGCCAGCACGTTGCGGGCGATCTGGTGCCCGCCAAGTGCAAAAGCCAAAGCCAGCCCGGCTACGAGGATGGTTATCAGATTGGTCAAGGTATTCGTCAGCAGCGTGATATCGAGCCCCAATTGCTCTACAGCAAGTACAACCGTGAAAACCAGGAGTAGACCCTGTACCGTTTTGCCGATGCCTTCATGGAAATCCACACCCATTCCAGCGACTGCTGCTTGCACTGCCTGGCTTAACATCTGCGCCAGTAATGCCCCGATAACCAGGATCAGGATCGCAGCTAATATATTCGGTAGATACCCAATAAAGCTCTGCAGGGGGACAATGGCCACACTCCAACCTAATTTTTCCAGCGCCATCATCAAAAAATTGAGAAACACCAGCCAGAAGATCAGCAGAGCGATCAATTCTGAAGCGGGGCGGGTGAGTACCCCAGTTAGTTCATCGAAATCAGCCAAGCGCTGAACTTCTTGCACCAATTTTCGAGTGTTGAGCAAAGTCTCGACTCGGGACTGCAAGATCAGGTCATTAATGGGCGTCAATAGAATTTCATCAACGGTATATTTGATGTGGTCAGCAATCTTGGGCAAATTGCCTCGTTCAGTTACCAGCAGGAAAGGCAAAAACGGGGCATCTTCATCCTTGCGCGCCAAGATTTGCTGTTCAAAGTTGGATAAAATCTCTCCATCCACAATGCACAAGTCAAAAGGCTGAACCAACGATTCCGCACCTGAACCATTAATATCAGTGTATTTAGGTGCCAATAACCCGGCAAGTCTTTCATGGCAATCACCTTGATTGGCTAATAGCAAAATTATCGGGGTTGTTGATGCACTTTCATTCGCCATCTGGCTCTTCAATTCTAATATTCGACTCGAGTGGTGCGTCCGCACTCGGCCAAGGTTCCAATCCAGCGCGTACCCGGCGCGTGTATTGGATGATGATATCTAATGACCCGATCAGCGGCACAACGATCAGGGCCAATGTTGCTCCCACGGTCACCAATGAGCCAATTACCGCCACCAGCACCAGGCCAGGATGTAAATTCATGCGCTTGCCCATAATTTGCGGTGTCAACCAGATACCCTCAATAGCCTGAACGACCTGAAAGATAACGACCGCCAATAGTGTCATGACAAGATTAGAAATATCTAAATAGGTGGATCCCTGCGTCCAGGCGATGATGGCAGCAAGGGCAGTCGCCACTGCAGGCCCCAGGGTGGGGATCAATGCCAGGGTTCCAGCCAGGATTCCCAGGATCAATGCGCCTGGCAATCCTATTGCCGCTGCGCCGATACCTGAAAACAACCCCAGCAAGAACATGATGGCTAACTGGCCCCGCAGATAAGCTCTCCAGACAGCTTTGATCTCCTGGTGCAGGCGGCGGACACCGGCCTGATAATTCTCAGGCGCTAAGCGAATTAGCCATTCTCTGGTGCGTTCCCAATCACGCAACAAATAGAAACTAACCGCGAAAATCACCACCACCCAAATGATATTGGCGCTAGCGCTCTGAATAACTCGAAACACTCGCCCCGGCTGTAGGAGTTGAGCAGCGTCACTTTGCAAATCAATCCAGAATGATTCCAACGACACCTCAAAACCGAAGATAGCTTCAATTTCGGCCTCGATATTGGAAATTTGATTTGGCACTGTCGCAAGCCCGGCTGTTAGCATTCTGGCTTGCTTAATCACAACAGGCGAGAGATATACAAAAATCAAGATCAATGCGGCCAGAAATACAAGATACACAAGAGGGACAACATGCCCCCGTTCCAGGGGTGTGCGTTTGGCTAGCCAGGTCACTCCTGGATAGAGCAGATATGCCAGGAGCGCTGCGATAACCAAAGGGCCCAGCAATATACGGTATGTGTACACCAGGCCACCAATCCCAAAAAGGACGAGGAGATAAAATATCAAATCTTGGGCTAACTTTTTCGTATTCATCATTGTGTCCGCTTATTCATTCGGCTAATGGAGCGCCTGCCAGGTTTGCATCGCCTTTTATATACCGCAACGCAGTCTCGACTAATTGGGCGCGCACTTGCTCTGGATCGTTATCACGAAGTGGCACATGCCCCCCGGCCATCGTCCCATGCCCGCCAGCAGTTCCCAGGTTGCCAACGATCTTTTGAGCCAGCTTTCCAGCACCAATACGCACGCTGCGTGAACGCACCGATAAGATCAACTCGTGGTTATATTCGCCAATGCAGATCACCCATCTCGCTCCTTGCAACCGCAGCAGCAAATCAGCAATCTCGGCACCTAAATCCGGGTAATCTAGCATGCCTAAATTGGTAATCAACAGATTATCATCATAGATCCTTGTGGCCTGTAAAAACCTGGCCAAATTCTTGAAATATGTGGCCGGAACTTGTGCACGCTCAATTTCGATTAAGGCATTTACGTCGATTTTAGGTTGCAGATAGAAATAGGCCTCCACGTCATCGGGGCTGGCGTTTCGTCCTAATGACATAGTATCCGTTTTGATGCCATAGAATAATGCAGTGGCCAGGAATGGAGGCGGATCCAAATCCGCAGCTTGTAAATAACTGGTTATGATCGTTGCCGATGCGCCAATTTCCGTGCGTACATCCACAAAAGGAGACAAGGCTGACGCTTCTCTCCAGGTGTGATGATCGATGACGATGATCGGGGTGATATTTGCAGGCAGCGGATTATTGCCCGCACCAGGTTGAGTATCGACAAGGGCAATAGGAATCCCCTTACCCAATTCGGATGAATTCAGTTTGTGTGAAGGATTTTTTAGATAACGAACCAAGGCTTTGTTCTCGGCGCGACCTATGATGCCATGGTAGGCGATTCGGGCTTCGATGGCAAATTTCTCAACCAATAAATAACGCAAACCCACCGCGGCAGCAATCGCATCGGGATCCGGGTCGTTGTGCGGCAAGATCAAGACTCGCGTTTGTCCGCTCAAGGTGTCTTGAAGTCTATCGAGGTGTTCCTTTGTCATCTAAATTTAAATCCATTTCTTGCGCTTGAAGAAAATCAACATCCCAATAAAGACAGTTCCCAGAAAGCCAAGCAGGGCGAAATATCCCCAGCGCCATTGCAACTCAGGCATATAGGCAAAATTCATACCATACAGACCGGTAAAGAAAGACAGCGGGATAAAAATCGTGGCAATGATGGTGAGCACTTTCATAACTTCGTTCATACGGTTGCTGATGCTCGAGAGGTAGGTATCCAACATCCCCGAAACCATATCCCGGAAGATTTCCACTGTATCGATGATTTGAATAGTATGGTCATAAACGTCGCGCAAAAAGATCAGCGTTGACTCCTGGAAAAGTGGGCTTTCACCACGCTCAAGGGCACTGATCACCTCTCGCAGCGGCCAGACTGATTTGCGCATGAAAATCAGCTCCCGTTTCAATTCGTGAATGGATTGCAGCGTTTCGGGATCAGGATCGCTGACCAGTTCTTCTTCCAGGAACTCGATCTGCTCTCCTAGAGATTCCAGCACAACGAAATAATGGTCCACAACTGCGTCGATCAGGGCGTAAGCCAGATAATCGGCCCCCTGTTTAATCAAACGGCCCTTGCCCTCCCGCAGGCGTTTCCTGACTGGATCGAAGACATCCTTTTCCTGTTCCTGAAAAGTGATCAGATAATTCTCCCCTAAGATCAGGCTGACTTGTTCGGACTCGATCTGGGTATGATCCTGGTCCCAGAGCAGCATATTCAATTCGATGAAGAGATAGCGCTCGTGGTCATCCATCTTGGGCCGCTGGCTGCTATCAAGAACGTCCTCCAAAACCAGTGGGTGGATCTCGAGAAGACTGCCGATCTCTTCAAGCATCTCTACTTGGTGACTGCCATCTATGTTAAGCCAGGTCGCTTGAAATTGGGAATTGAAAGGGATGCATTCCGATACTGTGTCAGCCTGGCGCTCTTTAGCAATCTGACCGGGACCATATTCGAAGACGGTCAGTTTCAAGGGACGCGTTTCTGCCCTTTCCACAGAAATCAGCGTTCCAGGTGCATGACCAACCGAGCCGGGTTTACGGAAAAATTTTCTAATCATGAGTCACACCAAATCTAAAATTCTAAAATCATTCACATCGAACATAACGACCTGCTTTGACATCTTCGCCAGCCTGCGTATAAATTCCTAATAACCGATTAGCCAGAAAGCGGATGCCAAAAGTTTCTGCACGCTGGCGGGCTGCTTGGGAAAACTGAAGGCGCATCTCCTTATCCAAAAGCAGCTCTATGGCTGCGGTTAATGCTGGGGCACTATTCTCGGTAAGAAAACCTTCGATACCATCAGTGACGACATCACGCGTGCCTGTAGCATCTATAGCCGCGACAGGCAACCCGGCTGCCATGGCTTCCATGGTTACCAAGCCTTGAGTTTCGGTCACCGAGGCAAAAATGAATACGTCTGCGGCCGTCAGATATCCGGGGATATCATTGGGAGTAATCTCCCCAAGAAAATCCACTTGCCCTGCAATTTCAAGATTTTTAGCCAGTTTTCGCAAATCCTTACGCTCAGCCCCATCCCCCAGAACCACCAGGCTGAAATTGGGATCTGATTTTAAAATTGGGCTGGCAGCCCGCAACAAAGTATCCCAGTTTTTCTCTTTTGCCAGCCGCCCAACAGATATCAGTATCAGTTTATCTTCCCAGCCATATTGTTTGCGCAGGGCCGCGCGATCCAAATCTCGATAGGTATTCAAGTCTATACCCGTAGGAAGCACACTGACTTGTGATGTGACGCCATATTCGTGAGACAATAAATCTCGGATGCTCTCACTTGGCGCGATGATGTGATGGCAGCGTGCCATATAATCCCTCAGCCAGTGGTCGATCTGTTCTTTGACAAAATCCTGGCTGATGGCCAGGTAATGGCTATATTCTCTGTAGCGAGTGTGGAACGTAAAAACGACTGGCAAGCGTAACTCTTCCGCCTTGGCGACCGCAATCTGTCCTAACAAAACCGGATGGTGGCTATGCACCACATCCAGACCCAAAGATGGCAGAATGCGATCCAGGCAATTGGAGATCGGAATAGCAAAGGGAAATTGAGGGTATTGGGGAAGATCGATGGCTGGATAGCGGAAAACAAATGGCTGCGTATCAACATACTCACTGGCAAGAGGTGCGAAGATAAAGACATTATGTCCCTGATCAGCGAGCACATCCCGAAAAGAACTCACCGAACGCACTACACCGCTCACAGTAGGATAATAAGCATTGGTATAGAAGCCAATATGCATACTCGCACCTCACCTTCAGTACTAAATCGTCTCCGTAGTCGATACCTGCCTCAGAGCATATAGTGCATAGATGATCATCCCCGCGCTCCAAGAAAGGGGTGCTTCCGCAGTATACCACCGGGTAGAAAGGAATCGCCCATCCTGGCCGTAGACTTCGAAAACGGCCTTGTCCCGCAAGACGGCTTCCATGATCCGCTCCAGTAAATCCTGAGCATGGGGCAGCCTCCCCAAGGATAAGGCAGCAATGACATGCCAGGCACCTAACCACAACCAGGCTCCACGGGTGTGATACTCAGGGATGCCCGCCAAACGGTTTTCGATAGCAATCGACTTGCGCGAGTAATTACCGTGCATGACTTGCGTGGGTACTGGCCAATCCATACCAAGGTGTTTTATGGTTTCCAGGATGGCGTCGCCCTGTTCTGGAGTCGCCAAACCCCAGGCAATCGCCAATAAGTTTCCAGAGCTAGAGAGATTTTCCAGTTCGGAACTGGTTACAAAATAACCCAGATCAGCACGCCAGAAATTGCGCTGGATGGCCTCTTGAGCACAGTTGGCGAGCAGGCTCCATTCAGCTGTCTCTTCATCGGAAGCGAATTTCCCTGCGAACAGTGCCATATCGTGCAGCGCTTTCCAATAGATGACATTTGTGTACAGCACTTCTCCTGTGCGCGCCAGGCTATCGGCCCAATCGGAATAGGCATCTTGGAAGACGAGACAATCGCCATTGAGGGCGTATGACTCCACCCAACGGATGCCGCGCCGCAGGGCTTCCCCGTGTTGACGGGCAAATTCGCCATCACCGCTTTTGGCGATGTAATTCAAACAGGCGACGACCAGGAGCAGGTTTCCATCTAAAGAGAGGGTTCTATGCCCGGAGATATACTTGGGTTTCAAGGGTGCCTGGGTGGGTTGTTCACGGCGAAACAAGGAATACAGAAAGCGATCGAAAATTCTTGTTGAATAGGCTTTTACCGGGAATTGTCCCTCAGGGGTCTGGAACTGCAAAAATACTTCCAATGAGTCCCGAACGACATCGAAATGACCCAGTTCCAAAAGCCCAAAGGCGGCAAAGCTCAAATCGCGCGCCCACGGCTCGCGGAAATTACGCTGACCGGCGCATAATACCCGCTTAATCTCCCCACCGGGAAGGCTGCGCGGCTCGATGCAGGCCAGCAGATTATCCAAGGCAATATGGAACCCCTGTTCAATCACTGAATCTTGTTCTTGCAAACCGGCTGGCAGAGCGTGCTGCTTCCATGGCGGTTGACGTCGCAGACGCAAGAAATAGTATGCAGAGATCCAAGATAACGCGCCAAGAAATAGTGTTGCGAGCCATTTCCAGCCTATTTTACGATTAGGTAATGTAGAATTTTTCATCAGCCAGAATAACTGTACTCAAGCAGCTAGTTCAATCTCAGTATCTTTCATTCTCTCCTGCACAAAAGCCAGCAAACGCGGCCGCATCTCGGCCGCCTTTCCAAAACGAGCCTTCGCAATGATGGTCAGTTCAGCTTGCTGACCAATAATCCCCTCATTGCTGATCACCTGCCAGGGTTCCAATAAATTTGGCAAAGAATCTACGGCTTCAATTTTCAACCCAACCAAAAGATCCAAGGCTTTTCCCAGATCTTCGGAAGCAATTCTTATTGTAATGTTGGCAGTCGAAAACTTTCCTCGGCTGAAATTACGAATGACGCGTATCTCTCCATTGGGGATCATGAATAATTCTCCGCTGGGAGAGCGCATCCATGTATTGCGCAGGTTTATGGCTTCAACTACACCCTCCCGATCAAGAATTTCAACCTTCTCTCCGACAGCAAAAGAATCTTCAAAGATAAACCCTATGCCAGTTAGATAATCGCTGATCAATGGGCGGGCTCCCAAACCAAAGGCAGCGCTGAATAACCCCACCACCCAAACTAAGGTATCAAGGTCAACAAACAAACTAAGGCTCGCCAAAGTCGCAACACCGAATGAAAGAAAACTAATCGCATTACTCCATAAGCTTTGCAGAGTTTTTCGCCGCTCTGGTGAAGTTTTTTGATCCCTCCCAGATTTACTTTCCCCTTTCACTATCCAACGAGCAATTCTCCTGAAAGCGAAGGAGGTAACCCAGGCCAGAATGTAGAACAGGATGATCAGGATAAGTTGTTTTAACCAGGGGATTTGTAGAAATTCTAAATTCATTAGATCAGACATACTATCTATTATAATCGGACATAGCATCTATGACTCTACTGCAAAAAGCCACCAAATAAGTTTCCCGCCATCGTCTGGTAGTTTTTTCAGTGGAGTCATCGATTATATAGAAAATTATTGATCCATACACTTCTAGAACACGCATATTCTCGTTTCCAAAGACAGCCCCCCGCTGACATGGCGGGGGGCTGCATCATTCTAGCTAATACTCAGCGTATGGCCATATTCAGCGATATGAGTAGTCTACATCATCGTACTCGTAAGAATCTGATTCATCAGAAGCCCATTCCAAGATAATTGGATTGAAATCCACTATCTGTAGTTCTGCGAAACAGCGCGTGCAAATGATGATATCAGCAATATTTGGTTTAGAACCCACATAAACTGACCTGCCGCATGAAGGGCATCTACCCTGCGGAATTTTGGGTTTGGTTTTGTTGCTATCGTTCATTTGAAATACCTCAATCAAGTAGAAGCTTCAGGGACTACGCGTCAGTCCCGATCATAATTATCTGCATCATCGACATATTGGTAATCTTCATAAGGGTTTTCGGAAACATCTTCGTAGAGACCATCATCGGTATCTTCGTCGTCATCATCGAAGAGAATATCCAATTCAATGGGAGCCAGCCAGACGACTTCCAAATTCGACTTGCAGGCAGTACAGGAGACAGTTTGGCCCAATTTGGCGCTGGCAGCCACTTTTACCGGAACACTGCACGAAGGACACTCAACAGAAATGCTCATTTATATTTCTCCTTATTGTGCGCCATTTGATCTGAAAGTTATATCGGCGCAATGGAAAAATTTTAGCACCCCAGAGTTGCAAAGATATCTACCGCAAGTTTAAAATGCGTGTGGATTCGTAGCAAATTGTATGATTTTTTATACAATATCCAGCGAACCGGCACGAATTATTTCGTATATGATGGAGCATTTTGCGACCCAATTCATACCTGATTTGGACTTGATTTATACACTCGGTAGGTAAACTACGTCATGACCATAAAACCAGAAACTTTGGGAGATAGCCATGATTAGATCAAGAGCAAAATGCCCAGCCTGCAAGAAGATCATCGACTTTGACAAGAGGCATAAAGTTCGTGAGTTCGTCACCTGCCCCTTTTGTCAGAACATACTGGAAGTGGTCAGCGAGCATCCACAGAAACTTGATTGGGCTGAAGATCCCCTGATCGTCTCGTCACTCAGAAGCCGTCAAAAACTTTATTAATCACGCAACCAAATAAAAATGCAAAGTTTTCAACCCACACAAGTTAATGGAAACCCCCACCTGAAAAACAATCCCAGACCTCCCTGGCGAATCGTCTTAATTGCCAATCTGAAAGATGAGTTTGCACCTAAATTCGATGATCCTCCAGATGCCGGGGCCGAATTCGATCGCTTCGAAACCATCGAGGTGATCACCCAAGCCCTCGAGTCCGAAGGGCATGAAGTTTACTTTGTCCGGGGTGATCACACACTGCCGATTTCCTTGATGAAATATCGTCCCGCTATTTGCTTCAACATAGCCGAGGGCTTAACCGGAGATGGTCGTGAAGCCCAGGTTCCCGCATTGTGCGAGCTCTTGGGAATCCCCTACTCCGCTTCAGGTGTGGTGGCCAATGCCATCTCTTTGGATAAAACGCAAACCAAACGCATCTGGCAGCAGCAAGGTCTGCCTACTGCGCCATATTACGAATTTTCATCCTTGGAGCAGGCAGCGCACACCGAACTACGTTTTCCCTTGTTCGTAAAACCTGCCCGAGAAGGTACCGGGATGGGGATCGACGGCAAAGCAATCGTCAATAACCATGACGAGTTGATGGCGAGGGTAGATTGGGTGCTAAACACATATCGCCAGCCAGCCCTGGTAGAGGAATTTCTCCCCGGACGCGAATTCACGGTTGGTTTCATTGGCAACCCGGGCAATCCTTCACACCGCCGAAAACCCGAACTATATGATGCGGATGGCTATCACTGGTTTCCCATTCTTGAGATCGACAGTCTCTCAAGCGTTACGCCAACAGTCTATGGCTACGATGCCAAAGGCTATGATGTTGGAACCAATGGTGCTCCTGGTTACCTGTGCCCAGCAGATATCTCTGATTCCCTCCAGGCTCGCTTGATCGATATCACCCGGCGAGCTGCAGAAGCTTTGGGAGTGCGCGATGTATCCCGGGTGGACTTCCGCCTTGGGGCTGACGATGAACCTTACTTAATGGAAATCAACACCCTTCCGGGATTAAATCCCTCTGTCAGTGATCTGTGTATCATGGCCGCCGCTGAAGGTATGGCATACAACACGCTGATCACAGAAATTCTCTACCTGGCGGCAGGTCGCTTTGGTATGCCTTTTGATTCTATGGAGAGCAACTGGCAAATCAGCTCACCTATGCAATCCATTGCAGTTTATCCACAGACAGCACTCGAGTCAGCAACACTAGACACAGACCCAGGAATGATCAATGGCTAAGAGAGAATTCCCTTCAAAGCGTGCACCGATTTTCTCGTCAATTCCCGATGAAAAATGGAATGACTGGCGCTGGCAGCTAAGCCACCGTCTGAATTCAATAGAGGAAATCGAAGGTGTATTTCCCCTCACCGAGAGCGAGAAGTTGGCGCTCGCCGGCTCTCACCTATTTCGGGTCGATATCACACCCTATTTCATCTCCTTGATCGATCCGGATGACCCTAACGACCCCATTCGAAAACAGGTTATCCCAACCGAGGATGAAATGGTGCCTTTCAGTGGAATGATGAGTGACTCTTTGGCAGAAGAAGAACACTCCCCTGTTCCAGGGCTGGTTCATCGCTACCCGGATCGTGTGTTGATGCTGGTGACCACGCAGTGTGCATCGTACTGTCGCTACTGCACACGATCGCGCATCGTTGGCGATCCAACAGCCCAGTTCTCGCGAAACGATTTCGAAATGCAGCTCGATTATTTACGCAAAACACCCCAGGTACGTGATGTGTTGCTCTCCGGCGGTGACCCGCTCACGTTAGCCCCAAAGTTGCTTGAAGAATTAATCTCACGCCTCCGTGAGATCGAGCATATCGAGGTCATCCGCATCGGCAGCCGCGTGCCGGTTTTCATGCCTATGCGCATCACCAACGAACTCACCGAAATGCTGGGGAAATACCACCCAATCTGGATGAATATCCATGTCAACCACCCCAACGAGATCACCCAGGAATTAGCGGATGCCACAGACCGGCTGACGCGTGCCGGTATTCCCCTTGGTAACCAGTCGGTGCTGCTGGCTGGGGTCAATGATTGTGTCCACGTACAGCGCCAACTCGTTCAAGATCTGGTGCGCATGCGTGTACGGCCATACTACCTGTACCAGTCCGATCTGGTAGCTGGCGCAGGTCACTTTCGCACACCGGTCTCTAAAGGCATCGAGATCATCGAAGGGCTGCGCGGCCACACTTCTGGCTATGCCGTACCGACCTTTGTGGTCGATGCGCCAGGGGGCGGCGGGAAGATTCCCCTGATGCCAAACTATCTGCTGAGTCAATCGGAGCATAGAGTTGTCCTACGTAATTTCGAAGGCTTTATCACAACCTATGACGAACCCAATAATTATCAGTCTCACGATCCGCAAGCATGCAGTTTCTGCAAGACGAAGCGAAGCGAAATTGGCCAAAGCGGTATTACTGGCCTATTAGAAGGTGCAGAAACGTCTATCCAACCGCAAGGTTTTTCTCAAACTCATACCCGTAATACCGAGGGGCAACTTGCGGGTGCTGATCCGTTAGAGTGGCGGTTGAGCACCAATCAACCACGACATGACGAGTTGGTAGATCATTAATATAGAGTCTCTAGGAATCGCCGTGGCAAGGGGCTACATTTTGGGGGTAGACACGCCTTTGCCGTAGGCACGCCTTTGGCGTGAGCGACAAAAGGAGCCAAGAAGCTCTATATTTGTCACTCATCGAGTAAGATTCTTCGTCGCTGGGCTCATCAGAATGAAAGTTCTGCGGCTGAATTCAATGTCCACGGTTAAGTGCCGTTTAACTCCACTTAAATAAGGTGAATAAAAAATGAACAAAATAACCCTATTAACCTGCGTAACCATTGCTTTATTGCTTGCTGGTTGTAGTTCCCCAGCCATAGCAACCAGTGATACTCGCTCAACGATCAATGTCAATGCGACCGGCTTTGCCAGCACGGCCCCTGACATTGTCAATATCCAACTGGGCGTCGAATCCATAGACACAAATCCCGCCCAGGCAGTTAGCGCCAATACGGCTGCCATCAATGATGTCATGCACGTCTTGGAATCGATGAACATTATTTCAAACGACGTTCAAACCATTTACTACAGTATGTGGGTTGAAGATATTTATGGTGAAAACGGACAACTTACTGGCGAACGCCGCTATCGCGTCACAAACCAGATCAATGTACGCCTGCAAGATTTGAATCAAACTGGAGAATTGCTTGAGAATGCAATCGATGCCGGAGCGACAACCGTAGCGGGGATCACCTTTGGCGTCGCCGATACTACCGATTTGGAGCAAGAAGCGCTGGATAACGCTATTGCCGAGGCTCAGCAGAAGGCAGAACGCATAGCCGAAAAAATGGGCATGTCCCTTGGCTCCGTAATCTCGATCTCGGAAGGCAACCCCAACGCGACTCCCATACCCCTTAACGATATCAAAGGCTTGGGAGGCGGTGGTAGTGTTCCCATCTCCGAAGGTCAATTCAGCATGACCATGACGGTACGTATTGTCTATGAGCTGATCCCCATCACCCCTTAGTTTCTGCCTTGATTAGAGTTAGTGTATTAGTCAATAGAAGGCTGAACACCGCAGAGTCGCAGAGAACGCGGAGATTCTCGCATTTTACAGGAGAAAAACTCTGCGAACTCCGCGTCTCAGCGGTGAAAGTTGCATCAGAATTGTGTTCAATCTACCCTTGACCATTACACTTAATTAGAGTTAGCATCAAAAAAATACGCAGGCCTGCGAGTTGTTTTGTGTGACAGTTTCCCCTGCAAAAAAAAAATTCCACGAAATTCTCGCAGGATGATTCCTTTAATGGCTATTGGCGAGAGAATTAGTATCTGATGTTACGCAACCTTAATAGAATCTCCCTGGAAATAGGGGGTGGTGGGCGTTTGCCCCACCCCCTATTTCCAGGTAAACCTCGCTACATGTGCGTAACTTGCAGTTACATTTGATGTTACGCAACCGAAAGAGAAATAAGCAATAGATGAAAAATTTATCAAATTTTATAGTGCGCCTGGAATGGTGGCAGTGGATCGTTATGTGGATTTCAGCACTAGCCGTCTTCAGCGCCACGGGGATCGCCTCGGGCTACTCATCAGGCATTCAGGAGCGTCAAAGAAATCTTGAATTTGCCAGCGTGGTCGATCTACAACTGCAATATGAGTTAGGCATGACTGATTTGAATGCCGGCAATTATGATCTGGCTCGCCAGCGCTTTGAGTACATACTTCGCCAAAACCCCAGCTTTCCCGGCATTACAGATCGACTGGCCGAGGTCCTGATTTATCTATCCAAGACTGCTGATCCAGGGGTTGAAGTTGAAATTCCACAGGCAACCCCGTCACCCACGCCAGACACCCGGGCGATCGATGAAATATATGCCGTTGCCCAGAGACAGCTTCTGGCTCAGGATTGGAAGAATCTACGCCAGACCATCCTCGCCTTGCGAGATATCGATCCACTGTACCAGGTCAGTCAGGTCGACAGGATGCTGTACCTGGCCTTGCGCAATGCAGGCATCCAAAAGATCCTCGAAGACGGTGACCTGGAAGGCGGCTTATATGATCTTTCACTTGCTGAAAAGTTCGTGCCGTTGGACTCGCAAGCCACTACATACCGGGAATGGGCATATATATACAAATTTGGGGTGAGTTTTTGGGGTATCTTTCCAGATAAGGTTGTCAATTATTTCAGCCAATTAGCTGCTGCTGCTCCTTTCTTACGGGACTTTTCAGGGATTTTCGCCAAGGATCGCTATCAAATGGCGCTGCTGCTATATGGAGATCGACTGGCTGAACAGGGTGACTGGTGTGCGGCGGCGGAACAGTATACCCTGGCTCAAAGCCTGCTGGATGATCAGGGGGTGCAGCCAACGGTTATTTACGCCGGGGAGCAATGTCATGGAACGCAAACGCCAACCCCTCAAGATCTCCAGGTGACACCAACCCCTGAATTGACCAGCACCTTGGAAGCGACAGTTACTATGGAAGCAACAATCACCTTAGAAGCAACGCCCATGCCTGAAATCACGCTTGAGGCTGAAAGCCCGACACCAACATTAGAGCCAACACCAACACCAACCCAAGAAACCCCATAACAGGTGAAATCATGAAGAAATTTATCCAATTTTTGAAATCGCCGCCGACCTCAAAAGGTCAGCGCCTTGGCCTGATCATGGCCGTAATAATTTCGACACTCTTGATGACGTTCGGTTTCTATGGGACATCCAAACAACTTGGCAGCATGGGAGTCGGTTCTATTTCCTCAGTGGGTTTTCGTTTAAATGAATCAGTAGCCCATCCACAAGATGAGACCGTCGCCTTTCAACCTGAACCATTTTACATGCCAGATGTATCCCTCACTCCTTGGGACGGCACCAGCCGGGTCACCATCCTGGTGATGGGCCTGGATTATCGGGATTGGTCATCAGGGGAGGGGCCTTCGCGCACGGATACGATGATGCTGCTGACCTTGGATCCCCTCAGCAATTCGGCTGGGATGCTCTCCATCCCGCGTGATTTATGGGTCTCAATCCCCGGTTTCGAGAATGGACGCATCAACACGGCGTATTTCCTCGGGGAAGCCTATCAGCTGCCGGGCGGAGGACCAGCCCTGGCCGTCAAGACTGTCGAACAATTGCTGGGCGTAACAATAAATTATTATGCTCAGATCGACTTTGCAGCCTTCGTGCGCTTCATCGATGAAATTGGCGGCATAAAGATCGACGTGCCTGAAAAGATCAAGATCGATCCCATCGTCGGTGATCCGATCTTCCTCAAACCAGAACGGCAGACCTTGTTTGGCGAATTGGCCCTGGCCTATGCCCGAGCGCGCAACTCTGAAAAGGGCGACCTGGACCGGGCTGTTCGACAACAGCAGGTGATTATGGGCATCCGTGAGCGTATGCTCAGTCCCGAGGCTTTGGCGATCATGATCACCAATGCGCCAACACTCTATGCTGAGTTGATCGCAGGCGTACAAACTAACCTGCAATTAGATGAGGCCATCAAGTTAGCTCTGTTGGCACAAAAAGTTCCTGCTGGAAATATCCAACGCGAGTCTATCTCTATACCCCAGGTGCTGCTGGCAGAGTCCCCAGACGAACAGGATATCCTGGTGCCTCTGCCTGACAAGATCCGTCA
>JACKQG010001464.1_pt1 | contig 22953 bp, 14 predicted proteins | sample 8237621 | NCBI WGS metagenome assembly JACKQG01 (sample SAMN15677084, study PRJNA649215) | marine metagenome | biome: marine; feature: Black Sea; material: saline water; isolation source: suspended particulate matter (SPM) from the Black Sea western gyre | collected 2013-06-09/2013-06-10 | depth... | reverse complement strand
GGTTCAAGCCAAAGCATCAGGCTTGCCAGAATCATCGTGCCGCCCAATGCAAATAACACGCCAATATAGATGTCTAAACCCCAGCCGGAAGGGGAGCGTTCCCAGACGCGATTTACGATCAATAATTGCAGTGCAATCAATAATCCGCCACGAAGGATGAAATGTCTGATGATAGCCCATTGGCTCCAGCCCTGCTGCATGTGGGCGTGGGCGAAGAGCAGCATTCCCACACCCATCAGAAAGAAAAAGCCAGGGGCGGATAAATGCGTGACGAAGCGGGTCAGGAAGGTCAGCGCATCTGGATAGGCAGGAAAAGCGCCTCCCCAATACTCGCCCGAGGAATGTTGTTGAGCGATGAAATGATTGGCATGGTCGAGCGCCATAAGCACAATAATCCAGCCGCGCAACGCATCCAAAGATAGCAGCCGATCAGGTTTCCTGTTCATAAAATCGCTTTCCTTTACTGTATGAGCCGTGCGGCAACGATCTCGGCGATATCCTGCACCTGCATCGAACTGTTGGCATCTTTGGCGGCGTCATTCATCATCGTCAGGCAGAAGGGGCAGCCCACGGCCAGAACATCGACCTGAGTGGCGGCAGCCTCGCGGAAACGATTGGCGTTGACGCTTTCGTTGCCATGCTCTTCTTCTTTCCACATCTGCGCGCCGCCCGCCCCACAACAGAATGATTTAGCGCCGTGCCGTGGCATCTCAACCAATTCGACCGACAAATCTTTGAGTGCCTGACGCGGCTCCTCAGTGATGCCGTTTTGCCGTCCAAGATAACAGGGATCGTGGAAAGTGAAAGTTGAAGCTTGGGGGTTTTCCATGTCCAACTTTCCACTTTTCACTTTTAACTTGATTTTCTCCTCGCCCATCAATTTATTGATCAACTGCGTATGATGCACAACTTCGTACTCGCCGCCCAGGGCGGGGTATTCGTTTTGGATGGTGTGCAGGCAATGCGGGCAGGTAGTGATAATGCGTTGGGGCTGAATTTCGTTGAAGGTTGCTACATTGCCTTGTGCCAGTTCATAAAAGAGATATTCGTTTCCGGCGCGGCGGGCAGAGTCGCCGGTGCAGGTTTCAGCCTCACCGAGCACAGCGTAGTTCACCCCGGCATGATTGAGAATTTTAGCGAAGGCGCGGGCTGTTTTCTGGGCACGCGCGTCGGTGGCCGGTGCGCAGCCCACCCACCACAAATATTCGGGGTTTGGGTTTTCGGCGATGGTTGGCACATCCAGACCCTCGGCCCATTGCATGCGCTCGGTAGGTGGAATATTCCACGGGTTTCCGGTGCGCTCCATGCCGCGGAAAGCTATTTGTAATGGTTCGGGGAAGTTATTCTCCATCAGCACCAGCCCGCGGCGGATGTCGAGAATATCGCGCATTGGCTCGTTGCCCACGGGGCAAATATCCACGCAGGCCCCGCAAGCCGTACAGGCCCACACCGCTTCCTCGGAGATGGCGAATTCGGTCAGGGGAACAGTCTTCTCCCCAAGGTCGTAATTCAAATGATAGCGCTTGTTGATTTCTAGCGCGGCTGGTGAGAGTACCTTGCCAGTGGTATTCGCCGGGCAGACTTCGGTGCAGCGGTTGCACATGATGCAGGCGTAGGCATCTATAAGTTGTTCCCATCCCAGGTCTGCCAGCGAGGATGCGCCAAACTGCTCAACGCTTTCATCTTCAAAGTTGAGCGCCAAAAGTTCACCAATTGAGCGGCGTTCTGGCTTCAGCAGGAAATTAATTGGGGCAAAAAACAGATGGATGTGTTTGGAATATGGGAAGTAGGGCATGAACGCCAGGATCAACCCTAGTGCCATCCAGAAGGAGATATGCACCAGGATGGTGATTATATTTGGTGCAAGTCCTGCCCACAGAGGACTCAGCGCGGAGGCAAAGGGTTGCCACGGGTCCACGCGCCCACTCTGAGCGAGGAGGAAGGATTCCCCTAGAAAACGGAATCCAACATGGAGAAGGATGAACACCCCCACGATAGCCGAATCCCGCTGGATGCCCTTGCGCGCTCTGGGGTGGAGCAATATATCTTCGGCGTGAGTCAGCACCCGCGGGCGAAAGACAAAGCGCCGCACCAGCAGGGATACCATCCCGACGAGTACCCCTACGCTGAGCAGGTCGGCCAATAGGCGATAAATATTGCCCAGCGCGCCGGTTCCCAAAAAGTGAAAATCGAGGATGTAGGCGCTGAACACATCGCCCAGGTTGACTAGCAGGTAGTAGGTGAACCCCCAGACGACCAATGCGTGCAGCAAACTGACCCCGAAGCGCAGACGCCAGGTGGGGCGCAGGGTGAGCGTCTTAGCAAGCGTCGCGAAAAATCGCTTAGGAATCAACTTCCAGTTGGGGTTGCCATACCCCCGACCTATGTTGGCAATCAGGCGTTGAATACCGTGCCGGGTGAAGTAACCGCTGGCGACAACGGCCAGGGCGAAGATGACTTTTTCGGGAAGGGTGAGCATAGTGGGAAAGGTAGCGGGTTGATATTAAACTTGCCAACCCGCTGATATTTATGTTACGCCCCGCCCTCGCCGTAGAATTCGGGATCGGTGGGCGTTTTGCCGGAGGGGTCCCAGACGTAAACCCAGTCGCCGAGTTCGGCCCAATCGAAGAGCCAGCGCGCATCACCGATGGCGAGATTGACGCAGCCGTGCGACTGTGGGAAGCCCAGGTTAGCGCGCCAGTAGGCGCCATGCAGGGCGCGGCGTTGATCGAAGTACATCGTCCAGGGGACATCTTCGAGGTAGTAGGCGTCGGAGCGGTCAGCCTCGAAGGAGCCGCGCATGGGGGTGGTATCAAGTTTTTCGTAAACCTGGAACAAGCCCGGACGCGTCCAGAAAGGGTCTGAACCAGAGGCGATCAGGGTAGCAAAAACCAGTTCGTAATTGTCGTAGACGGCAATCGTCTGCTCAAAAAGATTGACTTCCATCCAGCGCCCCGTGGTGACGCCTTCGGGCGGGGTGGTATTTGGGATCACGCGGGCGACTACGCTTTCGGGCAGCCACTCGTCGGGGCCGACCAGATACCATTCGCTTTCACCAATAGTTGCCGTGCCGTACACCCAGATCAGATCGTGATTATTGAGTTGGTGTCCGGTGTAATCTGGGTTGGCATCGCCGGGCGTGCGCTTGGTTTCAGCGTATCCGCTCTGGCTGAGGTAGGTCAGTACCCAGCCGAAGGTTTGCGCGGGGGTGCTGCTGAATGTATAACCTTGAAAACGCGGCGGTGTGACGCGGATGACATCGTTGGCAGTCATCCAGGCGTTGGTGTCAATTTCGTAAAAACGCGCCCCATCGACAACCGTATCTTGATAGTAGGAGATATAGCTAAAGGCCGAGTCGATATAACTGGCGGCGGCATTATATTTTCCCGTGATGGCGTCTTCCAGCGTGCCATAGACTGGAGCGTTGCGCTCACGTACCTGGGCGTAAAGCGAAGGCACAATGGTGAGGTTAACGTCCGGGGAACGCGCCGCGATGGGCGCCACCGGGAATGTGAAGCCATTTTCAGCCAGATCAGTGAGTACTTGCGCCGGGCCGGAGGGCAGGCAGTCGCTGGTGATGTTGGGGTACGCGCCCGGCAGGCAGACGCTCTCGGCGGCGTGCGCGGGTGATACGGATACCAGTAAAAAGGTTATCAGGAGAATGGGGATCAGGTAGTAGGGTTTTAACATAGGAGGAGTCTTTTTTGCCAAAGAGTACACAGAGTTTTTGAGAATTTTCTCTGGTTACTCTGTGGCTTATATTTTCAAAGTGGATAGATTATATCAAATTTAGGCCCAGGTCACATCGCCGTATAGATTTTTATCCCAGCCGCGGGCCAGAAAGGCTTCAAAGGCCGGGCGCTCCTGGCCGATGATTCCGTTGAGGCCGTGGCCGGGGGAAAATTGCGTCTCATCGGGCCAGGCGAAGACGATGGCTTGCATGGTACGCATGGTCTGGGCGAATTCTGTCGCCGACCAGGTTTTGCCGGGGCCGCCGACGAAGATGGTATCGCCCGAAATGATGCGCCCATCCCCGAGGTCGAAGCAAACTTGTCCAGGGGTGTGGCCGGGGGCGTGGATAGCCTTGAGGGTGAGATTTCCCACCGGGATGTGCAACCCATCCGCGAGCGGAGTGTCGAATTGCAGGCCAAATTTTTCGGCATCCGCCGGGTGCAGATACACCGGCGCGGGTACCGTTTCCAGCAATTCATCCAGCGCGTCCACATGATCGAAATGCCCGTGGGTGAGCAAAATCTTGTCGATGCGCGTTCCGGCGGTCATTGCCAAGATGTTCTCCACTTCTGCACCGGGGTCAATCACGGCGCTGGTGGCGGTTTCTTCGCAGATTACAACGTAGGTGTTCATCGGCCAGGGGCCGACGCTTTGGGTGAGGAGTTTGGCATTCATGATAGATGGATTCCTGCGGCTTCGTCGAGCAGCCAGCGTAATTTGCCAACCGTGGGGCGCACAATCTGGGCGGGGAGTTCGTCGGGCTGGTAGCGCCCCACGATGACTTGCCGCAGGCGGTAAGCCTTCTTTTCGCCAGAGATCAGAAAGGCGACATTGGCGGCGGCGTTGATCAGTGCGGGCGTGAACGTGACGCGCCAGCTTGCCAGTTTTTCAACGTACTGTGCCATAACCAGCCTTTCGTCTTCGTGAACGGCGGGCGTGCCGGGGAAGATGGATGCGGTATGGCCGTCGTCGCCCATGCCCAATAGGATCAGATCAAAGCGCGTGGGTTTGGGGGCAAAAAATTGTGTGAGCGTCTCGGCATAACTTTGCGCGGCCTGGTGGGGTTTGGCTTCGCCGTGGATGCGGTGAATATTTTCCGGGGGGATGGCAACGACTTTAAGAAAGGCTTCCTGTGCCATGCGGTAGTTGCTGTTTTCGCTATCGGGGGGGACGCAGCGTTCGTCGCTCCAGAAAACGTGCACCCGTTCCCAATTAACTTGCTGGGCAAACTCGATCGTCGCCAGGTTTTGATACATGGCGCGCGGTGTGGAGCCTCCAGCGAGAGCAACGGAGAAATGCCCGTGATCGCGGATCGATTCCTGTGCCAGGGCGACGAATAATTCCGTGGCCGCGCGCGCCAGTTCGTCGGGGGTGGGGTAAGTTTGAATGATTGCCATTTTCTGGGAATGAAATTGGTTATGGTTTTACCTTCAGCGAAACGCCGCTTTTGATGCGCCCGCAGCCCGCCCGCCAGGTGCGCCCATCTTGTGAGAGCAATCCTTCAGCCTGAAGCGGTCCCCAACTTCCGGGTTCGTAGGTTGCCAGTGGGCCAGATATCGGCTCGTTTTCCCAAAGTTGAATCACCGGATCAATCAGTCGCCAGGCGGCCTCGATGCCATCGCTGCGCGTGAAGAGCGAAGCATCGGCTTGAATGGCCTCCTCGAGCAGGCGCTCGTATGCATCGGGCAGGGGGTCGCCTTGGAAAGCGTCCTGATACTGGAACTGCATATTGACTGAGCGCATATCTTCGTCTGAGCCGGGGGTTTTGGCCTGGAATTTGAGGTAGATGCCCTCATCGGGCTGGATGCACAATGAAATCATATTCGGCGAAAATTCACTGGCGCCCGAGATGCCGAACATCAGATGGGGTGGTTTCTGAAATTCGATGATGACCTCAGTGGTTTTGCGGTTCATGGCTTTGCCGGAGCGCAGATAGAAGGGCACACCTTTCCAGCGCCAATTATCAATCTGTAATTTCAATGCCGCGTAAGTGGGTGTGCGCGAGTTGGAGTCAACCTCCTCGGTTTCCTTGTAGCCATCATACTGGGCGACCACGGTGTCGGCGGCCTGGATCGGGCGTATGGCTGAAAATAGCTTGATTTTTTCATTGCGCACAGCATCGGCCTGGAACGAAGCCGGAGGTTCCATCGCCACCAATGAGAGCAACTGCAAGAGATGATTTTGGAACATATCGCGCAGTACGCCTGCTTTGTCGTAATAGCTGCCGCGATGGCCCACATCCACACTTTCGGCCACCGTGATCTGTACATTGTCTACATATCGGCGGTTCCATACCGGCTCGAAAATTGTGTTGGCAAAACGGAAAAAGAGAATATTCTGCGAAGTTTCTTTGCCCAGATAATGGTCAATGCGATAAATTTGAGGCTCGCTAAAGACGGTATGCACAAACTGGTTCAATCGCTGGGCCGATGCCAGATCGGTGCCAAACGGTTTTTCAATGACCACATGCCGCCAGGGGGTGCCAGCTTCCATCGATTCCTGTGCCAACCCTGCCGCGCCCAGATGAGCAATCACCGGTTCAAAGAAACTCGGCGCGGTTGCCAGGTAATACAAACGATTCGCCGGGACGCTTTCCAGTGCGTTCAGCGTTGCGGCCAGGCGGGAATAGTCTTCTGCCGTCGGCAGGTCGCCCTGAAAATAATGAATTTTGGGCGCAAACCTTGCCCAGACTTGCTCATCATAACTCCCGCCGCTGAAGGTTTGCACACCCTCGAGCAATTGGTCGCGGAAATATGCATCATCCCAGGGGCGGCGCGCAAAACCGACAATCGTCAGTTCTTCTGGCAAACGCCCCTTATGATACAGGTTATACAGCGCCGGAATCAGCTTGCGGTGGGTCAGGTCGCCCGAAGCGCCAAAAATCACAATCGTGGTTGGCGGGTAAGTAGTCATTTTTTATTGGCTCCTGAGCGCCAGAATCAGTTCTGCGGGCGCGCTTCCCACCGGGAAGACAATCACCCGCCGTTCGGCATCGCGCAGCGCCTGAGCATCGCCCAACGCCTGTGATTTTTTGAGCGTATCGAAACTCATCGCCGAAGCTGCTCGTCCGGCTTCATCGGGGATGGGAATATCTTTAGCAGCATCCGAGATGAGTTGGATAAACAGCCCATTGCCGCGATCGCCTTTATGGAGTTGCCCGGTCGAGTGCAGGAAGCGCGGACCAAACCCGAGCGTGGTTGCCACTTTATAAGTATCGCGTATCTCCAGGCGGAGTTCGGTTAACGCGGCTTCAACCTCGGGGGTGGGGTGCAGGTAGGCTTGCAGCGCCACATAATCCCCAGGGTTACTTTGAGACAAAAACTCTGTCAGCGCAGCCGCGCTGGGGATTGTCTCTTCCCCGGCGGGCAATTCGCCGTTCTCGGTGTAGGCTGTCACCATCTGGCGTGCCAGCGCTTTGGCGCTCTCCACATTGGGTTGGTCAAAAGGATTGATCTGCAAGAAATACCCGGCCACCGCGGTGGCTAATTCCCAAAGCAAGAACTGCCCCCCGAGGTCGTAGATAGATGCTAGATGAATTCTCACAACCGGGTATCCGACGTCCGCCAGCGCTTTCAACGCGCCGCGATGCGTTGGATCATCGCCAACTTGTATATGCACAAACAGGCGATCATCGCCATACGCTTTGGGTTTGCCAAGCGCTTCTGCGACGACGGGCAAAATGCCTTTACCCTCTTTGCCCGTACTTTCTGCGACGAGTTGTTCTACCCAGTTGGGGAAATCGGCAATTGCCGGAGACGCGGAGAAAGTGATTTTATCCATACCTGAATTGGCGAATCGGCCCAGCACCGCGCCCAGCACTGCGGCAGGATTATTTTGTGCCTGAGTCTGCGGGCCACATGCTGCGCTCATATCGCTGGCATTGGCAATCAGCCGCGGAAGTTGAACGCCACATAGGGTAGCTGGTAACAGCCCGAAGAATGAAAGCGCCGAATAACGCCCGCCAATATTCGGCTCGTTCAGAAAAATCTCCCGGAATTTGTATTGCTTGGCAATATCCACCAATTTGCTGCCCGGATCGGTGATGGCGACAAATTGCGCGCCAACTTTCCTTTTGCCAACCGCTTTGGAGGCTCGATTATAAAAATATTTAAATGCCGAAAGAGTTTCAGTGGTGCCGCCAGATTTGGTGGCTACGATGCAGAGTGTTTTACTCAGATCAAGGTTTTGCTCGCATGCCCGTACCATATCGGGATCGGTGCTGTCTAAAATTTGCAGGCGCAAGCCACTTGTGTTTTTGAAGGTATGGCTGAAGACCTCCGGGGCCAGGCTGGAGCCGCCCATGCCGAGCAGTAAAACATCGGTGTATCCCTCGGTAAGCAGAGTTTCCTTTAGCGTTTGCATATGCCCGATTTCAGACCGCATGACCTCCGCAATTCGCAGCCAGCCCAAGCGGTTGGATATTTCCATCGGCTCGGACTTCCAGACGGTGTGATCGTGTTCCCAGATACGGGCAAGAATATTATCTGTGGCGAGTTGTTGCAGGCCAGTATCTACGTCCGATTGGTATTTACCGAGTTGGTAGGTGATGTTCATGCTCATGAATGATTCCTCTGTCACAACGAATATAGAGCGCATAGAAAATACAGAAAAAGCGCTGTGTGTTTTGCGGCGGTTTAATAATTTCCCGGCTCTTATATAAGAAGTATATCGGGTTTGATTTTTCTAACTTCTACCAAATGAGTCATTTATGCTTTTATGTTTAGACTTGGTAAACCCCTAGGATTTTACCAATACATCGGCTAATGCGCCCTCAGTTTCGTAGCCATACGCATAGGCCAGCAATTCCACGGGGTGAATGGCTGGCAATCTGGTGCCATGCGTGATCTGCCAGCGGCAAGTTTCACTGTCGCATACAGCTAACGGTCCTTCGATTTCCAGCACGAAATCAAATAGCGGTTGCCCGACGGCCATACTGGTAGCATATTTTTCTTTTTTATACCCATAGGTTCCAGCGATACCACAGCAATCGGCGTGGCTCTCTTCAATCTGCAATTCAGGGATCAGATGTAAAATTTCAACCGCCGGGCTGCCAAGGCCGTGGGCGCGGTATTGGCAGGGTTGGTGATAGGCAAGGCGTAGCGGGATGGGGCGCAGTGATTCGATAATCAGTTTATCAGCAGCCAGTAGATTAAGTAAGAACTCGTTGAAATCGTAAGTACTTTCGGTCACAAGGTGGGTATCGGCATCGTACATGTCGAGCAATTCTGGGGCTTCTTCCTTCAGCGTCAGTGTGCAGCTTGTGGATGTGCCGATAATTGGAATTCCCTGGCGGGCATATTCCACAAGCTGGTTGACGTTATTCTGATGATATTTACGCGCCGCCTCAAATTCGCCATTCGAGAGCAGCGGCAGGCCGCAGCAATTTTGCGGCGGGATGATCACCTCAAAGCCATTGGCCTCCAGAATGTGGATGGCAGCACGTCCGACGCGCGGCTCGTAATATTCTGTTGCGCAGCCGTGAAAGAAGACGACCTGTTTTCCCTCACCCCCTATCCAGCTCCCATTGGGAGCGGGGCGAAGGGGTGAGGTTTTTCGACCGCGCCACCAGCGTGAAAAACGCTGCCTCGCGAAAGGTGGAAAATAGGCATCTTTGGCGATCCCCAGCATGTATTCGGTGAGTCCCCGCACCAGCGGATTGCTGAGCAATATATTTGAAAGTGGGGCTACAGGTTGCGCCAGATTGCCCAACAGCTCAGTGCGGGCGATGAGATTATTGCGCAGGCGTTGAATGGGTGGCACTTTGCCCTGACTGACCATCGTATGACGGGCGCGGGCGTTCATCTCGGCGATTTTAACCCCGTTGGGGCAGGCCATATTGCATACCCGGCAACCGCTGCAATAATCCACAGAATAATCAGGTGTGGATTGCCCTGGCTTGCGGAAACGCCCGGCTTGCGGCCCGGCGTATTTAGGGCCGGGGAACAGGTCGTTGACCGCGGCTACCGGGCAGGCCGAAACACAGATATTACACTTGATGCAATGGTTGAGAGTCAGTTCTACGGGTTGATGGCTCATTGTTAGGGGAGACTTCCAAAGTCCTCAAAAAGCGATTTCCGTGTTCAAGGTTTTCGCGAAGATTTCGGAAGTCTGGTTTTCTACGGTTGAATCTGCCATAGATCCAGCACGCCGCTGGCGCCGCCGTTGGCGAACCAGAATCCGCCGCCGGGATTGGCCTGGATGAACTGGATTTCGGGCTGGTCGGACTGACCGAGCGACGTGCTATCCCCTGTGGCGGAATCCAGCAGCCAGAGTTGGCCTTCGTCGTCGCTGGCGATGAGTTGATTCCTTGCCCCAAAGCTTAGATTTGTAATCGGGGCGGGGAATCCATCTACATTGCTAAGGATTTTACCAGTGGCGAAATCCCAGAATATCACGCTTTTATCGCAGCCGCCAGATGCCACTACATCGCCTGCCGGATTGATCGCCAGGGCGTTGACTGCACATGAGTGCGTTTCCAGGGTTTGGATAAGTTCGCCGGTCTTTAAATCCCACATTCGGATAGTTCCGCGGCCGTCGCCGGTAATGAGTATATCATCTGGGCCAAAAACCAGGCTTTTGACCGAGCGAGTATGCTCCGGAAAGCTATAGACCATCTGCCTGCTCAAAGTATCCCATACGATGACAGTATTATCGCCCAGCGAGCCGCCGGTTGCCAGCCAACGCCCATCGGGGCTGTAGGCGGCGACTTGGGCGAAGGTGGTATGTCCGTTCAAATTGTAGAGTTGGATGCCGAGGTCTGTATCCCAAATCTGGATGCTTACCTCGGGTTGATCGGTGGCGAGGGCGATTTCGCTACTAACCGGATTGATTGCCAGCGCGGTGACGCGGTTGGTGGCCGCGTTAAATGTGGCTATTTGATCGCCCGCGGCATCCCAAATGTGCACCAAACCGTCATCGCCGCCGCTTGCCAGCCAATCGCCAGTGGGGTGTATGGCCGCGCTCCAAATGGAACTGGTATGCGTTTCGAGTACATTGAGTTGAACCCTGTTTTCCACGTCCCACAGATACAAGGTTGCGTCCCAGCCGATGGAGGCTAGAATCGCACCATCCGGGCTGAAGGCCAGGCCGCGCACGCCCGCGCGATGTCCGCTTAGGGTGTGGAGCAAGGCTCCGGTTGCAGAATCCCATAAACGGATGTCATTGTCGGGCGTACCACCCCCGGAGGCTAGTATCTGCCCATTGGGGCTGAACACTACGGCTTCCACGTCGCTGGTGTGCCCCTCCAAATTAATACGCAGCGTACTCGTATTGGCATCCCAAATCTCTAACACTGGATGAGGAATCTGATGTTTATATTCCCCGGCAGCCAATGCGACGATGCCATTATCGAGCGGGTTGAAATCTACATCGAGCACAATTAGCTTGGCTGAGACGCGATACATGAATAGGCTTTCCAATTGCCCGGTGGCAAGGTTCCATAGGCGGGCAGAATTATCGCCCGCGCCGCTGAGCAGCAGGCGTCCATCGGGGCTGAAATCGAGGCCAAAGACGCCGCGGGTGTGCTCCCTGAAACGGTACAGCAGTGCAGTTTCACCTGCCAGAATTGTGGGAGTTTCCCATACGCGAATGCCGTTATCGTCAGGATACATGCTGGCGGCGGCGAGCAGTTGTCCGTCTGGGCTGAACTGTACGCGGGTGAGATAGCTGTCGCCGCATTCGAGAGCGGCCAGTTGTTCACCGCTAACAGCATCGTAAACATAAACGAAATTATTTTCGCTGCCCCACGGGCTGAAACGCCGCCAGCTTTCCTGGCGGGCGAAGATTTCGTCGGCGCTGCCTGCGGCCAGCAGCGTGCCATCGGGGCTGTAGGCGATGCTGGTAATCAGCGGCCCGGCCTCAATATGGCGCAATTCAGCCAGGGTTTCCGCGTTATAGAAATAAATTCCATTGGAACCGCTCACAGCCAGTGTGTTGCCATCTGGCGACCAGGCAACCTGGCTGAGGGTGCCTCTACCCAGGCTGGTAAGCGGCGTGATTTCGGCTGCGTGGTTGAATGCCAGCAGTGGCAGAGTGGCGAACAGGAAGAGCAAACCCCAGATACGTTTCATCACCATTCTCCGTTGGGTAATGCACCGCAGAGCGCGCCGAGAACGCAGAGAAATGCCCTATTTGCAAAAACTCCGCGGTGCAACTTGATCGGCAGGTGTTTAGATTGCATTTTCTGCGAGAATTTTTGCAACAGACTTGTTGGCGCTGGCCAGGGCGACGCCCTCCACGGCAAGTTGGCGCACAAAGTCGCCACCCAGCAGTCCGCCGATAGCGAACAGGTTGGGGCGCTCGGTGCGGAAATTTGAACCGGTGTGAACTCCGGCGTTGAAAATAGCATGTCCATCGGGGTGGGCAAAAGCGCGTTGTAACCACTCATTGCGCTGGGTTGAGGCATCGACAGACAGATTGAAAATAGTTTCTTGCGCATAGCCAGTATGGTCTGTCTGAATGCCGCCGCCCAGGATGCCCCCGGTGGCGAGGATGAAATGATCCGCAGCGTGAGATATGAGGCGTGAAGAAGATTTTGAAATGACAGTTTTGAGAACGCTGTCGCCCGTCGCCTGTTGTCCTTCATCGGTCATCCCCACGACTTCAATGCCGTCATGCACGCTTCCTCCGGCCTGGCGGATGGCCTGTACTAAAATGCGTTGGAGCCGCATCCCTGGAACCGAGGGGGGCAGCCCCGGCATTTCGAAAATTCTACGCCCCAGGCCAGATTCCAACTCTCGCGCTACCCGGAGTGCATCTTGCAATCCCAACACCGCTGCAAAACCGATGCGTTGCGCATTGCCAAGATGAGGCTTGATTGATTCGATAATCTGCTGGCGAAATTCTGTGTCATCGAAAGCGCGTGCCAGAACCATCGTGTCGATACGTTGACGATTGAGCGCCGCCGGGATCGGGAGCATGATCGCCCGCGCCGTGAAGCCTTGTGCTTGCAGATTTTCCGCGGCAAAGTGCGGATAAAAATCATGATGCCCATCAAAGCCGACCAGCAGCATGGGGGCATTTGTGCGCAAATCACCGGCGATCATCGTTTCTGGCGCAAGGCAAGTAGGCCGCGCTGCGCCGATGGCAGTCGGCAGCAGCCAGTTTTTTTCTAGCCTACCGTGCAGCGGATACCCGGCTTGCTGGCAAAGGGCTTGCAGTTCTTCAAGTGCCGCGGCCAGCGTCTCAATGCCTGCTAGTGCATAAGGATGCTGCGGATGGGCAACGATCAGTTTGAACAACGCGGCGGCTGGATTTTCAACCGGAGTTTTGGTTTCGCCGGGAAGATAACCCAGCACATCGATGCAACCTGATGCCCAGTGTGTGGCTCCCCAGCCCTTGGCGATGACTTTGGTCTTTAGCCCGCGTCTGGCAGCCTGCCACCCTGCGGTAAGGCCAGAGAGACCTGCGCCAATGATGATGACATCGGACGGCGGATGCCGGCTCTTTTCTTTTGATGGTTTGCGGTCCGCTGTCTGCTGCACTCCGTCTTCTGTCTTCTGCCCTCCGTCCGCATACGGTTGCGCCGCCAGGCGCGATGATTTCGGCCCCGGCAATGTGTCGATATTGAGCACATTCAAATACATTAATTCGTTGAGTCGTTCCTGTTGAAGCTGCTTGCCCCATAATACAGGCAAGACACCTTTCCAGCGTTCTTCGAGGAAATCACGCAGGGCAACATTTGTTTCTTCGACCGAATGCCCCCTGCGGTTTTTTGCATACTGATGCAATATACCCGCCGCGCGTAAGGTGCAAAATCCGCCCTGGCAAGGTCCCATCCCCAGGCGAATGTCCCGGCGGATGTCATCCAGGGTTTTGGCTTCTCCGACGAGAATGGCCTGTTCCACATCGGCGTGGGTGGCGAGTTCGCATTCGCAGATCAGTTGACCCTGAGCATGGTGCGATTCAATCTCGGCGAGGCGCTGGCCGAGATTGTGATGGTCGGAGCCAGCCTGCTGTATTCCCGCCTCCATCGGCAGTTCTTCCAGATGTGTGCGGCACTCGCGCTGCGTCCCCAGTTTTTGGCAGGCCAAATCCACTGTTGCTTGGGCCATTTTGCGGTAGGTGGTCCATTTGCCGCTGGTGATGGTCAGCATCCCTGGGGTGTCGTCGCGTGTCTCGTGATCGAGCAGCACAAACGAGCGTGTAATATCGCGCGATTGGTCGGTTTTGGTTTCCTGGTACAGCGGGCGCACCCCGGCCCAGGCGCGTAAGATGCGTAGATCTTTGAAGCCGGGAAGTATTTTCTCGCCTTCCTCGAGCATGAGTTCAACTTCCCAGGGGTCAATTGCGAAGCGATCGGGGTCGGGGACTTGCTGATCGGTGGTGCCCATTACGGCCACGGTATGCGCCGGGACGAGAATATCGCCGTCGGCAGGCAATTTGCAGCGGTTGATGACAGTATTGACCACACGGTGACTGACGGCGAGCATGCTGCCTTTGCCGGGGTGCATGGCGATTTCGATTCCGGCGCTGGCGGCGATTTTGCCAGCCCAGGCTCCGCTGGCGTTGATGACCAGATCGGCGTGAATGGTGACGGCCTGGTCGGCGATGAGATCGCGGCAGCGTGCGCCAGTGACGCGGCTGTTGTTTGTCAGTAGTTGTGTCACTTCGTGATACGGGAACACGCGTGCCCCATACGCTTTTGCCGAAGCGACGTTGGCGTGCGCGGCGGCGAAGGAGTCTGCGGCGGCATCGGGGACGCGGTAGCAGTGGGTGATCTTTGGGTTGAGTAATGGTTCTTCGGATAGCATTTGGGTGAGCGAAAGACGCTCGACAGGAATCCCTGCTTGATGGCAACCACGCCGAAAGGAGTCCGCATAGCCTGGTTCATCCCACGGAGTGAGCACGAAAAAGCCCCCGGTATCTTCGATGCACTGGGGCATGATCCGCCGGAGAATTTGATTCTCTTCAATACACTCGCGCGCAGCCTGGGGGTCTTTGACGGCGTAGCGTCCGCCACTGTGCAGCAGCCCATGAAAACGCCCCGTAGTACCATGTGCGAGATCGCGTGCTTCTACAAGAATGGCATCAAAGCCGCGCATTGCCAGGTCGCGTAGCACGCCCGTGCCGGTTGCCCCCCCGCCGATGACGAGGAGCTCAGTTTGGATGGTTTTCATTACTCATTCCAGACAACATATTGGTTGCGGCCTCTTTGTTTGGCAATATAAAGGGCGGTATCGGCGCGGTCAAGCAGCGTGTCAATGGTTTCGTCCGTGCTGGTGAGTTCAACGATGCCCTGGCTGATTGTAACCCTGATATCGCCGCGAGGGGAACTCATAATCAAATCAGCGACACCTTGACGCAATCGTTCGGCAACATATTTGGCCGTTGAATCGAGTATTTCGGCGGTTTTTTCTTCTCCAAGTCGGATTCCGGGTGTTTCAGGCAGGAGAATGACAAATTCCTCACCTCCGAAACGCCCAATGATATCGGTTTCGCGCAGGCTGGCCTGACAGACCTGTGCGACATCGCGGAGTACCTGATCGCCTGCCAGGTGCCCAAAAGTATCGTTGACAGTTTTGAAATGGTCCAGGTCGAGCATGATGATTGAAAGAGGGTGCTGGTAGCGACATGCGCGCTGATATTCTTGTTGGGCGAGATTCATGAAATAGCGGCGACTGTAGAGATTGGTCAATCCATCATAAATTGCCAACCGGTGGGTCTCTTCATAAAGGCGCGCATTTTCGAGTGCAATGGCAACTTGTGTTGCAAATGCAGTTGCCAGGCGGGCGTGTTCGTTCGTAAATTTTCCTGGATGCTTGCTATCAAGGGCTAGCATTCCAATGAGACGATCTTGCACAATCAGGGGGACGCCCATCCAGCCGCGAATGTGGTTGTGAGGTTTTTTGCGGAATTGATCGTATACAAGGGGCGCATCTTTGATGATATACGTTTTACGTCCATCAACGGTGATACTGTTGGGGTTATCTTCGTGAACCGGGAAACGTATTCCAATGACGGCTTCGGGGTTCTCGAAGCCGTGTTGCCCAACGATCTCAAGCTCATTGTCTTTTAAGAGTTGCACCGAGGCGCTGTCATAAGGAACTACACGGCTGAACTGGAGTAAAATGCGGTCAATGGCTTCATCGAGACGCAAGGTTGAAGCCACTGCAATTCCGGCCTGTCTAAGTGTTTCGGCTTCCGTGGCGCGCTGGTGTGTTGTTTCGAGCAATTGGGTGTTTCGAATGACTAGAGCAATTTGGTTAATCGCTTGTTCAACCGATAAGGTTTCTTCGAGTGAGAACTGGCGGGAATGGAAAAAGGCAAGCGTCACCATGCCGAGTTTTTCTTCATTATAGATGAGCGGGAGTGCAATTAGCGATTGAACTAAGGAATTTTGGATTTTTTCTTTGGTGAAATGAGGCGTAGAATGCAAGTCTTCAATGATGAGATGTTGTCCAGTTTCGCGTGTGATTTCTATGAGTTTGTTTTCGATAGTATCCAGTTGTGGAGATTGTTCCCCTGTCTTGGTGCGTGCGATGATGGTTGTTTTTTTCTGATGGCGTTCCCACACTAAAATCGAACAATAATCGGCATTTAATAATTGTATGAGCCTGGATGAAAGCGCGTGGATGGTTTCTTCCAGGTTAGCAGCCTCAATGCCTGAACGGGTGATTTCGTTGAGTAGCCGCTGTTGGCGGGCATAGGCCTCCAGTTCGTTTTTTGCCCGTACCTCTTCTGTAATATCGCGCTTTACGGCTGCATAATGGGTGATCGTTTCCTCCGGATCTTTTATGGGGAAGATCACCGCGGCTTCGTGATAAAAACTACCGTCTTTACGTTTGTTTATGAAATTCCCCTTCCAGGTTTTCCCCTGGCTAATCGTTTTCCAAAGGTTTGCATAGAATCCTGAATCCCGAAGACCGCTTTTCAGTATTCTGGGATTTTTCCCCAGCGCCTCATCAACCGTATACCCGGTGGTTAATTCAAATTGGGGGTTGGCGTATTCAATTATTCCTTCCAGGTTTGTGACGATCACCGTTTCGCCTGCTTGAGTGACCACAGCAGCCAGGCGGCTGATTTCGCTCTCGGCTTTGAGCCTCTCACGGATGTCACGCGCGATAGTCAAAACAGCCGGATTACCATCCAGTTCCATTACGCTGACATTGGCCTCGACGGGCACACGTCGCCCTGATTGGTGTATTAAGGCAGTTTCATATTTTGAAGGAACTTTTTCCCCCCGGAGCCGCCGGTTATGTCGTTCTTTTACGATTTCCGCTTGATCGGGTGGAAAAAATTCAATAAATGGCCTTCCTACAATTTCTTCGGGAGGAAGACCCAGCATATCGGCCAATTGTGGATTACAGTATTTAATCGCATTGTCTTGCAAGATGGCAATGCCATCATTGGCTTGCTCGGTGACATTGCGATACAATTCTTCGCTGGCGCGTAGTGCGGCCTCTAACTCGCGCTCTTCGGTGATATCGCGCAGAAGAATCAACCAACCCTGGACGTTCTCGCGATTTTCGCGCAGGGGATACACGCGTTGTTCATAATATCGGCCACGCACATCAGTGATGTGTTTAACTTCCGTGGGAATATCATCGCCAGAGCGGAAGCGTGCCTGAAGACTCGGCCAATGGGCCAGAATTTTTTCAGCGGACTGGCCAATCGCCATAGAAGATTTTATTTGAATAATCGATTGAGCGATCTGGTTGAGATCGCTGATGATATATTGGTGGTCGACAACGATGACCGCATCGCTGATTGCATCGACGATTTTGCTGCGCACAATTGGCGTTAGATCAAGTAATTTGTGCCGCAAGATACTCCAACTGATGATGATGCCTGTCAGGAGGAAAGTGATCGGGGTAATATCGCGGCCCGGGAAGGGATCAATTTTAAAAATATAAGCAACATTAACCACCCAAGGAATAAGCGAAGCCAGCAAAATTGCAATAATGCGCCGCCGATACCCCTTGGGCATAATTATCGCAGCCCATAACAGATTGATAACCGATAACAAAAACAAGCTGTAGGCATAGGTCGTGCCAACAGTAAACCCTGGCCCATAGTGATATACCACCAGAAAAGGTTCCAGGTCGCTGAGGCTGAAACCGGTCCAAATTAAATGGTGGTATTCATTTGTTAATGCTGCCAGCATCGTAGCGACGGGGATAATCCATAACAGTATAATATTTCGCCGAGTCAGCCAGTGTGTGCGTTGGCTGTACACCAGCGAGAGCATTACAAAGGCTGGCGGCACACTGTGAATACCAATATATGAAACTGCACCCCAAAAAACGGTATTTTCTAACCCCTGCGCTGAGATCTCAAATGCATAGGCCAGCGACCAGAAAGCAATTGCTAACATGAGCATACCCAGATACCGCGCTCCCGGAACCTTGCGGCGATACCAGGCATAGTAGCTAATCAGAATTGATAAGCTCGCTGCAAATAATAGCGTAATCGTAAATGAGAATTGGTGCCAGTTTGCCATTAGGTCGATTAAATTAATCGATAGAGCGCTTGAAAATTGCCTTCAGGGAATTGGATAAAACCATAGTGATCATATCATCAACTTCATTAGTATAATTTAATCGGCATTTTCTCGCAAATTGATATAATGACAGCGAATATTCTTTTTTCGCAAAGCGATGATATGCCCGACTGGAGTCTTATGGAAAACCTGAATCGAAAGGATCGCTTGCAAGCTGTCGAAGCAATGCTACCTGCTGCATTGCACCATCCATTGGTGATGCAGAGCCTGCAAATGTGTTTGCTGGAAGACCTGGCGATGGTAGCAGATTTTAACACCCTTTTGCCCGAATTTGTGCAAGGCGATGTGACCAGTGTGGCAACCCTAAAGTTGGATGCCTCCCTGAGAGGGAAGATCAGCGCGAAGGCCCAGGGGGTGGTTGCCGGGCTCGATGTTGCAGCAGCCATTTTTGCTTTGGTTGAACCTAAGATAGAATTTGTCAGCCATTGCAGCGATGGCAACTTGGTCGCCGCGGGCACGCTGCTTGCCGAAGTAAGTGGCCCAGGCGCAGCGTTGCTCACCGCCGAACGAGCCGCCCTCAACTTTTTGGGCCGCATGTCGGGGATTGCCACGCTGACGCGGCAATTTGTAGATACCGTCGTCAACACTCAAGCTGTGATTCTGGATACGCGCAAAACTGCGCCCGGATTGCGCCTGTTTGATAAATATGCCGTGCGTATGGGCGGTGGGCAGAATCATCGCATGGGCTTATACGATATGGTGCTCATCAAAGACAATCACATCGACGGCGCAGGGAGTATCACCGCCGCGGTCGCGCGCGTGCGCGAGAAATTTGGCGATCAATACCCCATCGAAGTTGAAGTTAAGAATCTGGCCGAACTCGACGAGAGTCTGAAACTAGCCCCCGATCGCATCATGCTAGATAATATGTCCCTGGAAATTATGCGTCAGGCCGTAATGTTGGCTACCGGCCGTGTGCCGTTGGAAGCATCTGGCAATGTGAATCTACAAACCGTGCGCGCAATCGCCGAAACTGGGGTAGACTTCATCTCCGTTGGCGCGCTGACCCACTCTGCGCCGGTATTTGATATCAGTATGCGGCTACAGTGACAGGGGACGGAAGACCAAGCGTTGTTGTTCCCCTTCCCCCGTCGTCGATCTCTCGTCTTTTTGCTATAGAATCTTTTGGAGATAATTTCCCATGTCCTACGAGAATTTTTTGAACGAAATGCAAGCCAAACTCAAGCATATTGTCCCTGAACCCGAAATTTATATCAAGGCCGAAATTGCTTACGAAATTAATAAACTAAAGGCCGAGAAAAATGCCGTCATACTTGGGCATAACTATATGGAACCGGCCCTGTTTCACTCTATCCCCGATTTTGTGGGCGATTCGCTGGGGTTGAGTCGTATCGCTGCGCAGACCGACAAAGACATCATCGTTTTCTGCGGCGTGCGTTTTATGGCCGAGACAGCCAAAATTCTCAACCCCGAGAAGACAGTGCTGTTACCCGCCAAAAAGGCAGGCTGTTCTCTGGCTTCCAGTATCACCGCCGAGGATGTCCGTCAGCTTCGTGCCCAATTCCCCGGCGTGCCGGTGGTTACCTATGTCAACACCTATGCCGATGTCAAGGCCGAAAGCGATATTTGTTGCACATCGGGCAATGCCAAAGCTGTGGTCGAGTCGCTGGAGGGTGAAACCGTCATCTTCCTGCCCGATGAATATCTGGCGGGCAATGTCGCCAAAGAGACCGGCAAACATATTATTTTCCCATCAAAGTTAAAAACAGGCGCGCACCCCAATCTCGATTACCAGATGATTGGCTGGCACGGACGCTGCGAAGTGCATGAGCAATTCACAGTTAAAGATATTGAAGATATTCGTGCCCAATATCCCGATGTGGTTATCCTGGCACATCCGGAGTGCAGCCCTGAGGTGGTAGCGGCTTCCGATTATTCGGCCAGCACCACCGCCATGATCCACCATGTTGAGCAGACCAACGCGCCCAATTATCTGTTGCTGACCGAATGCGCTATGGGTGATAATATCGCCGCCGCTAACCCCGAAAAAGAGATGCTGCGCTTGTGTCGGGTGCGTTGTCCGCACATGAATGAGATCACCCTGGAAGATACGCTTGCAGCATTGCAAAAAGATCAATATGTCATTGAAGTTCCCGAAGATATTCGCCTGCGAGCGGCCAAAGCCGTTGAACGCATGATTCAAATTGGTTAGTTGCCCGGACTGAGCCCCCACGCACACCCTTTTTTGTGGAGTTATTCTATGCAAACAGATACCCTCATCATCGGCAGTGGAATCGCCGGAGCCACCGCCGCTTTGCGGTTGGCGGCAGACCGCCAGCGCCACATTACGGTCATTACCCGTGCCAGTGAGGCCATCGACTCGAATTCGCAATATGCGCAAGGGGGAATCGTTGGGCGCGGCCCGGGGGATACCTCTGAATTCTTAATCGAAGATGTGTTGCGTGCTGGAGATGGTATTAGTTATCCTCCCGCCGTGCAGGTGCTGGCCGAAGAAGGCCCCGATTTATTGCGCGATGTGCTCATCGAGCAGGCTCAGGTGCCCTTTGACCGCGGCGAGAAAGGGGAATTGCTCTTTGGCTTGGAAGCCGCGCATTCCGAGCGACGCATTTTACACGTTGGCGATCTAACGGGTAAAGCTGTTATGCGCGCTTTGCTGGCAACGCTTGCCGAGCAGCCCAACGTGCAAATACTTACCGGGAAAACCGCAGTAGATTTGTTGACCTTCCCGCACCATGCGCGTGATCCGCTGGCTGTTTATCAGGCCCCCGTATGTCATGGCGCGTATGTTTTTGATCAGGATTCGCGTCAGGTCAGGCCGATCGTGGCGCGGCAGACAATTCTGGCAACCGGTGGGTTGGGGCAAATCTTCTTGAATACCAGCAACCCACCTGGAGCGCGCGGCGATGGCCTGGCGATGGCCTACCGTGCGGGGGCGCGGGTGATTAATGCGGAATATATCCAATTCCACCCGACAGTTCTCCACATGCCTGGGGCGACCAAATTCTTGATTAGTGAGGCTGTGCGCGGGGAAGGGGGCATCTTGCTCACTCCCAGTGGAGAGCCGTTTATGGAGCGCTACGATCCCCAGTGGAAAGACCTGGCCCCGCGCGATGTTGTAGCGCGCGCCATCTATTGGGAGATGCTCGAAAACGATTATCACTATATGCTGCTGGATATAGCCTCGCACATGAAAGCCGAGGCTATCAAAGCCCGTTTCCCGCAGATTTATGCCCGTTGCCAAACGATGGAAATCGACATCACCGAACGGCCTATTCCAGTTGTTCCAGCGGCGCATTATTTCTGTGGGGGTGTGTTGGTGGATACCTGGGGGCAGACTTCGATCCCTGGGCTGTATGCTGTGGGCGAGGTCTCTTGCACTGGCGTACACGGCGCCAACCGGCTGGCAAGCACTTCGCTATTGGAGGGGCTGGTATGGGGAGCACGCGCCGCCCGGCGTATTCAGGATAAACCTGCGCCCGATAGAATTGCTGAACGCGATGTACCACCCTGGGATACCGCTAATTTAGTCTATGAAACGGATCCCACACTAATCCAGGGCGATATGCAGACTATCCGCAACCTGATGTGGCATTATGTGGGGTTGGTGCGTAGCGACTATCGTCTGAGCCGCGCCCTGCGCGAGTTGCGGCACTTATGGCTAGAGATTGAAGATTTTTACCGCAAATCGCGCCTGACGGATGGTCTGATTGGTTTGCGCAACAGCGCTCAGGCGGCGCTGATTGTGGCGCGTGCCGCCCGTATGAATTTGGTGAGTAGGGGGAATCACTATCGGGAAGATGGAGACAGTTGAAGCACTAAACCCAATCAAACGTCCGCGTGACCGCCTTTTTCCACTCGGCGTATAACTTCGCTCGTTGCGCGGCTTCCATCCCTGGTTGCCAGGTTTTGGCAACTTGCCAGTTTTGGCGCAAATCTTCGGTGTTGTTCCAGAAGCCGACGGCTAATCCTGCGGCGTAGGCTGCGCCCAGGGCGGTGGTCTCAGCGACGACGGGGCGCACCACTGGCACGCCGAGAATGTCGGCCTGGAATTGCATCAGGAGTTCGTTGGCGACCATGCCGCCATCCACTTTGAGAGCTTTCAATTCAACGCCAGAATCTAGCTGCATGGCATCCAGCACTTCGCGGGTCTGGTAGGCGCTGGCTTCGAGGGTGGCGCGGGCGATATGCCCTTTGTTGACGTAGCGTGTCATGCCAACGATGGCGCCGCGTGCATCTGAGCGCCAGTAGGGTGCAAACAGGCCGGAGAATGCGGGCACAAAGTAAATGCCGCCGTTATCGTCAACGGTTTTTGCCAGCGATTCCACTTCGGGAGCAGACTGGATAATCCCCAGGTTGTCGCGCAGCCATTGCACCAGTGCGCCGGTGATGGCTATCGAACCTTCCAGCGCGTAGACCGCAGGCTGATTGCCGAATTGATAGCCCAGTGTAGTCAGCAGGCCGCTCTTCGATGGGATGATTTCTGTGCCAGTGTTGAGCAGCATAAAGCAGCCCGTGCCGTAGGTGTTCTTGGCTTCGCCGGGGCTGAAACAAGTCTGGCCGACGAGGGCGGCTTGCTGGTCGCCCAGGTCGCCGCACACGGGGATAGACGCCCCGAAGGGGCCATCGGGCGCAGTAGCCCCCCATGTTTCAGGATCGCTGGACGGCACTATTTTGGGCAGCATCGCCCGCGGGATGCCGAGAATCGCCAATATTTCGTCATCCCACTCCAGGGTTTTTAA
>JACKQG010002657.1_pt1 | contig 22954 bp, 24 predicted proteins | sample 8237621 | NCBI WGS metagenome assembly JACKQG01 (sample SAMN15677084, study PRJNA649215) | marine metagenome | biome: marine; feature: Black Sea; material: saline water; isolation source: suspended particulate matter (SPM) from the Black Sea western gyre | collected 2013-06-09/2013-06-10 | depth... | reverse complement strand
GACAAAGGCGACATCATTATTGATGGTGGCAACTCTCATTACCCCGACACTATCAGAAGAACTAAAGAGCTAGAAGACAAGGGCTTTCAGTTTATTGGTGCTGGCGTCTCTGGAGGCGAAGAGGGTGCTCTAAAGGGCCCTTCAATCATGCCAGGAGGCTCAGTATCTGCTTGGCCTGAAGTAAGAGGTATATTTCAGGCAATATCAGCCAAGGTTGAGGGGAACGAGCCTTGTTGTGACTGGATAGGCGAAGATGGCTCTGGCCACTTTGTAAAAATGGTCCATAACGGCATTGAGTATGGTGATATGCAGCTTATTTGTGAAGCTTATCAAATCATGAAAGATGTCTTGAATATGTCGAACGATGAAATACATCAAGTATTCAAAAAGTGGAACGAAGGTGAGCTTAGTAGTTATCTGATCGAAATCACTGCAGACATTGTTAAATTTAAAGATAAAGACGGGACTTATCTTGTTGATAATATTTTAGATGCGGCAGGCCAAAAAGGGACCGGTAAGTGGACTGCAACGGTTGCCCTTGAACTTGGAACGCCTCTTACGCTAATTGGAGAGGCGGTATTTTCAAGATACCTTTCATCCATTAAGCAAGAGCGCGTTGAGGCGTCAAAGTTGTTGAGTGGCCCAAGCCTTACTTTTGAAGGCGACAAGGAGCAAGTTCTCAATGACATTCATGACGCACTGTATGCTTCAAAGATTGTTTCTTATGCCCAAGGGTATGCCTTACTAACAAAAGCAGCTAAAGAATTTAATTGGAATTTAAATTATGGCGGCATTGCGCTTATGTGGCGCGGTGGCTGCATCATTCGCTCAGCTTTCTTAACTAAAATTAAAGATGCCTATGACGCTAATTCTGAGTTGCAAAATTTATTGTTAGATCCTTTCTTTATTGATAAGATTAATAAGTCCCAAAGCGGTTGGCGCCGAGTTTGCTCATTAGCAACTAGTCATGGCGTGCCAATACCCGCAATGACCTCTTCGCTATCGTATTTTGATGGTTACCGAGCAGAGAGGCTGCCCGCTAACTTACTTCAAGCTCAGCGTGATTATTTCGGTGCCCACACCTATGAGCGTCAAGATGCAAAAAAAGGTGAATTTTTTCATACTGAGTGGATTAAGAGCGATTAATTATGAATCCTGAAGCTGCTATAAAGATTAAAAGCTTTGTGCTTTTTGGGGCCCTAGGGGACCTGTCTATTCGTAAGTTGATACCGGCCTGGTATTATCTAGAGCGTGACCATAAGCTTGAAGATGGTTTGCAGATTTTGGGTGTTGGAAGGCGGGAGCTTACAAGGCCTCAGTTCCAAGAAAAAGTAAACGATGCTCTGAGCACCAATGTCGCAGATGAGTACTTAGACGTTGATATTATTTCTAAGCTTTTAAATCGCTTTGATTACTGTTGCTGTGATCTTCAGAATCCTAATAATTATCAAGAGTTAAGCTCATTTATTAAGGATTATAGTAAGCCAGTCGCTTACTATTTAGCAATCTCTCCAAAGCTTTTTGAAAGCGTTTTTGATGGACTTAATGGTCTTAATATTCTAACCTCCTCATGCCGAATTGTAGTTGAAAAACCTATTGGGTATGATCTAGAGTCTTCTAAAGACATTAATGCTAAACTTTTAAAGCGCTTTGATGAGTCTCAAATTTATCGAATTGATCATTATTTAGGTAAAGAAACAGTGCAAAACCTTATCACTCTTCGGTTTGCAAACTCTTTATTCTCAAGTCAATGGAACAGCAAAAGTATTGATTATGTTGAGATAACTGCGGCAGAATCTGTTGGAATTGAGGACCGCTGGGGGTATTTTGATGGAATGGGGCAGCTCAGGGACATGGTTCAAAGCCATCTTCTTCAGTTGCTATGCCTAATAACAATGGAGCCACCCAACCGCCTTAATGATCAGAGCATTCGCTCAGAGAAGGTCAAGGTTCTTGAAGCTTTAAAGCCAATTAATGAGGAAGGGATTGAGTCGAATTTTGTTTCTGCGCAATATACCGATGGTAAAAATAAAGTTGGCTATATTAGTGAAGAGGGTGCAGATATATCAAGTGACACTGAGACTTTTGTAAGTATTAAGGCAGAAATACAGAATTGGCGATGGAAGGGGGTTCCTTTCTACTTAAGAACTGGCAAAAGAATGACCAGTAAAATGACGCAAATTGTTATTCATTTTAAATCTGATGGGCACTATATCTTTGATCAAGACAATGAAAGTTTAAAGGGTAACACCTTGATTATCAGTTTGCATCCTTCTGAAAGTATCTCTTTAAAGGTTTTTACTAAGCCCCACGGCGTAGATAAGCACTCAACTTTAAGGTCTGACCCTATGAGCCTAGATTTTATAAAAACTCAAAAATTACTCAATATTCCGAGCGGCTATCAAAGCCTCTTGATGGATATCCTCAATGGTAACCAGAGTTTATTTCTCTGTAAAGAAGAGGTCGAGCTTGCCTGGCAGTGGTGTGATAACGCTTTAGAAGCCCACAAAAAATCAAACCAAGAGCTTTATCTCTACCCTGCAGGTACTAATGGACCCAAGGAGAGTGAGCTACTTATTCAGAGCAACGGACATGAATGGTATGAAGAGTAGTAAAACTTATTATTTGCCCGACTCTGTTGACTTTTATAGTACCAATAATAGTGAATCATTGGCGTCAGATTTATCTCAAAGTATTGGTGAAATTCTAACTGAAGCAATCAAAAAAAGAGGCCGTGCCAGTATTGCTGTTTCTGGAGGAGGCACGCCCATCCCTCTTTTTAAAGAGTTTTCGTTATTAAATATTGATTGGAAAAAAGTAGATTTAACATTAGTTGATGATCGATGGGTTGACCCTAAGAATACGGATAGCAATGAATTGCTTGTGAGAACGCACCTTATAAAAAATAAGGCGTCCAAGGTCAATTTTATTCCACTTAAAAATGACTCCAAAACAGCTAAAGATGGCCAAAAAAATAGTGAAGAGACGTTAAAAAATATTACGCTCCCTTTTGACGTTATCGTATTAGGTATGGGCTCTGATGGACATACTGCTTCTCTTTTTCCATGCTCAGATGAGCTTCCTGAGGGGATGAATTTGAATAATTTAAACTGTTTGATTTCGACTTCTCCAAAGACTGCGCCTTATGAGCGTTTAAGCCTTACTGCAAAGGTGATTATTGATGCTAAAAATGTTTTTCTGCATCTCAATGGATCCAGTAAGCTCCACACTCTAGAAAGTGCAATGGAATATAAAGATTCAAGCAAAATGCCAATCTATACCTTTTTAGAAAATGGGCTTAGTATCTTCTGGAGTCCTTAGATAACTTTATTTTAAGTTGTCTGCCATAATGCACTTTATTTTGTGAAAAAGCAATGGATAATAATGTGCTCTATAATTAAATTTAAAACCTACTTATGAAAATTAATAATATTGACGGTGAAGTTGTTAAAGATAACGAAACTTATATTCTTAAGGACAACACCTCACTAAAAAACTTTGTCATAAGTTCAACAACGCTCCATGCTGGTAAATCAACAAAAGGCCACAGCCATGCTGGTAAAGAAGAGGTTTACATGATTATGAGTGGAAGCGGGAAAATGGATCTCGATGACAAAACAATACTTATTGAAGGTGGTGATATGGTATTAATTGAGGACGGCGTTTTCCATCGCGTACATAATACGTGCGAAGGTGATTTGTATATGGTTTGTATATTTGATGGAGATCGAGAAAATGTTTACAAAACCTAACTATTGCTGGAGACTGTAACCATCAACAAGCAGTCTTATAATTTGGTTGGTGATATAGGCGCAACTAATGCAAGGTTTGCTCTTGTAGCTCCTGGCTCGTCAGACATCGAAAACATCCAGAGTCTTAAATGTGAAGATTTTGATAACATTCAGAGCGCAATCAGTTTTTACATATCTTCGTTTTTAGAGCTTGACATTGTTTCAGCATGCTTTGCTACTGCTGGTACGGTTCATTTAGATGTTTTTAAGCTTGCTAATAACCACTGGACTATAAATAAGTCAGATGTCGCTAAAACTTTAAATGGAGTGACCATTAAATGGATTAATGATTTTACAGCCCAAGCATTTGCAACCACAACTCTTACTGATAGCGAGGTTATTACTTTAAATAAAGGTATTGTTAAACCAGAAAAATTAAGATTGGTTATTGGCCCAGGAACCGGGCTTGGTGTTTGTGGGTTAATCATGTCTCCTTCGGGCTGGCTTCCAATTGCAGGTGAAGGTGGTCACTCGGATTTTGCACCAAACACTAGTATTGAATATGAAATATTAACGTTACTCGCTAAAAAGTTTGGCCATGTTGCCGTAGAGAGGATTCTATCTGGCCCTGGAATTATGAATCTGTATGAGGCGCTTTGCCAAATCAATGGTAAAGACAGAATATATACAACACCCTCTGAGATAACTGCCGCTGCAGTTAATGCTGGAGCTGACCCAATTGCTGATGAAACAATTCAAATGTTTTGTAAAATTTTTGGCTCAGTTGCTGGAAGTATGGCGTTAACAGTTGGCGCTTTAGGCGGCGTTTATATTACAAGCGACCTGGTTAGAAATTTTTTAGATTTATTTATTGAAAGTGACTTTCAAAAAAGCTTTGAGAGTAAAGGAAGGCTTCAGTCAGTTCTTGAAGATATTCCAGTGTATTTGTCTAAAAAGAAAAACATGGGCCTCATTGGCACCGTTTACGAAATCAATAACTACTGGATGCAAAAAGGCTTTAAAGTCTAGGCCTTTGCGCATAAAAAAATCAAGCTTATTTAATATCTAGAGCAGTCTTCATTAGAATTTCAGCAATTTCATCTCTTGATCCAAAGTAATTTGCAATTTGAATGTCAAGACCTGGAGTGTTTTGAGAGGCCTCACTAATTTCATTGGGTATGTCTCGCGTGATGTGAACGCCAGCAGATAAAAAGTACGGTAATATTGTAACTTTAGTTGCGCCTAAATCAGCGCACTCTTTAATTGCTTCTGGAATAGAAGGTGAGGCGAACTCCAAGAAGGCAGGCATTACTTTGTCAAATTCTTTCGGTTCTAATGTCGAAATTTTCTCTGATAAAGATTCAATCTCAATGTTTGATTCTTCTCTTCTGCTGCCGTGGGCAACTAGTAATAATATATGCATATTTTTTATATAATAATGAAAGTCGTAATATGTAAATAACCACAATAGATACAGATAACATGTTTTACAGTGAAAGGCACTTTATAGGGTATCTTATCACCTTGAAAAAATAAATTTGAGAGACTAAATTGTACCAATGTACTACAATACACGAATCTGCAAGTGAGGCAAAAATTGGGATTCTTTTGTCTAATTTGGGAACTCCTGATGCACCTACGAAGAAGGCGGTTAAGCCCTATTTAAGGCAGTTTTTATCAGATACAAGGGTTATTGAGCCTCCTCCTCCTCGCTGGATTTGGAAAATTATATTAAATGGGGTAATTCTTAACTTAAGACCAAGAAAATCAGCGAAGGCCTATCAAACTGTTTGGGATACTCATGGAAAAGGATCACCGCTTCTATCAATTGCAATAAAACAAAAAAATGCAATAGTAATAGAGCTTGAAAAGCTTGCACCTGGTAAGTTTGCTGTGTCTTTAGGTATGAGCTATGGTAATCCATCAATGGGATCCGCACTAAACGAGCTTGAGGCTCAGGGATGTAATAATATTATCATCTTACCTTTATATCCTCAATATGCTGGGGCATCAACCGGTTCAGTTTTTGATGCGGCTGCTAGAGAGCTTATGAGCTGGAGAAATGTTCCCGACTTAAGGTTTATTAGTAGCTACAGTAAAGAAGATTTATATATTGAAGCTTTAGCTAATAGTGTTAAAGAATATCAAGCAGTTCATGGTAAGCCCGATCTCCTTTTAATGTCATACCATGGAATACCTAAGCGCTACTTTGATAAGGGGGATAATTACCCATGTCAGTGCTGCAAAACTACGTTTCTTTTGGCTTCTAAGTTAAATTTAAAGCCTAATGAGTACACGATGACATTCCAATCTAGACTAGGAGCTGGCGAATGGATGAAGGAATATACTGACAAAACATTAAAGGCACTTCCAGGTAAAGGCTTGAAAAATGTTCAAGTTATCTGTCCTGGTTTTTCTGCAGATTGTCTTGAGACGATTGAAGAGATTAGCGAGGAAAACCATGATTACTTTATGGAGTCAGGTGGTGAAAAATTTGGCTATATTCCAGCGCTTAATGATAGAAAAGACCATATCGAATTCCTAACACAACTTCTACTAAAAAATGCAGTAGGGTGGCTGTAATAAAATGAAGATTGTTATCTTTGGCGGATCGGGATTGATTGGGGGTGCCCTTGCAAAAAATCTTTCAGCCAATCATGAAGTTCAGTGCTTAAATAGAAGTGCTTTCATATCCATAGACACTTTGTCATTGTCATTAAAAGATAGTGATCTTGTTATTCAACTGTCTGGATCAACTATTGCAAAGCGATGGACTAAGAGTCATCTAAAAGAAGTTTGGCAGAGTAGGGTTGATACAACTCAAATGCTCTCAAAAGCAATAAGCATGATGACAACCAAGCCAAGGGTTATGTGCGCTTCAGGGGTTAGTTTTTATCCTGAGTCAGATTGTAGCAACCCGCACTCTGAGAGTGGCGTAAGAGGTGAGGGTTATCTTGCTGAGCTTTCTGTAGCATGGGAGAGCGCTGCAAAGACAATCTCAGAAGACACTATAATTTTAAGGTTTGGGGTTGTTCTTTCAAGAAGTGGAGGCGCCTTTATGAAGCTTTATTGGCCTTATTTTTTTGGATTAGGCGGCCCTATTGCAAGTGGAGATCAGTGTTTTTCTTGGATTCACATAAAAGATCTTGTAAGAGCTGTTAATTTTATTTTAAATAATCCACAAGCTAAGGGTGTGTATAACATTACTGCGCCAGAGCCCATTCCTCAAAAAGTATTGGGTAAAGCTCTTGCTAGTGCTTTAAAAAGACCATTTTTAGTGCCACTTTGGGAGTGGCAGTTAAAACTACTTTTTGGAAGTGGCTCACAAATATTGACAGAGAGTATATCTGTTATCCCAAAAAAAATACTTGAGGAAGGCTTCATTTTTGATTATCCAGATATTAAGAGTGCAATGGATGATCTTACTTAGTAAGATTTTTAATGCTTTGGCCTGAGGTTGCTTTGGTATATGATAAAATAGAATATTGAGATTCACCCTGTAACAAAGAATTACTTTTAGACTTTCCATCTTGGAGGGTCTTTTTTTTGTATTAAATTTTGGAGAAGATATGAAAGTAACTAAAGATAAAGTCGTTTCAATGCATTACACCCTTAAGAATGATGCGGGAGACGTTATTGATTCGTCTGAAGGCAAAGAAACTATGGACTTTTTACAGGGTCATGGAAACATAATTCCAGGATTAGAGACAGCCTTAGAGGGTTCTAAAAAAGGTGATAAGGTTGAGGTTTCTATTGAGCCTGAAGAGGGTTATGGCCTTAAAATGGATGATGCAATTCAAGAAATTCCAAGAACTGCACTACAGGGAATTGATGAGGTAACTATTGGGATGCAGCTCCAATCCCAAGACCAAGATGGAAACCCTTTTGTTGTGACTGTTATTAAGCTGGATGACGAAAAGATTACTGTTGATGCAAACCATCCTTTGGCTGGAGAAACTCTTCACTTCTCAGTCTCTATTGAAGACGTTAGAGATGCATTGGAAGAGGAGGTTTCTCATGGACATGCTCACTCTGCTGGCGGACACTCCCACTAAATAAATATGACTCTTAGCGGACTAAAGTGATTAATAAGATTGCTTGTCCGCTTTGTAAGACAACTAATAGCTCTAAATTCTATAAAGAGAAGTTTCGCGAATTTTTACGCTGTTCAAGTTGTGATTTTGTTTATGTTCCAAAAGTATATCACCTCTCAGATACTGAAGAAAAATCAAGATACGATACCCATAATAATGATCCTAATGATCACCGTTATCGCCACTTCTTATCCCAACTATTAGTGCCCCTTTTAGAGAGGATCAAACAACAATCAAATGGCCTTGATTTCGGCTCTGGCCCTGGCCCAACGCTTTCTCTTATGCTTGAAGAATGTGGACACTCTGTGGATCTCTATGACAAGTTCTATGCTAATGATATTTCTGTATTTGAGAAAAAGTATGACTTTATTACTGCTACGGAGGTAGTGGAGCACTTGAGTGAACCAATGGCAGAGATAAATAGACTTATTGAAATGCTTAATAACCAAGGCTACCTTGCTGTAATGACGCAAATACTAACCCCTCAAATTGACTTTAGCTCATGGCATTACAAGAATGACCCATCTCATATAGGTTTTTTTACTAAAAAGTCTTTAAGTTTCTTAGCAAACTATTTAAATATTGAGGTTTATTTTATTTCGGAAAGAGTGATCTTCTTCCAAAAAAATAGCTAAGGAAGGATATTAAGATAGCTTTCATAACGACTAGGACTTATCTTCCCTAATTCAACAGCATCTTTAACAACACATCCAGGTTCGTTTATATGGAGACAGTTTCTAAATCTACACTCACCAGCCAGTGATTTAAATTCTCTAAAACCATTAACTATTTGTTTTTCAGAAAGGTTGTCTAATTGGAACTCTCGTATTCCTGGAGAGTCAATTAAATCACCGCCACTAGGAATATGATAAATAGTTGTATTTGTCGTGGTATGCTTTCCAAGCTTACTCTTGCTAGAAATTTCATTGACTCGAAGTTCTAAATCCGGGATTAATGAATTGATGAGTGATGATTTGCCAACGCCAGACTGACCAAGAAAAATATGCGATTTATTAACAAGCTTCGTTTTAAGTTCTTTTAAATTCGTTTCGTTTTTAACACTTAAAAAGTGGACGTCATACCCCAGCTCTTTGTAATGTGCAAAGTCACTTTCTAGTTGCGCCTCCTTTTTTGAAAGCTCAATTTTGTTGACAATAATATTAATTGGTAGATTCGCTTCTTCTGCGATTACCAGGTAGCGATCAATAAGCTCAAACTGATAGTGCGGCTCAAGAGCAACAACAAGCCAAAGCTGATCAATATTGGCAGCTATTAGGCGCTCCTGTCTCTTTAATTCTGTTTTCCTTGGGTATATTGCTGTTACTATTCCCTCACCCTCTTTTGTTGTTTGAAGGAGAACCTGGTCGCCTGCAACAGAAAATCCAATATTTTGACGACTGACTGACTGAAAAATTTCACCACTTCTAAGTTCAACTAGCTGCCGCTGGCCGTACCTTGTAATAACAAGGCCTTTGTGTTCAATCTCACTATTTTCCAGGTCTGATTCAGCTTTAATGGAGACTTTATTTGCACGGGCAATTTTTTCAGATTGAACCTTATCAATTCGCCACTGCTGTCTTCGAGTAAGGGCCACTAAATGAGCAATTTGTTATTGAAGCCGCTCAATTCTGAGAACCGCACTTGGATGGGAGTCATGAAAGGCTGAATAGTATTTATCTGGAGATAATGACGATGAATTTTCTTTATAAAGTTTAATTAGAGATGAAATTAAATCATTTGCGTCGGTATGGTTTGCTGCAAAAGCATCTGCTTGAAACTCATGCTTTCTAGATGCAAGGTTACTGAGTGGCGTAATGAAAAAACTAAAGACTGGAAGTGCTAAAGCGAAAAGAACAAGCGCAGCGTGAGCTGATGGCTCTGATACTCCAAGTCCATTATAAAACCAAGCTTGATTTATTAGGAAACCTAACAAAGCAAGGCTAGCAAAACTAAACATGAAGGAGCTAATCATCCTTTTTTGAGTGTGCTTATGGTGAAAGTGACCCAGTTCATGCGCTAAGATCGCTTCGATTTCTTTGTCTTCCATACCTTTGAGGAGGGTATCAAAGAACACGATCCTTTTATTTTTACCAATCCCTGTAAAGTATGCGTTTCCATGAGACGATCTTTTAGATCCATCCATAACATAAATGCCATCACTTCCAAAACCTGTTCGGCTAAGTAGATCTGTAATTCTGCTTTTAAGGCTCTCATTGTCTAGTGGATTAAATTTATTAAAAATTGGCGCTATATAAGATGGGTAAACCCACATCATTACTAGTGAAAATCCACTGATAATTAACCAAACATAAAGCCACCAGAAATCCTCAATGGCTTTAATATTCATAAGAAATAAAATTGCGTAGATCAGAGGAAGCATTAAAATTAAAGTTAATAAGATCTCTTTAAATAGATCCCCTACAAAAGTTTTAATAGTCATTCGATTAAAGCCAAATTTTTGCTCAAGAACAAAGGTGCGATAGATGCTGAAAGGGAGGTCAATTAGGCTTGCAATTAACATGATGCTCAGAACAAAAACTGTCCCCATTAAAACAGGATCTAAAATTCTTTGACTCCAATACGAATCAAGTGAATCCATGGCCCCGCCAAGCGTCCAAATAAGAAGCACAACAGTTGAAAAAATAATTTCAAAATGATTTAAAAGAAGCTTCGCTTTGGTGTAGTTGCCTGCTTTTTGATGATCTTCAAGCTTAATGGATTCACTAAAGCCTTCTGGAACAGCATTAAAAGAGTTATTTATTGCTTTATCTTGCCTAAAATTAAGCCAAAGTAATGATAAAACTGACGTTGAAATTGCGAATAAAAAAATAAAAGTAAATAAGTTGAATTCCATTTTTTTTAATTTAGAAGGGAAAAAGTTTTCAGATGTAATTATACCTAGTGATTTAACATATATTAGATATTGAAAATTTCATAAATTGCTGGGTATAATTTCGTGATAACTATCAAATATGTATAGTTTAATTTTTAAAAATTAAGGTTTTTTATGATGACAATGGAAGACAGAGATGGTTTCATCTGGATGGATGGAGAATGGGTCGATTGGCGTGAAGCAAAAGTTCACGTCCTAACGCATACCTTGCACTATGGAATGGGCGCTTTTGAAGGCGTTCGCGCTTATGAAACTGCAGATGGACCTGCAATATTTAAACTTGAAAAGCACACTGAGCGGTTATTTAATTCAGCTCGGATTCTTGGTATGAATATCCCTTTTGATGCGGCTGTATTAAACCAAGCTCAAAGAGAAGTTGTTACAAAAAATAACCTAAACTCTGCCTACATTAGACCCATGTGTTTTTACGGTTCAGAAGGTATGGGCCTAAGGGCTGATAATTTGAAGGTACACGTAATGATAGCTGCCTGGGAGTGGGGCTCTTATTTGGGTGAAGACAACATGAAGAAAGGCATTCGAATTCGAACCTCTTCATACATTAGGCATCACGCTCATCCTTCCTTAAGTGGCGCCAAGATGAATGGTAACTATATTAATTCAATGATGGCCCTTAAAGAGGCTCAAGATCATGGCTTTGATGAAGCCTTAATGCTTGATGTTGATGGCTTTGTTTCTGAAGGTAGCGGTGAAAATATTTTTGTAATTAAAGATGAGGTTCTCTATACACCCCATTTAACTTCTGCTTTACCAGGAATAACTCGAGATACTATTTTTACTTTAGCAAAATCTTTAGGTTATAAAATTACTGAAAAGAAAATTTCTTGTGATGACATCTATAAAGCTGATGAAGCATTCTTTACGGGGACCGCTGCAGAGGTAACACCGATAAGAGATTTAGATGGGAATCAAATAGGTATAGGGTCACGCGGGCCTATTACCGAAAAACTTCAAGCTTTATATTTTGATTGCGTTCATGGGCGTAATGAAGACTATAAACATTGGATTGAGAGTGGGAGATGTTCTTGAAGAAACCAAGCCACCCTGACTCTACTTTTGCTTTAGTTTCTAAAAGCGAAATCCCTTTCCATTGTCCACCAAAAGATGACAAGACATGGAATATGCACCCCAAAGTGTTTCTTTCGTTTTCGGAAGAAGGGAAGTCAAAATGTCCATATTGCGGCGCTAATTATCAGTTGGATAAATAAAGCTTTTTCCCTTGAAAAAATGCAACCAAAAATAAAAAATATTATCCTAGTCGGTCCAATGGGCTCTGGTAAGACAACAATTGGGCGGCGTTTATCAGAAAATTTAAGTCTTGATTTTTTTGACTCGGATCATGAAATTATTGATACAACAGGCGTAAGCATTGACCATATATTTGATGTTGAAGGTGAAAAAGGCTTTAGGGCTCGAGAGTCTGAGGTAATAAAAAAATTATGTGCTACGCCTAATATTGTTTTGGCAACTGGAGGCGGCGCAGTACTTCTTAAGGAAAACCGTGAACTGATCAAGAAAGCAGGTTCAGTAGTTTATCTTTCATCGTCTGTTGATCAAATTCTTAGAAGGACCGCAAAGTCAAAAACTCGACCGCTACTTGAAAAAAGTAAAAATCGTAGAAAAACGATTACTGACATTTTAGAAGCTAGAGATCCATTATACAAAGAGGTAGCTTCAGTCATTATTAATACTAATGGAAAAAAACTTAACGAAGTGATTGATGAAATTATTGAGACGCTATAGGCTTTATATTTTTATTTTTTGCGTAAACTTCATCAAAACTTCATTAAAATCTTTTCTTGATGCTCTAGAATATGTATTTTGTTTGTTAACTGTTTTATACAATTATAAAGGGGATAAGATGTTAAAGAGAGTTAGTCTTTCGGTTTTTTTACTGGTATCACTAAATACAAATGCAATAACCCTCAATGAATTCAGTGAAAGGTTAGTGGAAACGCACCCTTATTTTGTGCAGTTATCGCTATCTGAAAAAACAAGCCTGCTGGACCAAAAATCATCCTTAACTTACACGGACTGGAATATAAATGCCGGTGCCAGTGAATCATTCTCTGGCGGCGAAGATACTTCAACCCTATACGATGATTTGTATACTACTAAATATGAGGTTTCTGCAAATAGAAAAGTAGAAAATTCAGGCGCTAGTGTTAATTTAAAGCACTCCTTAACTCGAAGTGATAAAGACAGCAATGCCTCTCATTCCAACCTCTTGGCGATTGATTATGTGCGCCCGTTACTTCAAAATAAAGGTGGCTTAAATGATCGCCTTGCTACGGACTTGGCATCGTTAGATCTTATGGCAAAGCAAGTAAGCCTTGAAGAGCAGGCTGAGACATTTTTGGCCTCTAAGCTCTCCAAGTTTATTGATCTGGCGCTTAAACAAGAAATTGTAAAAAACCATCAAACTTCGCTTGATTTATCCAAGCAGCAGCTTGACTTGGATGAAGAGAAATATGAAAACTCGCTGATTGATAAGTCTGTTTTAATCCAGCAAAAAGATTCTTATGTTAAAGCTAAGCAGCAATTACTTCAGTCCAGTAAAGAATTGATTATTGAAAGAAGAGAGCTCGCTAACCTAATAGGCTTAAAAGAGTCTGACATGATTGTTAATCTTGATTTATTTGAGGTCCATAATTTAACTGAAATTGAACCCAGCTCTTTTGTTAAAGATTCAAGATTAATTCAAAAGTTTGACTTTGATAAAGCTAGATTTCAAAGGCAGTTAATAACTTTTGAAGATAAGACGATGCCTAGCGTTAACTTAAATTTAGGCTTGTCTTCATTGGGTGAAAATGACAAGTACTTTGGCAGTTTTGGTAATAGAGATTACTCCTGGAATGTTGGGGTTGATATCTCATATCCACTAGGCTCTAGAAAAGAGCTGATAGATGTTGAGCGCACAGAAATCAGTATTAATGATGTGGATGCTAAAAAGGAAGAAGCTGAGATTGCAAATGTTCAGCAAATTAATTATCTGCTTGCACAAGTTGACTTATTGTCCGAACTTGTTGTGCTTTATTTGGAACAGGGCTCTTTAGCTGAAGAAATGGTTATTGAGGAGCAGATCAAGTTTAGTGAGGCTCGTGGTCAAAAATCATTAGTGATTGCAGCGAAAAGAAACGCGAACCTTGCAAATCTGACTTATCTGCAAGCAGCTGGAACTTACCAAAAAATAGTTATTGATTACAAAGCAGCAATCGATCAATTGTATCAATAAAAATGATTCGCCTGTTTTTATCTTTATGCTCTATTTTGCCTCTGAAGATTAATCATATATTTGGGGCGATAATAGGTAAATTATTATATATTACTGGCTCTGAAGCAAAAAAAGTTTCAGTCCAAAATGTTGAAATTTGTTTTCCTGAGCTCAGCCTCAAAGACCAAAAGTCTCTCGTTAAAAATGCACTAATTCATACAGGTAAGAATTTAACCGAATCTGGTTTAATTTGGAATCAAAGCTTTTCTAAAAATGCGCACTATGTTCGTAACTTTAATGGCGAACATTATTTAGATAATCCAAAAAAAACTATTCTTCTGGTTCCTCATATTGGCTGCTGGGAGTTAACAGGAAGGGTCCTTGCTAATAACAGAAAAGTGACGTTTATGTATAAACCACTGAGAAGTCAAAAGCAAAATGATTATTTATTTAAACGCAGAAATAAAGGCAACCTGACTATGGCTAGCGCAGACAAGCCTGGAATCTTAATGATGCAACGTGCATTAAAGAATAATGAACTTATTGGGATGCTGCCTGATCAAGATCCTGGAGAAGAAGGAGGCATTATGTCTCCTTTTTTTAATAAAGAGGCTAACACAATGACCCTGCTTGCTAAAATTGCCAATAAGAATGATTGTCAAATATTAATGTTTTGGGCCAAAAGACTCCCTAAAGGTAGGGGTTATGAGCTTAATATCGAGCCAGTTGATCTTAATCTAAATGGTGACACTTTAGAAGATCATGTTGTTTCCATGAATCGCTGTATTGAGGATTTAATTAGAAAGATGCCAGAGCAGTATATGTGGAGTTATAAGCGATTTAAATCAACGCATTCATACGGCTAATTATCTCAATCTAACTAATTGCTATTTCATTGTTAAAAAATCTTGTGATTATCAATAATGGTATAATTCCTCTATGAGAATTTTTGAAGACGTAAGAAGCGTATTTGATCGCGATCCAGCGGCAAGAAACGTATTTGAAATACTTACCTGTTATTCAGGGGTTCAGGCTGTAATTATTTATCGCTTAACCCATTTATTATGGGGTTATAAGCTCTTCTGGCTTGCGCGTTTTATTTCTACTTTTGCGCGCTGGTTTACTGGCATCGAAATCCATCCTGGCGCTGTCATTGGGAGGCGCTTTTTTATTGACCACGGCATGGGCGTTGTTATTGGAGAGACTGCTGAGATTGGAGATGACTGCATGATGTACCACGGTGTGACGCTTGGCGGAACTTCTTGGGATAAAGAGAAGCGCCACCCGACATTAAAGGACGGCGTAGTTATTGGTGCGGGTGCAAAAATTTTAGGTCCAATTACGCTGGGGTTCAATGTTCGTGTTGGTTCAAACTCGGTCGTAGTTAGGTCAGTTGATGACAATGATACTGTGGTTGGTATTCCGGGACGCGTCGTTGTAAAGAAGGCAAGTGAGAGCGATACGTTTGACTCTTATGCTGCAAGCTCAAGTGGCCGCTCTAATGACCCTACTATTCAAGCTGTCGATTCTATTATTGAGCGATTGGCTGAAATTGACAAGAAAATAGCCAATTTGCCTGCTGATTCAAAGCCCCTAAAAGAAGACTCATAAGCTGTTGAAAATAAGTAATTGTTGAGTGAATTTAATACTTGACTAATCTACTTGGTTACTAGTATAATTTCCCTGAATTTTTAATAAACTAATAATGCTATGCAACTAACCACTAAAGGAAGATACGCAGTAACTGCAATGCTTGATCTTGCATCTAATGAGTCGGCTAAACCTGTCACACTAGATATGATTTCTCAAAGGCAAAATATCTCACTTTCTTACTTAGAGCAGCTTTTTGCTAAGCTAAGAAAAGCATCTTTGGTTAAAAGTGTTCGAGGCCCAGGAGGCGGTTATCTTTTAAATGTTAACGCTGTGGACGTTACTCTTACACAAATTATTGAAGCTGTTGATGAGAACATAGATTTACGTCGCTGTCACGGCTCAAAAGACTGTTTAAGGGGTAAGCAGTGTTTGTCGCATCACTTGTGGTGTGAGGTAAGTGACCAAATAAGAGGGTTTCTGAGTACCAGAAATCTTCAACAGGTCATAGATGATTACAAGATCAATCAAGATATACAATTACATTAATAATTAAGGAATATAAATAATGCTAACTCCAACTTATATGGATTATTCATCTACTACTCCAGTAGATGCGCGTGTTGCTAAAAAAATGGCTAAATACTTAACTATGGAAGGCGACTTTGGAAATGCCGCTTCTCGCTCACATTATTATGGGTGGCAAGCTGAAAAAGCGGTTGATGAGGCGCGCTCACAAGTAGCAGATCTAGTGGGAGCTGACCCACGAGAGATTGTTTGGACTTCAGGTGCAACCGAGTCAAACAATCTAGCAATTAAAGGTATTGCGCATTTTTATGAAAAGCGTGGTAAACATATTATTACCCTAAAAACCGAACACAAAGCGGTCTTAGATACTTGCCGCCAACTAGAAAGAGAGGGCTTTGAAGTAACTTATTTAGATCCATTGCCGAATGGCTTATTGGATATGGATGTCTTTAAGAAAACAATACGAGAGGATACAATTCTAGCCTCCATTATGCATGTTAATAATGAGATTGGTGTTATCCAGGATTTACAGGCTATTGGTGATATTTGCAGAGAAAATAAAGTATTTTTTCATGTGGACGCTGCCCAATCGGTTGGTAAGTTAGAGATAGATTTAGGGTCTCTTCCCGTTGATTTAATGAGTTTTTCAGCGCACAAGATATATGGTCCAAAGGGAATGGGAGCGCTTTATGTGTCGCGCAAGCCAAGAGTCAGACTTGAGGCTCAGATGCATGGTGGCGGTCATGAGCGCGGAATGAGATCTGGCACCTTAGCCACTCATCAAATTGTTGGTATTGGTGAGGCGTTTGCAATTGCTAAAGCTGAAATGAAAGATGAAGGCATAAGAGTTCAAAAACTTCGCGACAGATTACTCGCTGGTTTTTCTGACATGGAAGAGGTTGTTGTTAACGGTGACCTAGAGCAAAGAATTTCAGGAAACTTGAATATTAGCTTTAATTATGTTGAAGGCGAATCACTAATGATGGCAATTTCTGATGTAGCGGTTTCTTCCGGCTCTGCGTGCACTTCATCAAGCCTAGAGCCATCTTATGTGCTTCGAGCTTTAGGGCTTACGGATGAACTGGCTCACAGCTCTATTCGTTTCAGTGTTGGACGATACACAACTGAAAAAGATGTCGACGATGCAATTACACTGGTTCGTGAGAAAGTTCAAAAATTAAGGGATTTGTCGCCTCTCTGGGATATGTTCAAAGATGGGGTAGATTTAAGTACGGTTGAGTGGGCTGCGCATTAAGCAGACTGAACGTTTAAATCAATAAAATAGAACGGTATAGAGTAAAATTAAAGTTAAATTCGGAGTAATTTATGGCATACGGTAAAAAAGTAATGGATCACTATGAAAACCCACGTAATGTTGGGGTTTTAGATAAGGATGCCTCTAACGTAGGGACGGGAATGGTTGGGGCGCCTGCTTGCGGTGACGTCATGAGACTGCAAATTCAAATAAACGATGAAGGCGTAATCGAAGAAGCTAAATTTAAAACCTATGGATGTGGCTCAGCAATAGCCTCATCATCTCTTTTAACAGAGTGGGTTAAAGGCAAAACGTTGGACGAAGCAGCCCAGATTAAAAATACTGAAATTGTAGAAGAGTTAGAGCTGCCCCCTGTAAAGATTCATTGTTCAGTTCTGGCTGAAGATGCAATAAAAGCAGCCATTAATGACCTTAAGAGTAAAGCTGGTTAATAATTATGGCAATAACGTTAACCGAAAAAGCAGCAGAGAGAATGAGCGATTATTTAGCGAATCGCGGTACTGGTGTCGGCGTAAGGCTCTCTGTTCAAACTACAGGCTGCTCTGGTCTTGGTTACAACATGGAGTTTGTTGACTCAGTTAATGACGATGACACCCTGTTCGATGACAAGGGCGTTAAAGTTATCGTTGACGCCAAAAGCTTAATTTATATAGATGGCACTGAGGTTGACTATCAAAAAGAAGGCCTAAACGAAGGTTTTGAGTTTAACAATCCAAATTCGAAGGCCGAATGTGGTTGTGGCGAATCCTTTACTGTTTAATTCGCTTTCGTTAGCTCCCAAGGTAAAGCCCTAATGCAAAACTATTTTGAGTTATTTGACCTTGAAACATCATTCTTTATTGATGATGATCAGCTCAAGGCGGCCTATCGAAGAGAAATATCCAGGTTTCACCCGGATAATTACGCCACAAAAAGTGAGTCTGAAAAGCTGCAGGCGCTTCAGAACACGTCGCTTTTAAATACAGCATTTACATCTCTTAAAACCCCATTAAATCGTGCAAGTTATTTACTTAAGATGCAGGGTTTAGATCCATTCGATGAGAGAGATACTGTAATGAATCATGATTTTTTGATGTCTCAGATTGACTTACGTGAAGAGCTTGAGGTAATTGAGGAGGATCGAGATAGCCTTGGCTTAGAGGACTTTTTGGAGCGAGTTGACCTTCATATTGAAGAGAATACAGACTCAATTTATAAGGCTTTTGAACTTAATAGTGATCTCATGGATATAAAAATGTATGTACGAGAACTCAAGTTTTATGATCAACTCTACAAAGAAGCTAATAAATTAATGGACGAACTGCTCTAAGGATTTAGTTTATGGCGTTATTACAAATTTCAGAGCCTGGCCAATCCACTGCGCCTCACCACCATAATTTGGCTTGCGGTATTGATTTAGGAACCACAAACTCACTAGTAGCTAGCGTAATTAGCGGTGAGACAAAACTGATTTTAGATCAAAGCGATAGGGCAATCCTTCCATCAGTCGTTTATTGTGGATCTAAGGAGCTTAGCGTTGGTCATGAAGCGCTTGATTTGGCAATAAAAGATCCAACAAACACAATCCTATCGATAAAGCGTTTTATGGGAATAGGTTATAGTGAAGCAAAAGAAATTAAAAATTTACCCTATGATTTTGAAGACCATAAAGGTAGCGTTTTATTTAAAACAGCAATTGGCAGCCTCTCGGCTATTGAAATTTCAGCAAAAATTCTCTCTACTCTTAAGAGTCGCGCCGAAGGGGCTCTTGGCGGTGAGCTAAAAGGTGCGGTAATTACGGTCCCTGCCTATTTCAATGACGCCCAGAGACAGTCTACAAAGGATTCAGCCAAGCTTGCTGGAATCAATGTCTTAAGGCTTCTTAATGAGCCAACAGCGGCTGCAATTGCCTACGGTTTGGAGTCAGGAGAAGAGGGTGTTCATGCGGTTTATGATCTAGGCGGTGGCACCTTTGATATATCAATACTAAATTTCACTAAAGGCGTTTTTGAAGTTCTTTCAACTGGCGGTGACTCAAGTCTTGGCGGTGACGATTTTGATAACTTAATTTTTGATGATTGCATCGAGTCACTAAGCCTAAAAAATTTAACTGCCTCTCAAATTCAAATAGTTAGAAAGCTTTCAAAGTCAGCAAAAGAAGAACTATCAACTAAAGAGGCTGCTGAATTTTCTATTGATGGCCAGCTCTATAAGATTACAAAGTCTCATTTTGATCATATGAGTGAGGCTCTAATTAAAAGAACATTGCTTTTAACAAAGAGGGCCTTGAGAGATGCTGACGTTAATATATCTGCCGTCAAAGAGGTTATTATGGTTGGCGGCTCAACACGAATGAGCTCAATAAGAGAGCGAGTTGGAGAGGTCTTTAATAAGCCTGTTTTGTGCACTATTAACCCGGATGAGGTCGTTGCTAAGGGCGCTGCAATTCAGGCAAACATATTGGTCGGTAATAAAAGTAGAAACGACGTATTACTGTTAGACGTTCTGCCTCTTTCTTTAGGTCTTGAGACTATGGGCGGATTGGTAGAAAAGGTGATTCATAGAAATACCACAATACCAATCACTAGGGCTCAAGAGTTTACGACCTACAAAGATGGCCAGACTGGAATGAGTATTCATGTATTTCAAGGTGAGCGCGAGCTTACAAAAGATTGTCGGTCACTTGGGCGCTTCGAATTAAAAGGAATTCCTCCGATGGTTGCCGGCCGTGCTCGTATTCTAGTTGAATTTCAAGTGGACGCAGATGGCTTGTTATCCGTGTCAGCTAAAGAGGAAACTTCTGGCGTTAAATCTGAAATAGTTATTAAGCCTTCATTTGGTCTTAGTGACTCCGATATGGAAAAGATGCTTAAAGACTCCGTTGTATTTGCCCAAGAAGACATCATCTTAAGGCAGCTTCAAGAGCGAAAGGTTGACGCAACAAGAACGATAGAGGCAATTAATTCAGCTTTAGAGGCCGATAAAATCCTTTTAGATGAAGCGATGCTTAAAAGCATACTTCAATCAAGAGAGTATCTATCATCAATAATAGAGTCTGATGATGCTGCACTCATAAAAAATGCGACCCTAGACCTTGAAAAGGTTAGCTCAAAATTTGTTGAGATGAGAATGAACAAATCAATTATGAGCGCGATGAAAGGTCATAAAATTGATGAATTTAATTAATAACTATAAACTATCACTATGCCTCAATTAATTATCCTGCCAAATGATGAATTTTGCCCTGAGGGCATTGTTATTGAAACAAATACTGGAACGAGTGTTTGCAGGGCATTGCTTGATAATGGCATTGAAATTGAGCATGCCTGTGAAATGTCTAACGCCTGCACAACATGCCATATCTACGTTCGAGAAGGTTTTGACTCAATCGAAGAGTCTGATGAGATCGAAGATGACTTACTCGATAAAGCTTGGGGGCTTGACCCTGACTCAAGGCTATCCTGTCAGGCGATTGTCTCAGAAGAGGATTTAGTTATTGAAATACCAAGGTACACGATTAATCAGGTCTCGGAAAATCACTAAACTTTAAAAAAAAGAGTCTACTTACGTTTTTAGATAAAATTAATGACGTTTTTTAGCTTGTAAGTATACGTGGGCAAAAGCGCCAATAGCACAAAGTGTTGCCTGATTGACTTTGCTACCGATGAATTTGCAACACTAACCGCTCCCGAGGAAGAGAGAATAATTAGCCTATAGCCTCTTACTCAATTGTAATCTTTGGAAAAGCACCAATTGACTCGCTTTGAAGTGACAGTGTTGCAGCAACATTCCTTGCAATTTGCTGATACATCATCGAGACCTTACTCTCCGGATCTTTAGCAACACTAGGCGTTCCTTCATCAACGTCAGTTCTGATTTCTAATTTAAGTGGAAGCGCTCCAAGAAACTTCGTATTAGAGGTGGCCGCCATACGCTCACCGCCGCCATTACCAAAAATCTCCTCAGCATGATTACAGTTTGAGCAAATATGAATCGACATGTTTTCAACGATACCTAGTATTGGAATATTTACTTTTTCAAACATCGCTAGACCTTTCTGAGCGTCAATAAGCGCGATGTCTTGAGGTGTTGTAACAATGACAGCTCCGCTCACTGGAATTTTTTGGGAAAGCGTCAGCTGAGTGTCACCCGTACCTGGCGGAAGATCGACAATCATGTAGTCCACATCCTCCCATTCTGTGTTCTTTAAAAGCTGCTCTAAAGCCTGAGTTACCATCGGGCCGCGCCAAACCATAGGAGAGGCTTCTTCCACTAAAAACCCTATAGACATTGCCTGAATTCCATGCGCCAGAACCGGCTTCATATTACCTTCTTTAGACTCTTCGGGCCTAAGATCTTTAACGCCTAGCATGCGCGGCTGAGAGGGACCATAAATGTCCGCGTCTAGGAGCGCAATGTTTGCACCTTCGGACTGAAGAGAGAGCGCAATGTTGACAGCAGTCGTTGACTTGCCAACGCCGCCCTTGCCTGAGGCAACAGCAATAATATTTTTAACGCCAGGCAGCGCAGGTACTCCACCTTGTACCGCGTAAGCCGCTATTTTTGACTTGATAGAAATATTGGAGTAATTAACGCCTTCCTTTGAGAGGGCTTCTTCGACTGAGCCTTTAAGGTCTTCATGGTAGTTAATCGCAGGATATTTAAGCAGCAATTCGACGTTCACTATCTCATCGTCAATAGATATATTTTTAACGTTACCAGATGAAACAAGGTCTAAGCCTGTATGAACATCGATAACAGTGCTAAGAATTTTTTGTATTGAGTCTTCGGTTAAATTTGTCAATTTGGTGACCTCAGTCGGTAAAATAGCGCTATTTTATCGTACAACTATCTTAGAAATCCTTAATAATATTGGGATTATTGATAACAAATTATGACCAAACGTAGAATACTTGTTACTTCAGCTCTGCCTTATGCCAACGGTGAGATTCATTTAGGGCACTTGCTTGAATACATTCAGACAGATATCTGGGTTCGGTTTCAAAAAATGCAGGGTAATGAGTGTCATTATGTGTGCGCAGACGATGCCCACGGAACCCCAATCATGCTCAAGGCTGACGAGATGGGGGTTGATCCTGAAGAGCTAATTGCAGGCGTTAGTGAGCGTCATCAGGCAGACTTCAGTGACTTTAATGTTGACTTCAGTCAGTTCCACTCGACGCACTCTGAGGAGAACCGTCATTACTCAGAGCTGATCTATTCTCGCCTTAAAGATTCAGGCTATATTAAGACCCGCGTTATATCCCAGGCCTATGACCCTGAAAAAGAGATGTTTCTGCCAGACCGCTTCATTAAAGGCGAATGCCCTAAGTGTGGTGCTGAGGATCAATACGGTGATAACTGTGAGGCATGCGGCGCAACTTATTCAACAACAGAGCTTAAGAATGCAAGGTCGGTTGTCTCAGGCGCGGTCCCAATTGAAAAAGAGTCTGAGCACTACTTCTTTGACCTTCCTCAGTTCGAGCAGCAATTAAAGGAGTGGACAAACGCCGGACACCTCCAAGACGAGGTCAGCAATAAATTAGCCGAGTGGTTTGAGCAAGGCCTTCAGCAGTGGGATATTTCTAGAGACAAGCCTTACTTTGGCTTTCAAATTCCAGGAACTGAGGA
>JACKQG010002656.1_pt1 | contig 22956 bp, 19 predicted proteins | sample 8237621 | NCBI WGS metagenome assembly JACKQG01 (sample SAMN15677084, study PRJNA649215) | marine metagenome | biome: marine; feature: Black Sea; material: saline water; isolation source: suspended particulate matter (SPM) from the Black Sea western gyre | collected 2013-06-09/2013-06-10 | depth... | reverse complement strand
CCTTCGCCTCAGCCTTTGCCTGCACTTTAGTGCGCTGGGAATATAGACAAAAATTTTTAATAAAATTACCAACAAATTTTAAGAAAGATGTGAAGTTTTTGTAACATAACTTAATAACTCAAAGTAAATATATAAGTTAGAATTTTTTTTATCGGGCAAGTAATGCAATAAACAAAAGGAAAAGCAAATCCAGAAGCTGTGAGCCAACTGCTCAAGGAGAAGTTATCTTGATTTTAATTTGTGAGTCATTGAAAATTTTCTTGACTTTTAAATGTTTTTCGGTTACATTTAACACCCTCTTTTTTGTTTCAATAGATGTAAAAGATTTAACGGGGTATTTATTCTAAAATAGGACGGAGAAAAAAAATGAGACCCAAAGAAATAAAAAAATTAATAGAGTTGGTTGAAGGAAGTTCCATTAACGAACTCGAAGTCAGCCGATATGGGAAAAAAGTTAGTATCAGGAAAAATTTAGGCAATGTTGTTGTTGCATCTTCCTCTGAAACAGCTGCAGTTGCTCCCCCACAAGCGATGCCGGCAGTTGAAGCCAAAGCACCGGTACCTCAGCCGAAAGATACTGAAACAGCAAAGCAAGAAGGGGAAACAAATGTTTTTGAAATCAAGTCACCAATGGTAGGAACTTTCTATCGCTCCCCTTCACCCGAAACCGATCCTTATATTCAGGAAGGCGATATTGTGACGGCAAACCAGGTATTGTGTATCATTGAAGCCATGAAACTTATGAATGAAATAGAGTCAGAAGTTCGTGGTAGAATTGTTGAAATACTTGCTGAGAATGGAAAACCGGTAGAATACGACCAGGTTCTTTTCAAAATTGAGAAGCTGTAAGAGATTGAAAAAATGAGTTAAACGGCCAACTTTCAATTTTAGACAATAAATTTGTCATTCGCTGTTTTTGATTCATTTAGTATTATAGCAACAAAAAAAGAAACCATGGAGAAAAATAATTTTGTTTAAAAAAATATTAATAGCAAATCGTGGTGAAATAGCTTTGCGGATTATCCGAGCCTGTAAAGAACTTGGCATTGCTACTGTTGCAGTTTATTCGGATGCCGATGAAGATTCGCTTCATGTGAAATTTGCTGATGAAGCTGTGAAAATCGGCCCGGGTCCGAGCAATGAAAGTTATTTAAAAATCCCCAGAATTATCAGTGCAGCCGAAATTACAAATGCAGAAGCGGTTCACCCCGGCTATGGATTTTTAGCTGAAAATGCACAGTTTGCTGAGATTTGTGAATCGTGCGACCTTCAATTTATTGGGCCGACTTCAAAAATGATCGCAAACCTGGGTGACAAAGCATTTGCCAAATCAAAAATGAAGGGTGCAAAAGTTCCAATAATTCCAGGCAGCGATGGCATCCTCAAGAATTACGATGAAGCAAAAAAAGTCGCTGACCAACTGGGTTATCCTGTTATAGTGAAAGCAACTGCCGGCGGCGGTGGTCGAGGCATGAGAATCGCCCGCACAAAAAAGGATTTGGAAAATGCCTTCTCAACGGCAAGTCGGGAAGCAGCGGCTGCATTTAATAACCCGGAACTCTACATGGAAAAATATTTTGAAAATCCGCGCCACATTGAAGTGCAGATTATGGGGGATCAATATGGTAATGTAGTTGCCCTGGGAGAACGCGAATGCTCAATTCAACGCAAACATCAAAAATTAATTGAAGAATCTCCGTCTCCTGCGGTAGATGATAAAATCAGGAAAAAACTTTCTGATGCAGCAGTAAAAGGCGCAAAAAAAGTGGGTTACCAGAGCGCGGGAACAATAGAATTCCTTTTAGACCATGATGGAAAATTTTACTTTATGGAGATGAATACACGTATTCAGGTTGAACATACGGTAACGGAAGTTGTGTTTGGCATGGATTTGTTGAAAAGGCAAATTAAATTGGCGGCAGGAGCAAAAATCGATGAGATTATAAAAGACTATAAACTAAGAGGGCATGCGATTGAATGCCGTATCAATGCAGAAGATCCTGACAAAAATTTCCGTCCATGTCCGGGGAAAATAGAAAGCTTTCATGTTCCCGGCGGTCCTGGTGTGCGAGTCGATACCCATGCTTATGCCCAATACGTGATCCCGCCATATTATGATTCTTTGATCGCTAAAGTGATCACTTCAGGACAAACCAGGGATGAGGCAATTGGAAGAATGAAACGCGCGCTGGATGAATTTATCATCGAAGGAATTCACACAACAATACCGTTTCATCAAAAAGTTTTGTCTGAAAGACATTTTATAAATGGAGATTTTGATACGAAATATATTGAGACTTATTTCACCTAAAATTAGCGGATAAGCTAACCACAGATACTGATGTCAATCAAAACATCCCCCTTAATCCCCCTTCAAAAGGGGGACTTTTAGCCATTCCCCCCTTTTGAAGGGGGGATGTAAAAATGGATGAAAAAAAAGATCCCTTATCCGTTAATTTTGGTTCACTTAATAACCTATCTAAAGGGAGAATACAAAATGGAACTTCCAAAAGAATTAAAGTACACTGATGAACATGAATGGGTTTTGGTTGAAGATAATGTTGCAACCATTGGTATCACGGATTATGCCCAGGGAGAGCTTGGCGACATAGTTTTTGTTGAACTTCCCAGTGTTGATGACGAAATAAAGCAAGCCGATCCATTTGGTACTATCGAAGCAGTTAAAGCAGTTTCCGATCTTTTTTCCCCGGTGAGTGGAAAGATTGTGGGAGTGAATGAAATGCTTGAAGATCAACCAGAAATTATAAATGCGAGCCCCTATGATGAAGGGTGGATGATAAAGGTAGAACTTTCGGATGTTTCTGAGCTGGACTCTCTTTTAAGCGCTGATGATTACAAACAACAAATCAGTTGATCGTTATCTTTAAAATGAAAATATCCCAGCGCTGTTAGACCATAATAAAAATTGAAAAATAGAATTCAACGCAGAGATCGCGGAGACCGCAGAGTTAATTCAATAAATATTAAATTTTATATTAGCCCAACCAAGGATTATAATTAATTCCAACGATTTCAATGTTTTATGGAATTATTATTTATATGTATTATTTTGATAATAAAGAGCATAAAACACCTCATTTCCATGCTAACTATGGCGAGCATGATGTAGTTGTTTCAATACCGGAAGGAAAAGTATTACAAGGAACTATGCCAAAAAATAAGATGAAATTAATCCAAGCCTGGATTGAAATTCATAAGGAAGATATAATAGCAGATTGGAAACTGGCGGTTGAGGGGCAGCAACCACATAAAATTGAACCATTGAGGTAAAGAATGTTAAAGGTAACAAAGGTTTGTGCTAAAGAAAATTTTACTTTATTTGTTGAACTGTCAGATGGTCGCTCAGGCAGTTTTGATGTCAAACCGTATCTTGAAAAAGGTGTGTTTACACAGTTAAAAGATAAAAATTATTTTAAGCTGGTAAAGCCATTTTTTTGCGGAATAGCATGGCCTAATGAGCAAGATTTAAGCGCTGATACAATTGCATTTGAATTGAAAGAAGAATCCCAACGGATTCAAATTAGAGCTTTTAATTAGGCTAAAAGATTGTCTTCATTTCGTGTTTGATATTGTTTTAGTTCAGTTGCTAAATAAAAAGAACTATGAAGATTGTACTGATAACAGAATCATTACCTCGATTTTGTTTTATTTTTTGGAGAACCACATGCCTTTTATTCCCAATACCGACAACGATCGAAAGCTTATGTTCGAACGAATTGGTGTTAAAAATTTTAGTGAATTAATTTCAAATATTCCGGATGAATTAAAATTTAAAGGGGACCTTGACCTTCCGCCTTCGGTGTCAGAGCTTGAAATTTCAAAGATCATACAACAAAAAGCAGGCTGCAATACTCAAACGTGCGACACGATAAGTTTTTTAGGAGGCGGCGCCTACGATCATTTCATTCCTGCTGCGGTTAATTTCTTACTCTCAAGGTCAGAGTTTTATACTGCCTACACACCATACCAGGCAGAAGTGAGCCAGGGTACCTTACAGGTGATTTACGAGTACCAATCGATGATTGCCGAATTAATGGGAATGGAAGTGGCAAATGCCTCGATGTATGATGGCGGTTCTGCACTCGCCGAGGCTGCGCTAATGGCAGTTTCGGAAACAAGAAAAAAAAAGATTTTGATCTCAAAAAGCGTTCACCCCTATTATCGCCAGGTTGTTAAAACCTATTGCCACGGGCAGGGAATCGAGATTGAGTTAATAGAATTAGACCAGGGCATAACAAGTTTGGCAAGTCTGAAGTCAAGCATTGATAATAATGTTGCCGCAGTTATAATTGAGCATCCAAATTTTCTTGGCTATTTGGAAGAAGTATTCGAGATCAGCAGCCTGGTTCATGAAAACAAAGCATTGCTCATTACTTCCAATGATCCCATTTCATTGGGCGCGATTGAACCTCCCGGGGAATACGACATTGACATAGCAACCGGCGAAGGACAATGCCTGGGCAACCCGTTGAATTATGGTGGACCTTATTTGGGAATATTTGCTGCAAAACAAAAATATGTGAGAAAAATGCCCGGTAGGATAGCCGGCGCAACAACGGACAGCCAAGGACGCCGGGGATTTGTTTTAACCTTCCAGGCGCGGGAACAGCACATCCGTCGGGCAAAAGCGACCTCAAATATCTGTACAAATCAAGCGCTCAACGCGTTAGCCGCAACCATTTATATGGCGCTGATGGGTGAAAAAGGGATTCAGGAAGTTGCATCGCTCTGTTTACAAAACAGTCACTACCTGGCGGATAATATTGGACTGCTTGACGGCTATGAGCTTCGCTTTACTTCCCCATTTTTCAAAGAATTTGTCGTAACAACCCCGCTGCCGGCAAAACAAATTATTGATGCTTTGTCTGAAAAAAATATTTTTGCCGGAATTGATCTTTCAAGTTTTGATTATGGTTTTAAAAACGAAATGTTAGTAGCTGTTACTGAAAAACGGACTAAAGATGAAATGGATAGGTTCGTTGAGTTGCTTGCAAATATTAATTTAGCAGAGTAACTTTTTTGCCACAGAGACTCGGAGACACAGAGCAAAAAAGGTGAGTTTTTAAAAAGGAACATTTTCTCTGTGTACTCGGTGTCTCTGTGGCAATTTTTCTTACTTGAATAGCTACAAAACAAAATAAAAAAAGGAACTTTTAAAATCAACAGTAGTTTTATAATTGTATTATTTGAAAAATTGAATTGATTCTATTAGAGTTAATATTAATTTCAATTTATCCTGCTTTTTTCATAATAGTTTTAAAGGCAGCGGGATTGAAAATAAAATAAATTTTGTTGAGGAAGTCTATTAGGAAAATTGATACAGTATTAAAGGTAAATGGGATACATAGTTAAAAAAACATGGAAATAGGTTCACCCCGCTTTGTTTTTTATATTTTTAAATGCAGCGGGATAACCTGAATTATTAATAAAATTAATCTCGTTTTGATTTTTGTCCATGAATAATTCAGGTTACAAATATTTCAGTATTTCTTTACACCTTTATCTGAATTTTCCTAAATAGGTAAAGTTCCGAATGCTTGAGGTGTTCCTTTGGGAATTAAAAGAGGTTTAACCTTTTACATTCGGTTTTTTTTTGTTGCAAACAATTTTAAAGGAGTTGTCATGAAAAAGTATATCATTATCATTTCCCTGCTTTTGTTAGTAGTAATGATGTCGCAGCAGGCATTTGCAGTGAGTGAGGCAGCAGTGCTCTTTTTAATGATCTCACCCGGGGCACGAGCAGCAGGAATGGGCGAGGCTTTTGTCGCGGTTGCTGATGATGCGTCAGCCGTTTACTGGAACCCGGCAGGATTGGCTTATCAGCAAAAGCGTGAAATTACATTTATGCATGTGAACTGGTTATCCGGCTTGACAGACGATCTGTTTTATGAATTTCTGGCTTATCGCATGAGTATTGAAGGCGTAGGCACTATAGGTTTTAATGTCATATTTCTTGACCTTGGCGAGCAGCAAGGCATGGATGAGCAGGGCAACGAGACAACAAAATTCAGTAGTAACGAATATGCCATTTCAGCAAGCTATGGCGCCACAGTAACAGATAACCTTGCCATGGGCGTGTCATTGCGATATATAAGAAGTAATCTTTCCCAATCTGGCGCAGGCGCTGAAAAGGGAAGCGGTCAAGCAAGCGCTTTTGCATTTGATATTGGTTTGTTATACAAGTTTCCTTTTTTACGGGAAAAATTAACTTTTGGAATGAATATTTCTAATATGGGTCCCAAAATTGCTTATATCGATGCGGCACAAGCAGATCCTTTGCCAACAAATTTAAAGGCAGGTTTTGCTTTCAGGCTGATTAATCAGAAATATAATAAGCTCACAATTGCAGCAGATATCAATAAATTGTTGGTCACACCTCATGGTGATAAGCCAGCCGATCCGTTTTACCAGGCGCTCATTACCTCATGGTATGATGAACCTTTTGACAGGGAAATGGACAAAATAACCCAGAGTATTGGATTAGAATATGTTTACAATAACCTCATTGGTTTGCGGGGTGGTTATTATCATGATAAAGAAGGGAAGGTGAAATACCTGACTTTTGGAGCGGGCATTAAGTATCATTTATATAGTTTTGATTTTGGTTATGTGTCGGCGTCTGAAGGACACCCGCTTGCGAATACGATGAGATTTTCTTTGAGTTTTGGATTCTAAAGCTCTGTCTCTGGAATCATTTGAAATATAAAACATTGAAAAAGTGATGGGGTGACATGGAGAGTGGGAGAAATAAATTCTCCTTGTCTCCTTGTCAAACGAAATATTAGACCAGATTAATCCTTTAATTTTACAAATCCGCAAGCCCCCACACTTGCGGATTTTAATAAATAACCAATTTTGAAAAATTAGTGATGTTCTATAAAAAAAATCTACTTTTAATATTCATCTGTATTCTAATTAATACGATTAGCTTAGCTGCCGAAAAAACAAAATCCCCAATCTATCATAAAAGCAGCATTTCTAACCGCTTTGTTTCTTCAGATAATTCAGGTACTACGAAACCTGTTTTTTTTGCTGATCTGCCGGACACATTAAAAATTTTGGCGATACGCGTACAATTTCAGCGTGATAACGACCGCGGGACAACCGGTAATGGATGGTTTGATCTTGCTGAAACAGATTCTGCGATCTTAAATCCACCGCCGCACAATCAATTGTATTTTGCCAACCAGCTAAAAGCGCTGAAAGATTATTATGAAAAGGTATCCCAGGGCAAGCTGATTTTAGATATAACAAACAGCGATGGTAACTTCACTGTTTATCCCCGGGAAGCAGACAGTGTTTGGACGCTTTCTCAACCAATGTCCTATTACAATCCTAATACAACAGATGAAGAATTAGATCAACGATTAGCTGAGCTGTTCCGCGATGCCATTGAGATTGCCGAAAAAAACAGCGCCATCAATTTTTCCGAATTTGACGCCTATGTTGTATTTCATGCCGGAGTTGGCGCTGAATTCTCCCAGGATTTTGATACAACACCTAATGACATTCCATCAGTTTTTTTGAATTTTAATGACTTAAAAAATACAATTGGAATTAATGATCAAAATTTTCAGGGGATTGAAGTAAATGAAGGAAACTTTTTTGTAAAAGAAGGCATCATCCTTCCTGAAACTGAAAACCAGGGCGGCTACGAATTTGGGATTTTGGGTACTGCGGTTATCATGTTTGGTCATCAACTGGGATTGCCCAACCTTTATGATTCGGATACCGGTCGCCCCGGGATTGGACGATTCGGCATAATGGACCAGGGATCGGGCAGCTTTTCCGGGCTTATTCCGGTTCATCCCTGTGCCTGGAGTAAGATTTTTTTAGGCTGGGAAGAGCCCATCACAATAACAACGGGTGAACAACTTTCTGTGGCTGCAAGTCTGGCAACTGATCCCAATAAGATTTATCAAATACCCATAAATGCAAAAGAATATTTTTTAATTGAAAACCGGCAAAAAGCCGTTCTCAAAAATCGGGATGTCGCAATTGGTTATGATGAAAATGGTGTTCGGATAGAATTTAATAATAATGGTGAAATTAATCTCCCTGCCGGACAAAACAAAATTGGCGTCATTGTGGAAGTTGATGAATATGATTTTGGCTTACCCGGTTCCGGAATTCTTGTCTGGCACATCGATGAAAGTGTCATTGAACAGCATTACAAGGAAAACCGGGTTAATGCAGATATGTACCACCGCGGCGTGGATTTAGTGGAAGCTGACGGCGCACAGGACATTGGGTATTTCTTCAACTTCTTTGGCATTACCGGGTATGACGCGGGCAGCGCATGGGACATGTGGTGGAATGATAACGGTGATTTCAAATACGCAAATTCTTCAGAAACGGTCACTTTCACTCCCAACACAATGCCGGCTTCAAATTCCTACGCCGGTGCCAATACCGGTATCCATTTAACAAATTTCAGCAAAAGCGATTCGGTGATGTATTTTTCCCTGGAAGTTAAAAAGTACCAGCAAGGATTCCCAATTTACCTGGGTAATAATTCAGGATCAAGCCCAGCAGTTAGTGGGGATCTGGATGGAGATGGTACACGTGAGCTGGTTGCAGCCACAGAAAACGGACAAATACTTGCCTGGCGGGCAAATGGCGAAAAATTCATCGACAATAATGATGTGGCTTTTCAAATTAATGTTAATCGTGATACCACAATTGTGCCACTGCCGGTTATTGCAGAAATCGAAAATGATAAATTTATTTTTTCACCATCACTCGCTGATTTAGATAAAGATGGAAAGATGGAAATCATTGCCGGCTCGCAAGGTGGTCGTTTACTTGTGTGGAAATCAATTGACTCTGACAAAGACGGTCGCGCTGATTTGTTCATGGAATTTAATATAGGTGAGAATTTGTTAACCACTGTTCCGGTTGTTGGTGATTTTATTTCGGAACAAAATTACAATCAAGTTGCCATTGGATCTTCAGCAGGACAATTATATATCCTGACACAAAATGAACAACAAGGCTCTATTGAAGGAATAATTAGAAATGTTACATTTCCTTCTTCCATTCTCTCGCTTGCGGTATTTTCAGAAAACGGTTTTAAGGGATTGGTTGTCGTATGCGACAACGGTTCTATTCATTTGCTTGAAGAAGGTTCAGAAATAAAATGGAGCCGTGATTATTCCCATATCACAAACTTCAACTACCCGGCTGTGGCAGATTTAAACAGAGATGGAAATTTAGAAATCGTATTAACTTCAAAATCCGGCGATCTAATAATTTTAGACAAAGATGGAAATGAGCCGGAAGGTTTTAGACAGATTTCTCTGAACAGTCGCTTATCAAATCCAACATTGGCAGATGTCGATAAAAATGGCTATTTGGATGTTGTCGTCAACGGTGGGGGGGAAGTTTTTGCCTTTAATTATAATGGAATTCCCCTAACAAATTTCCCAATTGAATATGAAAAAAATGAGACAGACACATCTTACTTGGATGCTGTTGTTGCTGATATTGATGGTGGTGGATTTTCTGATTACCCGGATCCTGTTCTTGCTGATATTGATGGTGATGGATTTTCTGAAATTATTTTGAGTTCAAAGAAAAATCAATTGTTAGCTTATGATAGTCAGGGTAAAAAATATCTCGGCTTCCCGGTTTCTGTTTCCGGCTCGCTTGTCGCAAATATTGGAATTGCTGATCTGACAGGGAACAATAAGTTTAATCTGTTTGCACGATCCAACGATGATTTTTGTTATGCCTGGCAGTTAGATTTTGACTATTCTGAAGATCAACTTTTTTGGGGCGAGTTTTTGCTGAACGCTCAACATACCGGTTTATTTTTAGGCGAAATTTCAAAGCCGGCAACTCAGGGTAAACTAATGCCCGTAAAAACAGTTTACAATTATCCAAATCCAACCGAAGGAAACACAACAACGATCCGGTATTATTTGAGAGAAGAAGCAAACGTGTCTATAAAAATATATGATATGGCTGGTGAACTGGTTGATGAAATGTCTGGAAGTGGATTCGCGGAATTAGATAACGAGGTTGTTTGGGACATCACAAATGTTGAAAGCGGCGTATATTTGGCAAGAGTCAAAGCCGAATCAGATGTCGAATCGAATGCAGCGATTATTAAGATTGCTGTTGTGAAATAATAATCCAACGGATAGAAACAACCCAACGGATGAAATTTTTAAAATATTTGGTTTTATTAATGATTGTGTTGATTTAATGCATTTTACAAATTTTGATGTCAATATATAGTAGTGCAGTTCTCATGATTGCCAATATATCGTGCTTTACTGGTGACGGCATAGACTAAATCAACGCACTCATTAATATCCAATGGAAAGGCAAAACTATTTGGGGCAAAACCATTTATTTTGAAGCAAAAGAAATAAAAAAATGTTTAATACATCGTATCAATAGAAAATTTAATCAGTAATTAAAACATCACCAGGCTTATATTTTAAAATAGCTTTATCTGATCTGAGTAGTACCAATTTTTTATCCGTTGGGTTGTTTCTATCCGTTGGGGGAATTATAAAGTAGTATCATAAAAAAAATAATAATAAGGCTCACATATTGAAAAAAGCAAATATATATATTTTACTTCTTTTGGCGAATATTTCGTTCACCGTAAATCTAAATGCACAATTCATAGAATACAATCACCCGGAACTGAATTGGCACACCATTGACACGGAACATTTTCAGGTGCATTACCATGAAGGCACTGAACGCACAGCCCGATTGACAGCCAAAATTATCGAAGAAATATATCATCCGGTAGTTGCGCTTTATCAATATGAGCCGGATGGAAAAATTCATTTTATCATCAGAGACCACGATGACTTTTCCAATGGCATCACTTTTTATTACGACAATAAAGTCGAGATTTGGGCTTCACCAATGGATTTTGTTCTTCGTGGAAATCATAACTGGCTGCGCAATGTAATCACCCATGAATTTGTTCACATGATATCCCTGGGTGCTGCGAGAAAGGTAACCCGAAAAATCCCGGCGTTGTATGTGCAGTACATGGGTTATGAGCCGGAAAAAAATCCTTATGTACTTTATGGATTCCCCAACAGAATTTTATCCTACCCTTTAGCAATGACCGTTATGCCCAACTGGCTGGCAGAAGGCGTTGCCCAATACCAGCTTCCTCCGTTAAATTACGATAATTGGGACACACACAGGGACATGATTCTCCGGACTTCGGTTTTGGAAGAAAATATGCTTTCTTTCAAAGAAATGGGCGTTTTTGGAAAGACAAGCCTTGGCAATGAAAAGCTCTACAATCACGGATTTGCCCTTGTTCAGTATATTGCTAATAAATATGGCAGGGAAGCGTTGGGTCAACTTTTTCTGGAAATGCATAAACCATGGAGAATGACTGTTAATGGCGCATTGAAAAAAGTAACCGGCAAATCCGAAAAAGAGCTTTATAAAGAATGGAAAAATTATCTCGAAGAGATGTACTCCTTCAGGATAAAAACAATACAGGACAACCTTCAATCTGGAAAAATTGTTGAAAGTAAGGGCATTGCAAATCTTTTTCCTGCCTGGTCGTCTGATGGTGAAAAATTTGCCTTTGTTTCTAACCGGGGCTACGATTATCTCTCATTATCTTCCCTGTATTTTCATGATATCAAAACAGGCAAAACAAAAAAGGCGAAGAGCGGTGTAAGTTCTATTTCCTCCTGGGGAGCGAATGGCGAAAAACTCTATTATGTAAAACGCTCAAAACCGAATAAAAACGGTTCTTTTTATAATGATATTTATGTTTATGATTTAAAGAAGAAAAAACAAAAACGGTTGACAAAAAATGTCCGGGCGCGCTACCCGAATTTATCGCCTGATGAAAAGAAAATTGTTTTTGTAACGGCAAAAGATGGAAATCATAACATTGTCACTTTTAATTTAGAGACAAAAGAACAGAATATTTTGCTTCAATTGAAAAATGGCGAACAGATTTTTCAACCTCAATGGTCGCCTGATGGAGGTAAAATTGTCTATTGTTATTCGGAAGGTGAAGGAAGAAAATTGGGAATTCTCACTTCTGACGGAAAATCAAATAGTGTCCTAATTGATGATGGTTTTGATGCCCGTGATCCTGTATTTGCTCCGGACGGATATGAAATCTACTTTAGCTGGGATCGCAGTGGAATTTTTAATATCTATTCCATAAATCTTTCCACACAAAAAACAGCACAATGGACGAATGTTCTTGGCGGCGCTTTTATGCCTTCAATTAATAAAAAAGGACAGTTGCTGTTTTGTGATTTCAACTCAGAAGGATATCGCATTGCCTTAATCAAACAGCCGTTGCCCGTGAAAGAATCACAAACAGATTATCTTGTTAGTGAAAATAATGTGCTGCTTGCTTCAGGTAATAATGTTAGTCCAGCGGTTTACGAACAGTCAATTTCCGAAAAATCAATTAACTACAATGACAAAATCGTTCCCGAATACGCTGCCAAACCCTACAACCTGACTTATGGCAAAATCAGTTTTTTGCCAAGAATTATGTTTGATTATGGGACTACAAAATTTGGCACCTATTTTTATTCCGGTGATGTGCTGGACAAGTATAATATTTTCGGCGGATTTGCAATAAACAGGGATATGGATTATGACCTGTTCACGTTTATCAACTATCGGGTTTTTCGCCCGACCATTTTTCTGGAAATTTATCATCAAACAAGGCACCATTCGGATTATGATGATTGGGCGTTAACACCAACCGACACTGTTTATACAAAGTTTAATTACCGCTACCAGTTAAGTGAAGTGGATGTTGGATTTGATTTAAAGACAGGCAAGGATCACTCCTTGAGAACAGCTTTTATTTACAGCCAATATCGCGCAACAACGAAACCTGACTATAAATACCAGGGTTTTGAGTTTCCTTCGACAAGTTATAACTATCAAATCGGAAGAGCCTTTCAATTGGTTTGGAACTATGGTGGTGTTGCACCGAGCCGTACCTCAGAAATTAACCCGGCAATCGGACGAGCCATATCTGTTCGTTATAACCAGGAATTTAATAAATTCATCAAAGATTTTAAATTAACAAAATTTGGAACATGGGCTGAGTCATTTGACAAATTCAATTATGCGAAATTTGAATTAGACTGGAAAGAGCATTTTCAAGTCTGGCGTTCCGGAGATCATGCGCTGAGTTTGCGATTTCAGGGTGGCTGGATTGATCGACCGGTTCATGAGTTTTTCAACTTTTTTGCCGGCGGACTCATCGGGTTGCGGGGTTATCCGTTTTACTCCATTGAAGGACGTAAGCTGCTGATAGGTAAAACAACCTATCGCTTCCCAATATTTAAACACCTGGATAAACGTCTGCTCCATTTTTATTTTGACAAATTGTATGCCGGTGTTTTTTATGATTACGGAAATGCGTTCGATGAGGATAAAATTCAATTTTCCGATTTTAAGGGAGACGCAGGCGTTGAATTAAGATTGGATATGTTCTCTTTTTATAATTTTCCAACCAGAATATTTTTTAATGCCGCTTATGGATTTGATAATTATACAAAAACCGAAAAATATAACAACGTAAAATTAAATTATGGGAAAGAGTGGCGCTATTATGTCGGCGTTACTTTTGGATACCTGGATTAATGCTGTTATTGGTTGTTGGTCGTGAGGTGGTGATTTTTTTGGCAAATTATATTTCACGACAAGGATTCCTGATACTGGTTGCTGGATACCCCCCAACCCATCCAGTATCCAGCATCAAGTAACCAGAAACAAGTAACCAGAATCCAGAAACAAGCAACCAGGATCACGGATTCGGGTATTTTGAAAAAAATAAAATTGATTTAAAAGAATAAACCAACAAAGGGAGTTATAAAATGAAGAAGCTATTTATTCTCAGCATTTGTTTTTTGTTTTTCGTCATTGGGACGAATAGCTACAGTGGGGATTTATTTGACAGGAAAACCATTAGTAATGCATTACTTGAGCCAGCGAAAAGAACGCAGTTGGTTTCAGCTTATTTTAACCCGTTATCTTATTCATACCAGGATACCGCAGATGTATTGTCAAGAGAACATCAATTATCCATGCTGCCCGGTTATAAGCTGCCTAAAAAAGCGTTGCTTCTTTCAGCTTTAATGCCTGGCGCTGGTGAGCTTTATGTGAAATCTTATTTTAAAGCTGCCACTTTCTTTTTGGTTGAGGTGGGCGCCTGGACATTTTATGGCATATATACGAAAAAAGGTAATGAAAAAGAAGTTGAGTATGAGGCTTACGCTGATGAAAAGTGGAACCCGGAAAAATGGAAAAGCTGGTATGATGGGCTCGATCCAAGTACCCAGGAATCATTTACTCATACCACGCACATGTTAGAGTTGCTTGATGAAGGAAGAAAGACGCAGCAGTATTATGAAATGATTGGCAAATATGCTGAATTTGTTACCGGCTGGGAAGGCACGCGCAACGACTTGACATTCGGTGAATTGATGGGTTACCGACAGGATAAAGTCCAGATCGCTGATGATTATATGGACATGAGAGCCGAAAGCAATGACCTGTTTTCACTTGCCCGGACCGGAATTACCGTGGCTATGATCAATCATTTGCTCAGTGCCATAGATGCAGCATGGACAGCAAAAATTACGAACAACCGCTTGTTGAAAACTTCCATGAGGATAGAGCAGAAACACTACGTAAATCACGTTTTGCCTGTTTTGTCACTAAAGTTTAATTGGTAATATTTATGAAGTTAAAAAATTTAATCTATGTGCTTTTGCTGACAACAGTTGTTAAAGGTTACGCAGAAGAAAAACACAGCGCTGTCCACAGTTACCTGGCGCCTTCTCCTATATCTGTTGCAAAGGCGCAATTGATGTACGATCTTAAAACCAGTCAAGAGCAGGCTGTTTATCAATTTTCACAATCAACTGATTCGACTATAAATAGTGAAGCAAATGGCGAGTTTAAAAATCGAGGAAAAGCGTTTATCAGATCGCTGATTTTGCCGGGTTCGGGAGAGCGTTACCTTGGTAAAAAAACACTGGCAAAAGCTTTTCTAATAACAGAAATCACACTCTGGGTTGGTTATGTTGCTTTTACCGAATATGGTAAATGGATACGGGAAGATGCTTATGCTTTTGCCGCCACACATTCCGGTGCAAAAACAGAAAGCAAGCCGTTCCAGTTTTTTGTGGACATCGGTAACTATGCTGATGTAAATGAATACAACGATGCCAAACAAAGAATGCGCCAGTTTGAAAAGGTCTATTCCAGTGATGATTATTACTGGCAGTGGGAAAATAGCCAGAGTCGCCAGAAATTTGAAAATATGAGAATCGCCAGCGATCAGGCAATTAACCGGTCAGTGTTTGTGTTGGGAGGAATTTTTGCTAACCATTTGCTCAGCGCGATTGATGCTGTCTGGCAAACCCACAGACACAATAAAAAATTAAATCAAAATTCTAAAAAACAAGTTTCGATAAATATTCAAACTAATCATAAAACAGGTGCAATTTCATTAAATATTCAGAAACTTTTTTGATTTAGTTGCATCTAAAAGTATGAATTCACAAAAATAATTAATGCGAGTTTGTTTTTAACACTCGCATTTTTTAATGATATTTAAGATAATAAAAGTGCCACGCGCTTTATTGAATTATGAGGAAGGTATTATGAAAAACGTAGTTATTATTGGAACAGGCCCCGCTGGATTGACAGCAGCTATTTACGCAGCACGGGCAGAATTAGAACCCATCGTTTTAACCGGTGACACACCTGGCGGACAGGTAACAATTACCGAAACGCTTGATAATTTCCCGGGATTCCCTGATGGAATATCCGGTTTTGAGCTTTTTCAAAATTTAAAAAAACAAGCTGAGCGGTTTGGCGCAAAGTTGGTTTCGGAAACAGCCATATCCGTTGATTTTTCAAAACAGCCATTAACGGTTAAGACGAGAACCGGAGAGTACGAAACAAAAACTGTGATCATTTCCACCGGCTCGGACCCCAGAAAATTAAATGTGCCGGGTGAAACTGAAAATGTTGGCAAAGGTGTTTCTTACTGTGCCACTTGCGATGGTTTCTTTTTCCGGGATAAAGAAGTTGTGGTCGTTGGCGGCGGAGACAGTGCAGTGGAAGAAGCATTGTTTTTAACTAAATTTGCCTCAAAGGTCAGTATTATCCATCGCAGGGACAGGTTACGCGCTGGCGCTCATTTGCAATCAAGAGCAGAAGAAAATGAAAAAATTGATTTTGTTTGGAATTCGGTTGTAACAGAAGTTTTGGCAGATGAGACGACCGGTGTAAATGGCGTTAAACTGAAGAATGTAAAAACCGAAGAAGAAAGCGTAATTAAAACAGACGGCATTTTTATTTTTATCGGTCACATTCCCAATACGGAAATTTTCAAAGATAAAATAGACTTTGATGAATCAGGTATTATCGTAACTGACAGCAGGCAAAAAACAAATGTTCCCGGCGTTTTTGCTGCCGGAGATGTGCAGGATAATATTTACCGCCAGGCAGTTACCTCAGCCGGCGCCGGCGCAGCAGCAGCCATGGAAGCGGAAAAATTTATCGCTGAAATGGAAGGAACTTCATATCCGGGAAAGATGTAATCTCTTTAATAATGTAGTATGTAGCGCAAGATGGCATCTTGCGCTACGCTATTTATTTGGTGGCAGCCAAATTATTTCTACCTCATCCTGTAATTTTTTAAATTCAGGATCACCGGTAATAACTTTTGCATTATTTAACTTTGCTAATCCAATGGCGAAGCAGTCACCTAAAGCAATAGCATGGATGGATTTTATTCTTGCAGCTACTATTGATAATTCTCTGCCCACATCAATAATTGTGATACAAAGGCTATCGATAAGCGTAAGTACTTCATTCGCTCGATTTTCTCCAAACTCCCTCAAAATACTATAATAAACTTCTGTTAAATTTACCGTACTGAAAAGTATTTCAATTTCTTTTTTTTCAGCTTGTTCGAGTATTTTTTTTACTTGCTCGTATCCAGTTTCCTTTTTAAAAAAGCATAAAAGAGCATAACTATCAAATACAATAATTTTGTTTGTCATCTATATTTACTCCTTTTTGCCAAAAGTGTCAAGCAAGAATTTTTCATGCTTTTCATCTTCTTCCCTGCCTTCGCGGAGCATTTCCATGGCTGATTTTGAGCCGTCTTTTAAAATCCCACAAGCATATTCAATAATATTTTCGGGTAGAATAAACAATTGTAAGTTGCCATCAATTTCCAAAATCTGCACCTTACAACCCGGCTTTATCCCATATTTCTTACGTATTTCTTTTGGGATAACAATGGCGCCTTTTGGTGATACGGTTGATGTAAACATCACATTTTCTCCATTTAGTGCTACAATATTATTATTGTTATTCCAATATACAATATGTTAAACACAAAAACAAGAAGTTTTTCGATACATTAAAAAAAGCACCAAAAGTTAAAATGGCGCCTTTTACAGATAAAATTCTTATTGACATTTCCATTAAGAATTGTTAAATTAAAATTATATTAATGTTAAAATAATATTCTTTGGTGTGACTATGGAAACAATTGAATTTCAAGCTCAGGCAAAAAATGGGATTATTAAAATCCCACAGAAATACAAATACATAAGTAATGCTTTTTTAAAAATAAGATTAGTGCAGGAGAAAAAACAAACTGATAATCGGAAAAAATTAAAGATTAAAAAACTCCTACAGGAAATTAGGACAAAAGATATTTTTAAAAATATTGAAAACCCAAGCGTATGGCAGAGAGAATTAAGAAATGAATGTGAATAATATTTCAGATTTTAGAAATATAAATGAAGAAGTAAAGTTAGTTGAAGTAGAATAGTTTTCTCAAACCAAACAGGGATAAACCAGTACCAAACAAAAAACGCATTCTTATTTTCTTCAGTCCATGGAATATTTCAATCCCAGTCTTTTTTTTCCGATACAGCATTTGAGATTTACTACCAACTTATCTATTTTTCAATAACAGACGCTTTTTAAATTACGTATAGAGAAGCTGTTAGTCCCCTCTCGCTCGATATGATTAGTGAGAATCTGCTAAGTTATATTTCGAGCCAAGAAATCCTTTGGAGTGAATATCTCTAAACTTGAATTTTTAAAATCTTTTTCATTTCGTGTTACAATTTTTGAAATATTAGAATGTTGCGCGGCGCTTTCCTGAATAGCATCTTCGAAATCGTTAAAATCTAATGCAAAAGCTTCTAAAATAACATTTTTATTAACATTCGCTACTTCGACAAACTCCATAAGATTTCTCAAAAAACCTATTGTCTGGTCTTTGCCTTTTTCTTTTCTCGAAATATAATATATATCTGTTACTGTTGTAGCTGTGATATATGTGGTAATTTTTCCTTCAAAAGCAAGTTTTAATATTTTTTCAGCATCTGAAAAATAATACTTTCTTTCAAGAGCAAAGTCAAGAATTATATTAGTGTCTAATAAAACTTTTTTCATTGATATTTTTCCTGAAGATACTTTATATGATCATTTTTGTATTTTTCGATTTTAGCGCCTTTTAAAAAGCCTCTCCATTTTCGAGAGAATTCTTCAAAAGAAAATTCGGCTGGTATAGTATTGTTTTGATGGTTCTTCTTTTCCACAATAAATACTTCAACTCGTTGGTTAATAAGGTTCCTTATTTCAGGAATTTTAATTATTCCATCCTTTTGAACTGTTGTTTCGAATTTATAAGCATCCATAATACACCTCAAAACAAACAACTAATAATATTTATATTCTAATATAAACAATTTTTATATTGATTTCAAGTAAAATGCAAATGTGATATTTTAAGAAATGGAAGATTTCATTTTATTTCAATCCCCTTCCCTGATAAACTTCCCTTTTGATGCCGAATTCTTTTCTCTCCGGATTTTAAGTTTGAAATTCATAGGCAATAATTTCTATTTAAGACATATTTTCAGGTATTCAACCGGAAAATTATAAAAAAAACAGTCTTCCACAGAAATGAACTCCCACAGAAAAAAGTAGAAAAATCAAAGCTTTTCGGAGTACGAATGAAAAACCTCATTAACAGGTAGAATGAAAAGATGGAGCCCACTTAAATAATTTGATTAAAGCTAAGAAAATTGGTTTTCAAAGTGGGCTCCATCTTTGGATAATAAATTTCTAAAATTTATTCTACTTTAAACAAACCCTCTTCCAACTCCACATTAAATTTCATTTCTTTAATAACAACTTCAGACTGCTTCTTTCCATCTGCGAAACCGATTGATTTGTGAGGCACCTTGATACCGTCAACTACTTTGTAATCGGAATCGAATTGTTCTATCGTTGCCGGGCCTTGTTGCGTAGTTCCCTGGTGCGATGTACCCAGCGGCAGCATGGTTTCAGTATTCAGGTACATGTGGAAAGTCAAATCCGTTTCTATGAGTAAGATGTCAATTGCATCAGCCTCGCCAAACTTTGTCTTTCCGATGAATTGGATTTTGTAATCGTTCAAATGCTGGGCAATGTAAATTGGATCGCGTTTACTATTATCCATCATATCTTTTCTCTGCTGAGCCGGTAGTGGCATTTTCCCACCAGGATGTTGCATTGTGCCTTTATCACCATTGATCACCATGAGAATTTCACCACCGGGCGTATTTAGTTTCATGTACATTTTGTCAGGATGTTGGATAGTCATATTGCCGTCCATTGCCATTTCACCCATCGGAGTTACCTGAGTCAAACTCATTGTAGTAGAGAAGTTTTTAATTTTGCTGATTTTATCAGTTCCGCCCAATGTAGCAATTGTTTTCTCAAAAACTTTTTTGCCTTTTTCCAGCGTTTCAGCGGTGGCTTCAGGAACTTCAACTTTTGGTTCAGGAATAGTAATGTCAATGACATTCACTTTGCCCAAAGAAGAAAGCGGTTTGTCAAAATCTTCTTTTTTGCCGACCACTAAAATTTGTACTTTATCCGGCTGGAGATATTTTTTAGCGACCTGAAGAATATCAGTTTTGGTTACATTTTCAATTTGTTTGATGAATTTATCATTAAAATCCAGCGGGTAACCATAATATGACAGAGTCATCATCCTGTTTACAATTTTTGCTTTGCTGTCAAATTGAAATACAAAAGTATTCAAATACTTATCTTTAGCGCGATTCAATTCTTCATCAGTAACTTCTTCAGCCATCATACGTTCCATTTCTTTGATCATCAATTCAATGGCATAAACTGTGGATTGAGATTTTGTTTGAGCGCCAGCGCTAAAGACACCTGGCACTTTGTAACCAGTGCCATAGCTGCCCCAAACACTATATGCTAATCCTTCATCTGTACGAATCGTTTTAAACATGCGGTCGAATGATAAAATGCGGTTCATTACTGACAGTGCAGCATAATCAGGGTTACTTTTTAATCCGCCAATATGACCTAACATAATGTTTGACTGATCTACGTCTGGTTTGTCAATAAAATTGACCGTATATTCAAATTTGTAGTTGACCTCAGGCATAGGCGGAATATCCAGTTTTTTTGTTTTCCAATCCGCAAAGGCTTGTTCTAATTTATTTACGATATTTTTAGTTTTAAAATCGCCCCAAACCGTCATCATAATATTATTGGGATGAAGAAATTTTTTGTAGTAAGCAATGATATCATCACGAGTAATAGCATCTATTGTAGCGTATTCTGCATGTCGTGCATAAGGACTGTTTGCGCCGTAAATAAGTTTAAAAAATTCCCTGCGCGTGATCTGTCCGATTTCGTCATTTCGGCGTGATATTCCGGAACGATGCTGTACTTTTTCCAATTCGATTTTTTCTTTATCAAAAACCGGGTTCATCACAATATCAGCAAAAATTGATAACACTTCGTCAAGATTTTCATTTAACATGGAAACAGAAAGGAAGCCGGAACCGGACCCAATTCCTCCCTCAATTGATGCAGCCATTGTTTCCAATTTTTTATCAATTTCATCGCCGGTCATTGATTTGCTGCCGCCAGTACGAAGAACACTACCGGTAATAGCAGCTAACCCGATTTTTTCAGCAGGTTCATAAACCGATCCGGTTCTGACCATAGCCCGCATGTTTATCGTTGGGTAGTTTTGGTCTTCAACCAGGAATAATTTCATGCCGTTTTTTAAGGTTTTCTCTTCAATTTTCGGCATTTTGATATCATTTAATTTAGGAAAATCAAATTTGTCTTTAGGACTTTTTTGGGCGAAGGTTAATCCGCTCATAAAAAAAGCAAGGATTAACATCAATCCCACTATTTGAAAAAATCTATTTTGTTTCATATTCTATTCCTTTTTGTGGTTTAATAGTATTTGGTAACTATAATGGATAAAGCATAGCATAATTAATTCGCTATACTCTCTGCGCCATGCCCTATGCGCAAAGAATCAGTCCGCTTCCTCTTCCGGGATTATTTCCCCAACAGTACGATTCTTCTTTTTCAGGTATTTGTTGGCAACCCGTTTGATATCTTCGGCAGTGATCCCTTCGATTCCTTTGAGTTGATCGAATGTCTTTCTCCAGTCTCCGTGAATGACATCATAATGGGTGAGTATTCCCGCCATTCTGGAATTTGATTTCATTCCATTTATTATTCCTTTTTTCTGGCTTCGTTTGAATTTGGTGAGCTCTTCTTCACTTATATCCCCACTCTTAATTTTTTCAATTTGCGTATCAATTAATTCCAAACATTCAGCAGATGTATGATCTTTTGCTGACACACCATAAAATGCTATCAAATTCGGGAATTTACTGCCGGGCCAGCCATTCATACTACCTGCCTGGATGGCAACTTTTTCATTCTTTACTAACAGTTCCCACAAGCGGGAGGAACGTCCCTGACCGATGATATTTGCTAATGCTTCTAAAGCGGCATCGTCTTCGTGCGTTTCAGCAGGTCTGTGGTAACCCAATAATAAAATGGGTTGGGATTTAGCAACTACTGCAACATGCCTTTCGCCCCATTGTTCCGGTTCAATAGTGCGAACCGGTTCCGGTTTTGCGCCGCTGGGAATTCTGCCGAAATAGAGTTCAGCCATTTTGAAAACTTTTTTTGCTTTCACGTCACCAACAATTGCGGCTGTCAAGTTGCTCGGTTGATAATATTTCTTAAAATAATCTCTGACATCCTGGCGAGTGATCCTTTCTAAATCGGACATGTGCCCGACTACTGAATGATGGTATGGATGCGCTTTGAATGATGTTGCCATAAAGTCTTCAAACAATTTACCGATGGGTTGGGTTTCTGATCTTAATCTTCGTTCTTCCATTACCACATCTTTTTCTTTGTAAAATTCCCTGATAACAGGATTCATAAACCGGTCTGATGTCATCGACATCCAGAATTCCAGCTTGTTGGAAGGCAGGCTGTTGATGTATTGTGTGGCATCATTACTGGTGTAAGCATTTACGCCGGCATCGCCCTGCTGCATCATCATGTCAAAATATTCATTATTGATGACCTTTTCTTTTGCTTGTTTACGGAGCTCTTCGAACTTGGCTTCAAGTTCTGAAAGTTTTGCTGTGTCTGGTTCTGCTTTCCCTTTTTCATTTTTGATATTGGCGTATAATTTGTCTATCTGATCAAAAATGACTGCTTCCGCCTCATAATCGTTTGTGCCAACGACCTTAGATCCTTTGAATGCCATGTGTTCTAATAAATGGGAAATTCCGGTAATCCCGTAATTCTCATTGGCAGAACCGACGTCTGCATAAACATGAAATGAAACCACCGGTGCATCGTGTCTTTCCAGCACGATGAATTTCATGCCATTTTTGAGTGTGTGTTCTTTAACCTGGTTTTTCATGGCGTCAAAATTTTGTGCCCAACTTATGCTGCTGACCACGAGCAAACAGGTTAAAATGACTAATAGTGTTTTGAATTTTTTAGGATTCATAATTAATCCTCCCGGTTAGTTAAAATTAAGATAAAATTATTTAATAATAAGTT
>JACKQG010002655.1_pt1 | contig 22973 bp, 13 predicted proteins | sample 8237621 | NCBI WGS metagenome assembly JACKQG01 (sample SAMN15677084, study PRJNA649215) | marine metagenome | biome: marine; feature: Black Sea; material: saline water; isolation source: suspended particulate matter (SPM) from the Black Sea western gyre | collected 2013-06-09/2013-06-10 | depth... | reverse complement strand
AAGGCGACTCCTACGGCGACTGGAAAACCGTGGGCGAAGCCTTTGGCGACCGGCCTGCCATCGCTGGCGTCTCACCGCGAAACAAAGTTGCCGGTTATCTCGGCAAGGGCCTCGTCAATACGTTCCTGAATGGCGACAAGACGACCGGCACGCTGACGTCCTCGCCGTTTGTGATTGAACGAAAGCACATCAACTTTCTGATCGGCGCCGGCCGCCATGCTGGCAAAACCTGTATCAATCTCCTCGTTGACGGCAAACCCGGCCGCACTGCCGTCGGTTCGGCGCGTAAGGACTCTCAGGGACGCGAGATCATGGACTGGCAGTCGTGGGACGTCGCTGAGTTCGCTGGAAAGCAAGCTACGCTCGAAATCGTGGATGCCCATTCCGACGGCTGGGGACACATTAACATCGACCACATTTTCCAGTCCAACCGCCCCATGCCTTCGTCGCTGCCTGTTGAACACCGCGCGGCCCGATCCACGGCGCCTTCGGTTGCCGGCACCGATCCCGCGCTGCTCAAGCCCGGCCGGATGGATCCAGCCCATCGTACCTTTGCGTCCTACAGCGACGTCGGATACGACCAGAAGTTGCGTCCGCAGTTTCACTTCAGCTCGCGCAAGAACTGGATCAACGATCCGAATGGCATGGTCTATTGCGACGGCGAGTGGCATCTCTACTTCCAGCACTGTGCTTTGAGTGTGAATCGTGGTCCCAAGTCGTGGGGCCACGCCGTCAGTAAAGACATGGTGCATTGGGAGCAGTTACCGCACGTGATTCTGCCGTACAACAGGGGCGCCATCTGGTCGGGCACCGGGGTCGTCGATCACAACAACAGCCTCGGCAAACAGGTCGGCGATACGAAGACGCTGGTCGCCTTCTTCACGACAACGTGGAAAGAAGGCTTCTACCAGGCGATGGCCTACAGCACCGATCGCGGACGCACTTACACGCTGTACAACAACGGCGAGCCTGTCGTGCCAAACCAGGGCGTCATGAAAGGCGAACGTGACCCCAAGGTCTTGTGGGACGAGGCACGTCAGAAGTGGAAGATGATTCTCATCCTCGGCGGCAAAGAACGAGTCATCCGCATCTTCGAATCCGACAACCTTACCGACTGGGTGAAGGCCGGGGACATCAATCGCAAATGGGCCGCCGAGTGCATCGACCTGTTCCAGCTTCCCGTCGATGGCGACAGAAACAACATGAAATGGGTGATCACCGACGCCAGCTTCGACTACGAGATTGGCCAATTCACGGGCGCCGGATTCGAGACCGAGGGTGAGACGCATCGTGGCGATTTTGGAAAGAATTTCTACGCCGCACAGAGCTTCAACAGTGGCCCCGATGGGCGTGTCGTCCAGATCGGCTGGATGAACGATCGGCGTCCGGAGTGCCCCTTTCTTGTCGAGGGAATGCCTTTTAATCAACAGATGGCTTTCCCTACCGATCTGACCTTGCGAACGACACCGGAAGGCATTCGTCTCTTCCGCTGGCCCGTGCCGGAAATTGGAAGCCTGTATCGCAAGTCGTACGAATTCAGGAATCTCAACGCCACCGCGGCCAACCAGGCCCTCTCGAAACTCAAGCCGGAACTCGTTGATCTCTCGGTCGAATTCGAGCCTGGTGCTGATGGCATCGTCGACCTGACGGTCCGTGGGGTGAAGATCACCTACGGAAACTTGATGAAACTCAGAACACCATCTGGAGAAATGAAGGAAGCAAAGTGCTTCAGCTTCAAAGGCAAGTCCTGCCCCGCCCCGCTGATCGACGGCAGGGTCAAGCTGCGAGTCCTCGCCGATCGAGCCTCGCTGGAACTCTACGCCAACGGAGGAGGCACCGTGGCATCCAGTTACGAGTTCGAGATTCCGGAGAATCACACTCTTTCCATCTCCTTGAATCGGGAAGTGCTGATCCATTCGTTGGCAGTCAACGAGTTGGAGTCGATCTGGAAGCGGGTATTGAAAGGAACCGAGAATTGAGGATCACATCATTTGCTGCAAGCGTCTACCTGTTCTTCTTTGGCGCGTCTCTGGCAGTCGCCACCGACAAACCGAATGTCATCCTTATCGTCTGCGATGACTTGAACGACTACATCGAAGGCCTCGGCGGACATCCGCAGGCGCGGACGCTAAACATCGAGCGATTGTGCGAGAGCGGAGTTTGTTTCACGCAAGCCCACTGCAACATTCCAATCTGCGCTCCTTCTCGCGCCAGCTTCCTCACCGGACTCTACCCGCACACTTCGTGCAATTTCGGCTTCGATCGGTGGGACCAGAACGAAGTGCTGCGAAACTCGCGTACGATCATGGACCAGTTCCGCGCCAATGGCTACCACACGTTGGGCACAGGGAAGTTGATGCACCACCTGAACCGCCAGGAGTGGGTCGAATACGGCAACCTCGCCGACTACGGACCGTTTGCGTTTGACGGAACCGAACGCGTCGCTCATCCGGATGTGCCATCGCCTTACCGCGACATTGGAACGATTGACGGATCGTTTGGCCCGTTGGTCAATTTGACAGGCCGCACGTTCGCCGATGGCAAGTCCTACAGTTGGCAGACCGGAAACTGGAAAGGGATGCGATCGCTCCGAGTGGACTCACAGCAAGACCGCGACATGACCGCCGATGAATTGAATGGGAAATGGGCTGTCGACAAGCTGCGCGAACTCGCGAATCAGTCATCTGGCAAGCCGTTCTTCATGGGCGTCGGGTTCATCCGGCCTCACACCCCCCTGATCGTTCCCGACCGTTTCTTCAAACAGTTCCCTTTGGAATTCATCAAACTTCCGGTCATGAAGTCCGGCGATGTCGAAGACACGCACCACCGTTCGGTTCGCGGCATCCCGGCCGGCAAGGAGCCGGATTCCGAACGCACAGAGGACATGGGCTCGCGCTTATTCACCAAACTGGTCACGTCCTATGATACGCAGGATGAAGCGCTCCGGCGATTCATTCAGGCGTATCTCGCTTGCGTTGCTTCAGTCGACGAATTGATCGGCCAGATTCTCGACGCAGTGGACAACAGTCCTCTCAAAGGCAACACAATCATTGTCCTCACCAGCGATCACGGCTGGGGGATGGGCGAGAAGGACTATCTCTACAAGAACTCGCTATGGCAGGAGAGCACGCAAGTTCCGTTGATTGTGCGCGCCCCAGGCATTGTGAAAGCGGGAGGCGTGGCCGATCATCCCGTCTCGTTGATCGATCTTTTTCCAACGTTGATCGACCTCTGCGGTTTGACTGGCGAGACAAAGAAGAACGACAAGGGGCGTCCGCTCGATGGGCACAGCCTGAGACCGTTTCTGGAGAATCCAAAAACCGACGAGTGGTCGGGTCCCGACGAAGTACTCACCGCGCTGTACAAATGGGCGAGATTCTATGATCCCGCAAAACAAAGCTATTCGTTGCGATCAAAGGACTGGCGTTACATCCGCTACTCCAACGGCAAAGAAGAACTATATCACAACGCAGAAGATCCTTACGAATGGACAAACCTGGCCAGCAACCCGGAATACGCATCCATGCTGGAGTCATTTCGCGCGAAGTTGGACGCGAAGCTCCCCGAACCCGCATCAGCGCCGGCGAAATCCGCTGACGAAGTCTGGAAAGACAACTTCTTCAGAAAGCACCCCAAGGCCGACGCCAACCAAGACGGCACATTGTCCTGGCCGGAATACCAAATTCACAAGGCGAAAGTGGATGCGAGGAAGGCCGCCAAGGGCAAAAACAACGGCGATCAATAGACAGAAGGAGTTGATAATGACTGAAAGAAAGGAAACGTTGTTGTTGCTGGTCGCCAACCTACTGTGTCTTCCAGGTCTTGGACTTGCAGAGGACAGGCAGGTGCAATCGCTTGATGGAACCTGGGAGATCGTTTTTGACTCCGAGAACGAAGGCCGGGAATCCAACTGGCATCGCGACGATGTGTACTCCAAACGCTCGGACATTCGTCCGATTCAGGTGCCTAGCTGCTGGGAACTGATCGAGCAAGATTACGAAGGCGTTGCTTTCTACCGACGCAAGTTCCACGTTCCCGCGAGTTGGGCTGGCAAAACGGTTCGGTTGCAGTTCGATGCGGTGAATCATCTGACCGAGGTCTGGTTGAACGACGAGGTGGTTGGGTGTCACGAAGGAGGGTTCACGCCGTTCGAGTTCCGTGTCGACAACCTCATCACGACCGGGCAAGAAAACACGCTGCTTCTGCGAGTGGTCGGGCCGATCATCCTGCAAGACAAGACCATTGATGGCGTAGGGCCACTGGAGACTCCGCAATGGCGCGGCGGGATCGCGGGCGGCGTTTGGCAGTCAGTCAGATTGGTCGCAACGGGCGATACTCTGGTCCGGGACGTTTTCATCGAACCCAGAATTGAAGGCGATACCGCCACGTTCCACATGGAGCTGGAGAACAATGGTTCAGTGAGCAAGATCGTCCAACTTGAGACGACCATTCGTTCGGCGAAAGATCCCGACCAAATCGTCGCCAAGTCGAACCGTGCAGTATCTCTGAGACCCGGCGTGAGCAAGCATACGGAAACGCTCAAAGTCCCCAATGCCCGGTACTGGTCTCCGGATAGCCCGTATCTGTATCAGGCCGAGGTTTCGCTGGCAGGATCAGATCGTTGGACCGCAGGGTTTGGCATGCGCGAGTTCACCATCCGCGACAAACAGTTCTACCTGAACGGCAAGCCCATCTATCTGAAAGCGACGTTTTTCGAGGGCTTGTACCCGAACAGAATCGCCTATCCCGACAGCCGCGAGATGGCCGTGCGAGAAATCCAGTTGGCCAAGGACGCCGGCTTCAACATGATTCGTCCCTGGCGGCGACCGCCGGCGCCGATGTGGTTGAACTTGGCGGATGAAATGGGAGTACTGGTCGTGGGCAGCCCGGCACTCGAATGCATGCGACTGCCCCTGTCGACACCCTACTTGCCGTCGCGGGTGGAACACGAGATCCGCCAGGCTGTGCTCCGCGACCGAAACCGGGCCTGCGTGGTTCAGTGGGAGCTTTTCAATGAACTCCATCGGCCGATCCTCAAGCAGATGATGAGGCCCATGGCGTTGTTGACTCGGAAACTGGACCCGACACGATTGATCCTCGACGAGTCGGGCGGCTGGGCTTACGGAGCTCGGATGTATCTGCCCAACGAGTATGAACCAATTCGATTCAACGATATTCACACCTACCCCGGACCGTTCATCAACAAATGGTATTACGACGGTTTCCTTTCCATCGGCTTGACTGAGGAAGAAAAGAAGGCGAGCGGCCTGTATGCGAAGGCACCCGGGCGGAACGTCATTCCCGGCCTGATGTCCTTTGTCTCCGAACTCGGTTACGGCAGTCTGCCGAATCTGGTCGACAACAACGAGCGGTTTCGGCGCGACGGCAATCCATTGACGCCTGCCTACCGCTACCATCATCGCCTGGCCGAGGATCAGCAGCGCGTGCTCAAAGAAAGCGGCTTCGGCGGTCTCTACCCGGACCTTGAACAGTTCTGCCTGGACCAGCAGTCGATTCACGGCGCCGCCAATAAGCGAATGATCGAAGCCGTACGATCGAATCCGAACGTCAGCGGCTACTGCATCCATGCCCTAGCTGCGGGCGACTGGATCCTGGGCGCCGGGAGCGTGGGGACAATGGAACGACGGCAGCGACGGTAAGCCCTGGCATTACTGGGATCGCGACATGTACAACGCAGAGCTTGGCGGGCCGGCCAAGAGCCCGTCGGAACTGTTCGCGGAAACGCGATGCCAGCAACTTTGGCTCGAATGGCTCGCTCAGATGGTGCGTCGGTGGAGGAATCGACCGAATATCGTCGCCTGGGAGCTTTTTTCCGAGCTGGACCTTGCGACCGGGGCAACAGAGGAGGAGGGATTGGAATTCGTGCAGCGGGCGTCCAGTGCGGTCCGGAAGATGGATCCGGCAGGCCGCCCAATCACGGTTTCGTTTTCTGGCATCCAAGAGTGGCCTAGCGTCTACTCCGATGATGCAATTGATCTGGTCCAGGTACATCCGTACGCCAACCATCGCAAATACCGGGGTCAGCTTGACCGGATGATCGTCGAATCGGTGCGTGCGAGAACAAAGCGGTACAAGAAGCCTGTGCTAGCCAAACCGCGTTCGGTGTCGTTTGCGGCCTGGGATCGTGCAACGTCTAGCTCGCGTAAGGCGGAGTTGAACTGCTTCTGCTCGCGAAAGACTCTACCCGCTTCGAGGGAGGCTTGGAAGTTCTCTGCTGCAATTGTCCAGCGCTCGATCAACAGGAATCCGAGGAGCGGTGCCAATGCCGCGACCACCGCGACCGAGTAGGTTTTCTGACTCTGCTTCTTCATCTCCCGGGCCGCGACGTCCTGCGCCCCGGCAATCAACGACCCGGGATCGGCTTCCCGGTGATGGACCGGGAACTCGATCATCCGGCCGAGAGTGCTGGGTTGCTTCTCACAGGCGTCAAAAATGCTCGTGAATTCGTTCTGGTGCCACAGGGGGGCAACCGTGTCGGGCAGGCCTACCGGCGAGACAAACCTGCGGCGTAAGCCAAGTAGTCGTTCCACGGTAAGAATGATACCGGCCATGAGCAAGATCACGAGCGCCACCGAAGTCATCCCGCCTCTTAACACTTCGGCCATCCAGTCGACCTCGACAGATACCTCCATGCCGGGCTCCTGAGCGTACACCGCGTTCACAGGGGTGAAGGCGTTACGCCCGCAGAGCGGGCTCGTACTTCACAAACAGTCGCATGAAGTCACGATCGGATACGTTCGGCGTTTCATCGGCGGAATTCGACATACATCTACCTATTCACCGATCCAACAAAACCTGCCGAAGATTCTTGAGAGAATACAATATCTCTCGCCGCGTGTGATTCAGAGGATATCCCCAAAAGGACAAAGCAGGATCCGTAACCAGTTTCACTGCAAAGAGTTACCGTGACCCCGACCGACCTGTAGCCCAATTCAGCAGCAGGCGATTGCGTGAAGCCCAGCAGGCTTCGCTTGGCTTCGCGCGAAGATCGAGCACCGAGTCCAAGAATTACCCGTCGTTTCAGTACGCTGAGGTCCACTTCAATGAAGGCATTTTTCCTTCCCGTCGCGCGCGGCGGTGGCGCACCGCCGAAAACCCTGATTACGCAACAACTGCAGAGTCCGACACCCCTGCCGCACGAATCGTTCTGATTTAGCGCCAATGCCGCATGGCAACTCTTGGCGTCGTCATTCCGATACCTTCGGATTCCGGCTTGCTTCAGAGGTCGATGTGACCTACGTCAGTTGGCGAAGAGCGGTCCGAGACGAAGGTGAGGGCGTTCTTAGCGCGAGCGGCACGCCGTTTCCTGCTGAGGTGAATCGCACCTCGGCGCCTATGCGCAACCTCCAGGTCGCGTCGGTTTGTCCAACCTCGTGCAGATTGGAGCTTCTCGAATTGAGGACGGTCGATGTGCCCGCCGCACTTAAGCATCGTGCGGTTGACTCACTTCTGTGACGCCGTTCTTTACGAGCAAGCCTCGGAATCAGCTTCTTCGTTGAGCGGCATCAGATAAATGGATTCGTCGTAAATCTTGCCGTCACGCCATCGCTGGACGTGGACCTCTGTCTGGCGAATATCGCCGTACGCCTTGTGGCTGAACTCGTGGTAGATTTCGAAGATGCTTACCTGATTGTCGTCATCGAACGCCACAGTCTTCCATTCAACTCGCGGCGTTGATGTGAGGCCGTCGAGGAACTCTTGGACCCGCTGGCGGCATGTTTCCCGGCCCACCCACGGCTTTACATTGGTGTACCTCCTTACCACGTCCTCGGAATAGTATTTCTGCCAGCACTCTTCGTTGTCACCCGACCGCATCAATGTCGTCAGACTTTCGAAATTTGCTCGCATATTCACGATTCCAACTCCTTTGTTAGCGTGGAGATTAACCCTGCCACCTGCTCGGAACGCTCAAAGAGTCAATAAGTGCAGACGTTCAAATGCCCCTTGCAGCACAAAAACTGCACTGGATGTTCGCCTTCAGAAGGGATTCCACCAAGTAAGCAGAAGATGTGTAGTCTAACGCGCCGGCAGCCAATTGGGGACGCCGCATACTACTCGTTCAGAGTATCGAGCGGCGGCGTGACACATCGACCGCATTTCGCCGCCACTCAAACTTGCAGCGGTTGCATGTCCGCCGCAGTCGAGAATATAGCCGTTGCGCGCCGAGGTGAGCAGCACCTCTGCAGAAAACGGCACCGTGCAAACCAGGGTCGGCGGCGCACGCCCTTGAGATTCTTGATTGCTCAAGAACTTCAGAGGTCCGACACACATCTGAAATAATCGACTACTCGAAGGTTGCCTGTGTCGGACCCAAGCAGGTAAGTGCAAGTTCCCAACTTGCGTAAGTCGGTGCGGGACTGGAACTCACCGTGACGCGTTGTCCTTCGATGAGAATGGTTACTTGATGATCAACACGTTTGGTCGCTGGAGAAGGGTCGCCCTCCCTGTTGGCAACCTATCCAGTCCCCACACATGATTGCCCGGTTCATCACCACTTGCTCTGCTCAAAGACGAACATGCCATTCCGGGGCATGGAAATTCGGGTGTGGCCGTCGTCCGGCAGCCAGCCGCGTTTCGTCTACTACCTCGCTTTGGGCGGGATTACCGGCGGCTGGTACGGCTTAGCGGCGATCACTTGGACCGGGCGTTTCCAGACTGCGTCGGCCGTGGCGGCGTACAGGGTGTTTTCGTGCAGCCGCACGTAACACACGCGTCGCCCCTGGCCGGGCTTTGGCAGAATCAGGTTGACCCGGCCCGCTTGGTCGCAGATTTGGATGCCGCATTCCGTCGCGCTCAGTAACCAGCCCTCGGCACTGGTACACATCCCGTCGGCATGACTCTCGGTACCGATCGGTGGAAGGTGCAGATGGAAGTAGGGCTGTTTGTAGGCTAACTGTCCATCGTCGCCGATCCGGTAACTGTAAATGAAACGATCGGGAAAGTGGGCCACATACAACAGGCTTTGGTCCGGGCTGACCGTGATGCCGTTGCATCCGTCGAATTTGTCTACCGCTGTCGCTTGATGCGTGGTCGAGTCGATCAACCAGATCTGCTTGCCTCGCGGATCGGTCACGTAGATGTTGCCGTTGTGCAGCGCGACCAGGTCATTGCTGGCGAAGCCCTCGGCGATGACCTCGGCCTCCGCCGTCTTCAGATCCCAGGCGATTATCTTTTTGATGCCACTGCAGGCTCCGTACAAACGACCGTCCGGACCGAGAGCCAGCCCATTGGCCTTGCCCGAATCCTGAACGAACACCTCCGGCTCACATCCGGGGCGGACCCGGTAGATCTTGGCCGCCGGGACATCGCTGAAATACAAAGTGCCGTCTGGCGTCACAGCCAGTCCCTCCGCCCACTGATACCCGTCGCCAATCAGCTCCCAGCCCGCTCCGTCGACCAACATTTCGCGCGCTTTGCTCGACGAGCGGTCCAGGTGAGTACGGACCGGTTGCGGATAGTCCTTCCACAACCATCGCATGGCCTGGGGAAAGATCGCTGCGCCGTGTTCGTGGCTGTGGCCGTCTTTGCCCCATACGTGTTCCACGTCGTAACCGGCCCATTGCAGCGCCCGGCTCATCGTCTGGTTGGCCATCCACCAGTCACCGCAGTAGATATTCAGATCCTGGTCACCATCCTGCAAGAAGACGCGCAGCGGCTTCGGTTCTGTCTTCCGCACCAACGTGGCCAGTTCGTCACCGCCCCGAAGTCCAACGTAAGTTCCAATCATGGAATACACTCGCCGAAACGCGTCCGGCCGATTCCACGCCGCGACGAAGGCACAGATTCCGCCTGAACTAGCACCGCAAATCCCCCGGTCGTTGGCATCCTCGCTGATCTTCACGCCGTGAGTGGACTCGACGAACGGGATCATTTCCTCGATCAGAAACCGCGCGTATCGGTCGCTCACGTCGTCGTACTCGAAAGAACGATTATTTCGCGGCAGCGCCTGATCATGCGCAGACGGAACAACACCCGGATTGATGAACAATCCGACGGTGGGTGGCATCGCTCCCTCGTGAATGAGGTGGTCGAAGACGATATGAGCCCGCGATCCCCAGTTGGCGTTGCAATAGGCCTTGCCATCTTGGAATACCATCAACGGGGCCGGCTTGTCGGCGGCGAGCTGTTCAGGAAGATAGACCCAGTAATCTCGTTCCGTGCCGGGGAAGATTTGGCTGTCGCGAAACGTCCCCTGAATCAGCTCTCCTCGCGGTACGCCATCCTGGCGAACGGCTTCCGGCGGAGTCGGGTGACTGATCTTCTCCTGCGCAGAGACAGGCAGATAACTGCAGATGGCGAGTAACAGGAAACAACCGATTGACAAGATGCGGCACATAGAGACCCTTTCAGCGAATTTGAGATTACCGCCAGTGAAAACGAAGAACTCGAACATAACAAGCCTCCCTGCGCAAGAAGCTGGTCTGCGGCAGAACCACCGGAGAGCCGAGTCCCCTGGAAACTCTTTAGTTTCATGGAGACCGTGTTCGGTCGTCCTCCCGCCGTCTACTTCCCTAAGGCGATGTCGTAGAGTCGGGAGGAGACGTGACGTACGGCCTGTTCCATTTCCGGGTAGAACTCGCCGTGCGTCGTCATCAGGCCCTGGTGTTGGTGCTTTTCCTTGCCGCGCATCTCCTTGGAAGTATCGATCATGCCACACATATGCCAGCCGACGAAATCGGGCCGTGCGGTTGCCTTCTCCATGAACTCGCGCGTCCACTTGGCACGCTCGGCCTGGTCCTTCGCGTGCGGGCCGTATGGGTTGGGCATCGTTTCGGTTGGAACGGTAAAGGCTGAATCGCCATTCAGGAAGGGTTTTCCGACCTTGTCGGACCAGCGGTCCATGGTGGCCTTCTGCTTCTCCCATGACGCGTAGTGCTGGATGTTGACGACATCGGTATAACGGCTGGTAACGCTCACGATCGTGTCGAAGGCGTCGCTGTTGGCGTTAACCTTGTCGCCCAATAACAGGTGATTTGGATCAACGCGGCGCAGGGCGTCCTTTGCGACGCTGTAGTACTTGTCCACGCAGAGCAGCAGGAAGGCGGCGTTGTCGTCGCGTTCGGCCCAGTTGGCGGGCCTGCCGTTTGGTCGCCAGTCCTTGGCATCGAGCAACGCGTCCCACGACGCGAACTCCGTGGTATAGACGGCATTGAAGGCCGCGATGTCGGTGTGGCGCTTGCGCATCGTATCGACGTAGGCCTGCTTGCCGGGCGCGTTGGCATCCAAGTTGCGCAGTCGCCGCGGCCACGTCGTGCCCTTGTGCCATTCGGCGTCTCTGTCGGTCATGGGCGGTACATCGGCCATGCAGTAGCCGAGAATCATGGGATCGTTGGCGTAGGGCTCGGCCATCTCTCGCGCGGCGGCCTCACAGATCGCTTCGTACTCGGGCGAGAAGACATCGGCATAGGTCTCTGGCGTCGGCTTGCGGTAATGCGACAGCACGAGCGGCTCGTAGCGCGCGACGTAAGGGAAGAGCGCCTTGCCAGGCGGCTCCGTCAGCATCGGCGCGTCGGTATGGATGCCGAGCGTGTTAAGTCCGAGGCGTCGCAGGTCGGCCAGGGCCGCGTCGCGAAAGCCGTCGCGCCAAGCGGCGTCCCAGGGCCGTTTGGCGCCGAAGGCCTTCACCCAATGGTCGCGGTTGTAGTCCTGAGCCCACCAGCCCGCGTGGTAGTGGTTCACGCCGAAGCTGATGAAGGCGTTGCCTTCGGGCGTGACGAACCACCAGCGCTGGCCGTCGTGCTCCGTGCGGAAGAAGCCAGTAGCTTCGAATTTCTTGCCTGTCCATCCACCGAAGCGATCCAGTTGACTGGTGGATGCGGCACCATGAACACGGTTAACTCCCATTAATCCCTGGCCGAACAATGCCGCCATCGCGAGCTTGCTGAAGTTGCGCCGATTCATTTTCATTCCTTTCTTTTAATTATCGACATTCTCCGTCATACCCATCTCCTTCAGCACAGCATCCACCTGACCCAGCGCCCAGTCCACCAGCCAGACCATGTCCCCCCTGACACCAGCCTGTGATTTGCCCAGGGCGAAGTCCGCCGTCACATGCGGCGAATGCGGCGAGGACAGCGGCAAGTAGAGAAAGAATGGCATCTCGGACGACGACTCGTGATGTGCCTTAATGAAACTCACTGCCCGCTCCGTGAAACGCACATCGACGGTCTCGTTCACCCAATCCGGAGCCGCCATCCCACTGCGCCAACTTCCTGCCGGTTTGCGGTAGGTGGCCCGTTCCATGTTGAGCATCAGGCCATTTTCGATGAAACAATAGGGCTGTTGATTGGTCGAACAACCTGCCGTGTAGTAGCAACCCACATCCCCGTAACCCAGGTCATCGGCGAAAATCAGAACGATGTTCGGCTTCTCCGCGGAACTCGCGGACGTTACTGCGGGCAGCAGAGCCGTGAGGATGGTGAGAGTGCGTTTCATGAATTTGATGTGATCGCCCATTCTTGCCCAGCATTGAACGGTAGTTTCTCCGTGTACGCGTTGTAGTGTCGAGCGGCGCCAGATAAGTGCGGGCCTGCGTACGGCACAGCGACACAAGCATTTTGCAGCACTCGGCCAGATGCCCAGGCGTGTCGGATCGCGAAAGGAGTTTGTGGATGGTATCGTTATTCAATTGATTTGAACAGAAGCCAGAATCAGAGAGATCCGACGCACACGTCGAACTTCGGCGTGAAGCTGTTGGAAAAATGCGCCAGCGTCGGTGTTGCCTGCGACTTCGTCTATCCGGGTGCACCCGATGTGAAACACGCGATGACATCGAACTACCTGATCGACAAGCTCAAAGCCCCAGCCAAGCTGCAGTGAAAAGGAACTCCACCCGATGAAACATCTCTCCGCCCTATTTCTCCTAGCCGGCTTTTTGGTGGCATCAACGGTCGCCTCCCAGGCCGCGGATCTCGAACTTTCGGAGACCATCCAGCTTCCGACGAGCCACAGCATCGGCTGGGTGCGAACCAACACCCAACCGCGGAACCAGAAGACGTGGGATTGGCAGCTCGATGACGCCCAATGGCAGCGGGCCGTTCAGCAGAAGGGCGAAGGCAAGAAGGAAGACTGCACCTTCGACCTCTGGGTGCCTGACGGCATCGAGTATGTCAAAGGCGTGGTGGTCATGTCCGGCCACGGCAGTGGTCAGACGCTCTACAGGCATCCCAAGCTGAGAAAAATCGCGAGCGATCTTGGTCTGGCGATGTTCAAGTTCATCGGTAACCCGATGCAGCGTGGTTTCTGGCCGAAGAGCCTGCTCTGCGACCGGCTGAAAGCCTTCGGACAGAAGTCACAGCATCCGGAACTCCAGCATGCGCCGTTGTTCCTCTACGGTCACTCCAACGGAACCGGCTTCTCCGCCATCTTCCCCGCCACCGAGGGCGCGCGCGTCTGGGCCTGGGTTTCCATGCGACCAGGGACCACGGCCCAAGTCCACCAGCCGGGGGCCGCCCACGTGCCGGGCATGATCATGTTTGGCGAGGACGATCCTTTCTTCGCCAGGCCGTCTCAGCAGGAAAACATGGCAGTCGTCGAGACGATGCGCAAAGACCACGGCGCTCTGTGGCATTTCGTCGTCGAACCTGGCACGGGTCACGGGCCGGGTAAGAAGAGCTGGCCGCTGGTGTTTTCTTTTCTACGTCACTCGTGGGCCGCGCGCGTGCCGGCCGACTGCGACCCGCGGAAAGGCCCCGTGACGCTCCTGACATTGCAGCAGAAGCAAGGTCACTTGGGGAGGAACTGGGACGTGGAAGAAGGCGGCTATCAGACTCTCCCTACCGCCCCGTTCACCAGTTTCACTGAGGAAAAGACCGTCGCCTCCTGGCTCATCAATGCCGCGTACGCCGCCCACTGGCAGCAGTTTCAACGCGACGGCCAGTTGGGTAACCGTGGAGAGGCGGATAACAAATGAAAACACCACTCATGACATGCACACGCTCCCTTCTCACCTTCCTGCTCTTGGCTCCGCTGATCGCGCTGCATGCTGCCCCGCAGATACCGCCGCCCGCGCTCTGGGCGGACTACGATCCCGACAAAGGCGACTTCAAAGAGGAGATCGTCAGCCAGGAAACGAAGGGCGGCATCTACTATATCGATTCCTACATCAGCGCTTACGTGTTGGGTGAGGAGATTCGGGTTTACTGCCGCTACGGCGTGAGAGTCTGCGCCATGGGAACATGGACAGAAAGGTCGCGGGCCCGGTCCGCTCGAAAACGCTCGATGGCCAATCCATCACCGATCCGAAGCAAACCTCCGACTACATTTGGTATGCGATCCAGCGCCGAGTGCTGAGTTACCTGGAACAGCAGAAAAAGGTGGACCGCACGCGCCTGGGAGCCACGGGCTATTCGTACGGTGGCACGCTGATGTGGAATCTGGGCACCGAGCCGAGCGGACAACCGCAAGACTCAAATGGAGAATCCCGGTTGATGAAGACCAGGTTCCATGGAAATCAAGCTGTGATGGTCGCGGCTAGGTCCAGATGGGAAACCATCGGGTCAAACTTGCCATCGAGGAGAGCCTGATGAACAAGTCGAATGAGAGAATCCCACGTCGACGGTTGCTGAAAGATATCGCTGCGCTGGCGACTGCTGGTGCGATCTGTCCACAGATCGTGGCTCGGCGCGTGGTTGGTGCGGAAACGGTCAGCGAGGCGGCTATTTTGGGATTCAGTTGTATTCCGCTTTGTTTTTGGAAAGAGATGCATACGGAAAGGACTATGTCTTATGAAGACTGGATACGCATGGGGGTGGAGTTCGGTCTAGATGGAACCGAGATTTTCGAACCGTTCGTGGATAGGGTCGTTCATGTGCACGTGAGTGAGCTTAAGAACGGCAGGCATGGTGTCGTTATCGGTAAGGGCGACGTGGATATTAGAGGCGTCTTCAACGTTCTGAAGAACGGCGGGTATGACGGCTGGATATCATTGGAGCCTCTGGCTGGTGGAAAGGAGGATCTTCGATTCAGCGTTGGACATGTCAGGAACGCGTGGAATAAGGCGTGAAGTGTTGAGATGAAATAAGGGCATTACCTTCCACACACTTTGTGGACGAAAACTTGCCGAAGAACTCGTGAGTCTTGAGCAGTAGACGCGGCGACTCGACGGATTTGTCTTCGGCGGACGGAATACCGACGATGGAAACGATTGCTCGAAAGCTGATCTGCGTTATAGTGTTTTCCGTCTTGCTTGAAGGCGCTGACGGCGCGGTGGCTTCGGAAGAAGTTTTGGTCCAGAACTGCGGTACGCCCGGAGCCAACACCCGCGAGGCCTTGGCTCGTTTACCCGGCGTTCTGGCCGGCAAACCCGACCACCTTGTTATTCTCCTCGGCATGAATGACGCCATGAACTCCGCCAAGTTGGTGGGCGTGAAGGAGTACAAGCGGAACCTGGCGGCGATGACTGCCGCTGCCGAGAAGGGGTATCGGCTTGTAGCCGACGAGGTGGCGGGGGTTCTCCGAGAGCGGGTCCTGGCCGGCGAGACTGTCGTCTGTTTTGGCGACAGCATCACATTTGGCAGCCACATGGAGGGCCAAGGTAGTGCGACCGGGAAGACCTACCCGGCTTTCCTGCGTGCGACGTTGTCATCGGAAGGCGCCGGCGGTTCGGTGAAGTCTTCCGATCCACAGCGCCAACGCTTGGCGGATATCGCGCCGCCCGGCTGGGCAATCCGAATCGAGTTCCCCGACGGCAAGCAGACTCGGATCACGAGCGCGGACGAGGGGTTGGTGCCAAAAGTGGCCGTGGATGAGACGACCGGCGAGACGCGTTTCGTGTGGTCTGGCCTCGGCTCTGGGCCGCTGGGCGAGTTGACGGTTCACATGACCGGCAAGCAACGGCCCTTGGAAACCGAATGGCGGTTGGAAGTCGAGAACCGCGGCAGAGCTTCCGTGTTGAACGTCACTTTCCCCGACGTGGCATTTCCGGTCGGCAAGGAAGACATGGTTGTCGTTCCGTCAGTCAGCGGTCGTTTGCACCGCGCGTCACAGCCCCTCGCGTACAGCGGCAGCTATCCAAGCGGCAGCCTGACGATGCAATGTTGCGGTCTGTACGGTCCGGCCGGTGGCATTTACGTTGCTGTCCATGACCCGTGCGCCTCCGCCAAGCGGCTTGAGATGAATTCCAAGAGCGGGCGCCTCACCATTCGTTGGCAATGGCCGGTGCCGAACATGGGCGTGCCGGGCACGGGATGGAAGATTCCCGGAGAAGTGGTTGTCCGCCGGTTCGAGGGCGACTGGTTCGACTTGGCACAGATCTACCGCGCTTGGGTCGAGCAGGAGGCCGCCTGGTGGCCGCGCGGCGAACAGGCGGGACGGCCGGGCACGCCTGAATGGTTCAAAGATATCGCGGTCTGGGTCCAGATCGGCGGTCCATGGCCACGAAACCGTCCGCCGGTCGACCAAGATCAGATCGTCCCGAAAGTGAAACGCTTCGCCGAGTACATGGACGGCATCCCTTGTGCCGTGCATTGGTATAACTGGCACCAGATCGCCTTCGACGATGACTGTCCGCACTTCTTCCCCGCCAAGGACGGATTTGCCGAGGGGGTAAGGCAATTACAGCAGGCGGGCGTCCGTGTCATGCCGTACATCAACGCCCATGTGTGGGACAAAGACCTGGATGATTTCAAAACGATGGCCTATCCCGCCGCGTGCAAGTCACGTAACGGTGAATTGCCGACAAAGACCTACAGCGGAAACAAGTTCGGCGTCATGTGCCCTGCGACGCCGCTGTGGCAGAAGACGGTGGAGGATCTTGTTCTGCGACTCGCAGGACCGGAGTTCAACGCCGATGGCGTGTACCTCGATCAAGTCTCCGCGCAAGCGCCCGTGCCGTGCTTCGACAAAACGCACGGGCACGCGCTCGGCGGCGGTTGCTGGTGGACCACAAAGGGCTACTGGCCGATGCTGGATCGTATTCGCGCGCGACTGGCGACGGAACATCTCGACACCATTCTTACCTCGGAGAGTTCTGCTGAACCGTACGCCAATCGGCTTGACGGCTATTTGACCTGGGTCGGTTATCGGGATGGCAGCAACGCAATCCCGCTTTTCCACGCAGTCTACGGCGGGCAGGTTCAATTTTTCGGCAGGCTCTACAAGTGGGATTCATGGAAGGGGCTGGCGATGCGGATGAAGACCGCCCAGGCGCTGGTTTGGGGCGAGCAAGTCGGTTGGATTCGCACCGAGGTGATCGATGACCCGGTAGCCGGTCCTTTCCTGAAACGCCAAGCCCGACTTCGTTATGTGTTACGCCGATACCTCTCCCACGGACGGATGGCACGACCACCGGCGATCAAGACGGATGGGACCACGGTCACTGCAAACTGGGTCTTCACTCGCGACCTGATGGTAACCACGCCGACCATTCTGTCCGGTGCTTGGCAACGGGATGACGGAAACGCAGTGGTCTTGATCCTCGTGAACGTCGATGACAAGCCGCACTCCGTCGACCTGCCATTCGATGCAGCCGCCTACGGTCTAGGCACGAAGCTCCTTGCCCGCAAGTGGACAGGCAATGAAGTCGGGAACGCAAAGCCTAGGGCCAGATCCGTCAAAGCAACTTGGAACCGACACATCGATCTAGCGCCCCTGGCCTCATTGGCCATAGAAATCGAGACTGCGGAATAGGCCTGTTCCGAATCTGTGGGTATCTGAGTTCGGTGAGTTCGGTACAATCAACGTTGTAGCCACGACACATTCATATTGTTGAGAGCAGACCCATGACATGCACTCGAACCGTTGCTTTGACAACCGTTTGCTTGCTGACCGCCTCGGTGGCCGCGTCGGAAGCCCCGCTCAAGGGCAAGCCTTCGGGGGCGGCGTCACATGTCAAGCCCGCTCCGGCGGACTGTCCGGCCTGCGCGATGGGGATGACGGCCGAGAAGGTCTTTGCGCGGCTGGACGTGGACGGAAATAAGACGGTGACGGTCGAAGAGTTCATGCGGAGCCCGGGCATGAGCGACCAGGGCGAGGCCCGAGCGGCCGTCGGGCGGATCGACGCCGACGGCGACGGGGCGCTGTCGTGGGCAGAGTTGGCCAAGGCGTACAAGGAGCGACACGCCAAGTGCCCCAATGTTGATCCGTCAAGGGCGGGTGTCGAGGGACGAGGCAATCGCAGCCGGTTCGCCATGGTCTTCATGATGCAGAACGACAAGAACGGCGACGGTGCGGTGGACAAGTCGGAGTTCCGCGGCTCGGACGCCCGTTTTGACCAGATGGATAAGAACGCGAACGGCAAGTTGGAGGCTGACGAACTGGCCGACCTGCACGCGAGCAGGATGAACGATCCCAAGTCGATGCGCGAACGGCTGGCCTCGGGCGACCTGCCTCACCGCCCGCCGAGCAAGAGCCCCAGCGGGATCGGCGGGCCGAGGGGCACGTCGAAACCCCAGGCCGAGGGTCGCAAGTGTCCGGCTGACAAGTTGGTCATTGGCGGGCAGGACGTTGCGATGATCCTGACGATGCTCGGCGCCAAGCGGGAGGTGGGGGCCAGCGACGAGCAATTGCGGTCATACGCGAACCACTTCGACCGGACCGATCCGAACCATGATGGCCAACACACCCGAGTGGAGTACGTGGAGCGAGGCGGTTACATGACGCCGCAGGCGCGGGCCGGCATCTTCCGTGCGGCGGACAACAATGCCGATGGATTGGTGACACGTACGGAGTATGTGCTGAATCGCATTATCACCGACGAGGCCAAGGGCATTGTACAGCAAACCGACGCGGACAAGGACGGCCGGGTGACCCGGTCCGAGTTCGTCGAGGGCGCGCCAATCGAAGACAAACCAATGTCGCGGGCGGTGTTTGACGCGCTGGATACCAGCGGCGACGGGGTGATCACCGTCCCGGAGTACCTGCGCGTCTGGGGCGGTTGGGCCAGGCCGAACTACAAGGCGCAGGAAGCGACGCTGGCCGCTCGGCTGGCGAAGCTGGGTCAGGACCGCGACGGTAGCACGAGCGGCAAGCCCGATCGAGGCGGCCGACCCGCTGGCGGGCCGCCGAGCGTCGAGCATATGTTCCAGGTCATGGACCGCGACCAGGACGGCGAGCTGAGCAAGGCCGAGTTCCGCGGGCCGTCGCATGTCTTTACCGCCGCCGACAAGAACAAAAACGGCCGGGTGACGCGTGCAGAGATGGAGGCCTTCCGGGCCCGCCCCGGCAAGTACGGCCCCGGCGGATCATCCCGTCGCGGTCGCGGTCGGGAGCGCACGGAGTTCGCGACACCCCACGCGCTCGATCCGGCTATCGTCAAAGAAGGCCACAATCGGGTCGTGGACAGCAACGGCAACGATGTGCCCCCCCAGGGCCGGCCGATCCAGCAGGGCTACCGGTTGATCCGCGTCGACCGGTTCGTCGAGGACCAAAACCAGCGCGCCGATACGAAGGTGTTCTCGATCATGGCGCCAATCCGCGATGCCCTCACCCCGGCCGAGGCCTGATGCAGTAAAGCGGAACGGCAGTGCAGTGTGCCTCTCAAAGGGGAGCTTGTCGGTGGCATCTACCCAGCGGCTGACGAAGAAGAAAGGACGCCGGTCCGACACACCGCACGCAGGAAACCTACGCCGGTCGGTGTGACCTTTGAAGTTGTTGATTGCGCCAAGACTGCCGTGCGGTGGCGACATGAGCAGATTGGATCATGGCGTTTGCCGCCTTGAATCACCGATTCCCCCTGGTATGCTCAACTCCGTTGTCCAAATCAAGATTCCTATCCTTTCAAACGCCACGATCGTGGGTGGCTGCCCATTGTTTTCGGCGGTCAGACATCGCTCCCTGTGGGCAGTGATCGGTTCCGAAAGATACTTGGCGAGGAGGTCATTAATGATAGACCTGCTTTTCGTTCCGTCGGCGATACTGTATGCGTTCGCCCCCGTGCTCGTGCTGATTGCCGTAACCGAAGCCCATTCGGTCCCAGATCTCCGGTGAAACAAATCACAAGAAGGTTCAAGAGAATGAAAACTTGCATGATTATGATCACGCTCGTTTTGCTGTGCATGGCAGTGCCCGTTGGGCAGTCGCGGGCGCAGGGCGATAAGACGGCGGAGACTGCCCAGCAGATCACGGATCTATCGGGCTTGCGTGGCGGCCTGGCCGTTCACCATGACTGTGGAGATGGCGGACTGATATTCGCACTGGGCGCTGTCGACTCTTGGGTTGTGCAGGGGCTGTCGCGCGACGCCCAGCAGGTGGAGCGGTGCCGCCGTGCAATTGAGTCTCGAAAATCGACGGGCAACGTCACGGTGCGGCTGTGGCAGGAAGAGTTCCTGCCCTACTCCGACAATCTGGTCAACCTGTTCGTCGCCGACAGCGCGACCATGCCGCCGATGTCAGAAGTTATGCGCGTGCTCGCGCCCCATGGCGTGGCCTGCATCAAGCATTCAGACGGTTGGCGCAGGACGGAAAAACCGTGGCCCAATGAGATCGATGAATGGACACACTGGCTGCACGCGGCCGATGGAAATCCCGTGGCCAACGATCAGCTTGTGAGCCCGCCACGATCGATCCAGTGGATTGCAACACCGAATCGGGCCAGATCACACGATGCTCCCCCGTCGCTGATGGGCATGGTATCGGCCCACGGCCGCTTGTTCTATGTTGCGGATACAAGCCCGGTAGCCATCGGCGACCCTAACTACGAATTCGATTCCTGGCATCTCTGCGCACGGGATGCCTTCAACGGCGTCATGCTTTGGAAGCTTCCGCTCAAGGACTGGGGAAACAGAGCCTGGTCACCTGGGAAACTGCCCAGCGACGTCAGAACGCCCTGGGCCGGTCAGGCATACGGCGGGATCGGCCCCTGGATCAGCAACCCGTACGTGATCCACAAACGGTTGGTAGCAAGAGGAAACAGGGTCTATGCCACCTTGGGGTTCCACGCCCCCGTGACAGAACTTGACGCGGCAACCGGGGAGATACTACGCACGTTCGATAGTACAGCCTTTGCCGATGAGATCGTTGTAGAGAACGACGTTCTCTTTGTCACCGTCGACAGGGCAGCGCAGCGGGCGAAGCGCTATGTTGAAACGCCGGAGAAAAGCGTGCTGGCCATTGATCTGGATTCCGGACGAGTTCTCTGGGAGCGACGCGGATTCCACGGCGTGGTTGACGACAAGTATCGTGCGCTAAAGGGAACGCTGACCCGATTGAGCCTGATCGCTGGGGGAGGCAAAGTTTTCGTTGGCGACAAAGAGGAAGTTGTGGCGATCGATGCCCAGACGGGCGAGCAAAGTTGGCAGTCCGCAGCCGAAACGACCATGTCCGAGCCACGCGTTGCACCAAGAGCCTGGCAAGTACGCATACCTTTCGGCGACATGCTATACAGTGACGGCGTTGTATACACCTGGCAGCTTGCTGCGCTAACCGGTCACCCCACGCCCATCGAGCTCATGGCCTTCGCGGCTGAGGACGGCTCCTTGTTGTGGAAGAAAGACTGCGGCTCCGGCGGTTTCCGATCGACATTCAGCGTCTACAAGGCGCGCGGCCTGGTGTGGGCGATGGGCAGCCCCAGCGTCCCCGGAAACCGGCAAGAGTCTTACGAGTTGTGGGGAATGGATCCGCGTACTGGGCAAGTCGTCGAGAACTACAACATGGATGCTGTGATGAAGACGACCCATCACCATCGGTGTTACCGAAACAAGGCAACCGAGAACCACATCATCTTTTCCCGAAACGGTCTGGAGTTCATGGACCTGGAGACCGGAAAGCCCAACATCAATCGCTGGGTGCGCGGGATTTGCGGCTATGGTGTTATGCCGGCCAACGGCCTGACTTACGTTCCGCCGCAGCAATGTGCCTGTTTCCCCAATGCTCACATGCCTGGGCTCATCGCCTACGGCGGTACTCGTGAGCCAGACCGTGAGCGCCTTATTTCCGATGAGTGTCGCCTGTGGAAGGGTTCGGCTTACGGCGAGAAGGTGACCGCCCCGGAACTGGCAGCCGACGATTGGCCGATCTACCGCCACGACGGGCTCCGATCTGCCGCCACGCCCGTAGTCCTGGCCGAGGAGCCCTCGCGTATCTGGGAGTCCGATCTTAACGAGCCGGTCACCGCGCCGACCCTCGGATGGGGCAAGGTGTTTCTGGCGGGACTTCGCACCCACACGGTGAAGGCCCTTGACGCGGAGACGGGCCAACCGCTCTGGACCTTCCGTGTCGATAACCGCGTCGACACGCCGCCGACGCTGTGGCAAGGCAAGGCCTACTTTGGAACGGCCGGCGGATATGTCTACTGCCTGCGCGCGGACGATGGGGCGCTGGTGTGGAGATTTGACTCAAATCCCGCGCACGAGTCGATTGTCGTTCACGGCAATGTCGAATCCCCCTGGCCAATTCACGGCAGCGTCGTCGTGAACGATGGAGCCGTCTATTTCGCAGCGGGGCGTTCCAGCTACGTCGGCGGCGGTCTTCGGATCTATGCCCTGGATGCCGAAAGTGGAAAGCCTCGCCATTCCGCCACGTTTGATACTGCGGATGCCGAGAGCGACCGATCCGGATTCGAGTCGGGTAGACCGAGCAACCAATTACTGCGCGGAGCGGCCAACGAGCTGCTGGTTCATGACGGGGACAACCTCTACCTGAAAAACCTACGTCTAGATGCCAAGCACTTGAGCGTTCACCCCACGGTATGGCCGTACACCCAATTCACCAAACAGCCACCGTGGGAAAAGGATTTTGGTGAAAGCCCCTTGGTCAGCACGGGAGGTTTTCTGGACGACACCTTTTATGATCGCACCAGTTACATCATCGACCAGCAGCATTCCGCGAGAAAAATTGCGTTCACGGATGACTTGCTGGTCGGCTTGAGGTGGGACGAGGCAAACTCTCGTATGCTGCTTCACAACCATTTCTTCCAGCTCGGCCGAGACCGATACACGATCTTCGCCAGAAAGCGCAGCGCGGGAAAGAGCAAAGGTGATCAACCCCGCGCTCGATCGGCGCCAGACTTATGGGTG
>JACKQG010002654.1_pt1 | contig 22975 bp, 22 predicted proteins | sample 8237621 | NCBI WGS metagenome assembly JACKQG01 (sample SAMN15677084, study PRJNA649215) | marine metagenome | biome: marine; feature: Black Sea; material: saline water; isolation source: suspended particulate matter (SPM) from the Black Sea western gyre | collected 2013-06-09/2013-06-10 | depth... | reverse complement strand
GCAAGAGCAGTTGCAATATCAACAGAAATTTCCAATCCAGCAGCTTTTATATACTCCAATAACATAGTAGCACAGGTGCCAAATTCTGTGCGAATATCAACGAAATCTATTGATAAACAATCTCCAGGGGGATGATGGTCAAAAACATTTTTTGGAATTATTGCTTTTGGCAAGCTATGATTGCCAAATGATGGTTGTGTGTCAACCATGGCAATTGATTGATAATTTTTCCAACGCACATTTTTTTTGTGTATTAATTTCAAACCAACCTGCTGAACCAGCGCCCTGTTTTCCGCCCGGGTAATAACGCCACCGTAAGCAATTCTCGTTTTGATACCTTGTCTTTTTTGGGCTAAAAAAGAGAGTATCATCGCGCTTGCTATTGCATCGGGATCCGGATAATCGTGCATCAGTATTAATAATGTCCGGCTGTTGTTTAAGGTTTTGTCTAACTCTTTTAATTTATTTTTTATGTACTGTCTTTGATGCATTAATATTTTTTGTTCTCTTCCTATGATAATTTTTACAATTTATTGTTTTGTCGATTTGCTCTTCTCATCATCTTCAACAGGGCTTACATTGGTTTGTGGTTCAATATTTTCCGATGATTTTAGTTGATCCATTTCTTTTTCGATATTAGAGATTTGATCTTCCAGACCTTTTATTTCAGAAAGCTGATTTTTCACATTAGCATTTTGAAAAATATTTTTTTCATTTTTTTGTTTTAATTCAAAAACCTGTTCTCCAAGCTCTGTAAAATGTTTTGAAACATCCCGACTCAAATTATGATGCTTCAATTTTAACTGTCCTGAAGTTACGACCTCTTGTGTTTTTTCACTGACTGTAGTTGCGATTTCTTTGCTCTTTTCTGCAATGTCAGTAGCAATTTTAGGCGCTTTTTCGGAGACTGTTTTTACAGCAGCTTCTGTTCCTTCTTTAATTGATTTTGCACCTTGATCCAACCTATGTTTTACTTTTTCCCAAAATTTTGCCATGATTTTTCTCCTTGATTTACTTTGAACTTGTGATAGTACAGCCCCAACATCTTTTAAGTATGAAAATGAAGCGGGGATTTTCCAAATTGTTAACAACTAAGAAACTGAACCGGGTGTTAACATTTTCATTGCTTCTTCAATCTCATCTTTTTCTCCTATAAATGTAACACGGTCCCCAATTTTTAGTGTTGTTTGCCCGTCAGGAATGATAACCTTATTTTCTCTGACAACAGCGCCTAATAAAACATTTTTCGGCAATTGAATATCCTTTAATTTTTTATTCACTAGGGAAGATTTTTCTTCGATAAGGTACTGCTCAATTGCGCCGCCGCCCATTTCCAAATCTTTTCTGAATTCCCGCAGTTGCTCTCTGTCCACCTCTTCATCTTCAGATATTTCTTCGAGCAATTTATCTTTTTCCTTCAATTGATCATAGAGAGATGTTAATTTTTCAAATACTTCTTTTGTTTCTTCTGTAAATTTATCTTCCTGTTTTTCAGCAAACAGGTGATAAACTATCCCACCCAGTTCATTAAATTCCTTATTAATTGACTTTTGCAGGCTCTGTTTCTCCCAATTCAATTTTGCTGAATGCGATAGTTCCACAGTCTTTTCGGAGATCGTTTCTAAACTATCTCCTATTATTGCTTTTGCTCGTTTCCAAAATTTCATAATTTACCTCATAGCTAATTGATTAATGATTATTGTTTATTTATTAATTTGACTTGTTTGACTTGTATTTTTAAGCTGAATTATTCCCAACACAAATGTAAATAAAAATAACATCGGAATCAATATAAAAATAGCTGCAAAATAATTTAGCCACCAATTCACGAATTATTCAATTTTTTATTCATTTATATTCGTGAATTCGTGGCATTAATTTATTTATTTCACCCAAACATTGCACGGTTAAATTGTGCTAATTCAACCGAACTTATTATTTCTTTTCTTCTTTCTTTTTCTCTGCTTCTGTTTCTGCTTTTTTGGCTTCATCTTTAGCGGGTTTAGCTGCCTTCTCTTCTTTTTCCTTTTTAGTCTCGGTTTTTTTCCCACCATCTTTTTTCTTACGATTGAAATGTATAATCCTTATAACTGCCACAACAATTAATATAATCCCAATAACAGCAATAACATAAGAAATAGTTCGATATAGTTTTAATGAACTCTCCCATTCAGCCAACTCTTTTTCTTTTAAAACAGTAGCGACTTCTCGATCCTGAAGTTCATTTTCTTTGTTGAGCAATTCCTGTTGTTTTTTATCAACTTCGGCCAACAAAGCTTTGAGATCTTTTTTCAGTTCCGCTTCTTTTTTATCAATCTGTTTTGTTGGGTTAGCAGGTGCTTGAGTTTTTTCCACGGCTTCTTCTTCAACAGTTTTCTCCGGTTCAATCGACTCTTCTGTTTTTTTACAACCAGTTAGAATCAATCCAATGGATAAAACAATTATCAGAATACTGCTGATTAAAAAATATTTTGTTCGCATAACGAACCTCCTTCAAATTAATTAAAAGTTAAATAAATTAGATCAATTAAAAAACATCATTTGACAGATTATTGCGTTTTGGAATGTATGTTCAATAGTTTGATCGCCTACCTGAATAGATACCAAAAATTTTAAAATGAACTTTCAATTTAGTGAATTATTTTCAACAAATAAACATTAGAGTTTTTCTTTCTTTTCTTAACCTTCTGATGAACTCAAGCCTCCTGTTAGAGGCTTACCTTCCTGTCGGTTATTATAAAACCGCGTTGTTGGATATGCGAAATCAATATCATCATTGTCCGCAAATTGATCCAGAATGTCTTCCCAAATAGCTTCGCTGGTGCCTCTTCGTTTTCGAGGATCAGAAAGATAGCGAATCGTTAATAATACACCGGAATCTTCAACAGATGTCCACACAATAGGTGTCAGTTTGTTATAAAAAATCATGTAACGTTTAGCTGCTCTTTTTACGCGCTTTTCGGCTTTTGCGGAAAGGTGTTCCGCGTGTGTTTTGGCAATCTCTGCTAAAATTTGTTTTGCTTTTTTCCAGTTACTCTCAAAGGTAACAAGTACAGCAATTTCATTCCAAATGTAATAAAAACCACGCGAATAATTAGCTAAACTATGTTTAAAAATCCATCCATTTGGCAGGTGAATTACCCTGCCCGTGGATTGATCCGCATCGACCCAATTTCCGATTTCCATCAAAGTAAACATAAAAAGTCTTTTGTCAATAACATCTCCGGCATGGCTAAAAATTTCGATTCGATCACCAACATCAAACGGTCGCCGCCACATAATAAACAGCCAGGCTGCCATATTAACCAGCAAATCCTGTAACGCTATGGCAACACCTGCTGCAAAAATCCCCACAAATGTTGCTAACGACTGGAAGCCGCGAAACCAGGTACGCCCGATTAAAAAAATGGCTAAAATTGTAAAAGTATAGGTAATCCCTTTGCGCCAGTGATACCGTTTTTTAGCATCGTGTGTTTGCCGATTAACGATAAATAAAATTAGATATCGAAAAATCACAAACATAAAAATAATGATGATGCTGCTTAATAAGTTTTCCTGGAAACTTGTCGAAAACTGCAGCGTTTGCTGCATCCATTGGCTTAATTTTTCAATTTGTTGTTCCATAGATAATTTGCTTCTCTTTATGTCATGCGTTGTCCAATGATTCTGCTACGATATAAAAAAAACATTGCTTGTCCATTAAATATAAAGAAAAAATATGACAATAGCAAAAAAACATCATGTCTTCTTATTCACATTAATTTTGAATAAAATATCAACCACTAATTAAAAGGTCGGGACTTAAAATCAACCATAAATTCTTTTATGGCAACCTTGATGGAAATATCCATTTTCTCGCATCTTCAATTTCTTTGCCATTAAAAGATTTGAATTCCGTATCAGCAAATTTATTGAATATGGTTAACATGAAATTAGCAAACATTTTGTCTGAAACGAAAGCAACCCGCTTGAGATGATCCTTATATTCTTTATAGAAATCATACTCATCCAGTATAATCTTGAACGCGTAAGACTTCAAATCAACTGCATCAAACAGGACATTAATATTACCGAATGTTGTACACAACGATTCCAATTGATGAATCACTTGTTGAAATTCATCCAATGTTAGCTCTCCTGTCAGAGCAATCTCAATTTTGTGTTCTTCTTGATAAATGACTTGATACATTGTTTTCTCCTATTTAAAAAATTTACTTTTTATATTTTCGGGGATTGAATGTTCTATATGCACACCTTACCAATAAGTACTCCCTAGGTGTTAATTATCAATATGTACTAATCCAATCCCCTTTCAATTCTTATAATTTATCTCAACTTTAATAAAATCATTGTCTAACAAAACTATTCGGGACACGGTTGTTCTGTACAAATTTATTTCTTTGACCGCTTGTACAAGCAACAAACAAGCCAACTTTTTTATTGTTTTTCACGGTTGATAATTATCTCGCAATCTCCGATTAATCGTTTTAAGTTTTCAATAGAGCCACTAATATTTGCTGCTATTTCAGATATTTTTTCAACTTGTTCTGAATAGCCTTTCTCCTCCATCTCCAATTGACAAATTGCATACTTTTCGATAAGCGCTGTCTGACTGTTGGAAATATCTTTAAATTTGTTGATAATACTTTGCATAATACACCTCCTAACAAAATGCAATTATTTGTTTGATACGAATCAGCGCTTTATTAATTTCATTTAATTCAGTATGAGCATTCTTATCCAACAAATCGCTCACTTCGTTTTCTTGACGTTCTGCTGCCTGTTCTTTAAAATCCTGACTTACTGGTTTATGTAAGCGTCCAGGCTGCTTCTTTAACCGCTTCAATCTCTTCTCAAGCGCTTTACGTCTCTTAACAAGTTTTATTTGTAAAGATTTAAATTCTCTCATAATTGGTCCTGTTTATTGTTCTGTTTGTGGTTTAAATTTGGATAACATCTCAATCACAGCTTCTTTTTTTCCTAGCAACACTATTTTATCACCAATGCTAATTTCTGTACTTCCGCTGGGAATAATTGCTGCGCCCTCGCGGCTAACAAGGGTCATCAACACCTCTTCGGGGCAATCAATTTCACTCAATTTTTTGCCAATATAGGAGGTCGTCTCATCAACAAAAAGGTGTTCCAAAGTACCCTCTGATTCTTCCAGTTCATCCTTGAATTGCATAAATTTGCGATTAGATATGGACTGGTCTTCGTATATTTTGCTCTTTTTTTCTAATTCAATTTCTTTCTTTTCTAATTCTTGTCTAAGCGTCTCTAATTCTTCAATATTTGTCATAACATGATCAACAATAAGTTCTCGTCGGTCAGTGGTATAAAAAACATAAACCTCACCTCCCAAAGCGGCGAACATGTCTTTTATTTTTTCTCGCAACTCCTCTACCTGGCTTTGCAATTGACTCAATCCAAGCGCATCTGTTCGCTGGTCTATTACTTTTCCTATTCCTTCTTCCACCAGTTCTGCAGTCTTATCCACACCATCTTGCATGCCTTGTTTTATTTTTTCCCAGAGATTCATTTTATCCCTCCATATTTTGGTAATTTCTACAAATTTTCTTCACTCAAATAAAAGTCTAAATAACGATTAATTAAACGAAGTAATACTATTATAAAAGAGAAAGGGAGAAAAAAAATAATCTTCTCCCCTGTCTCTTTTAACAATACAACCACGTTGCATCATCAGGAGAATTTCCTACCAGACACGATAACCCAGTGTTAATACCACGCTTTTATTCCAGTCATCTTCACCGGTTTTATCCATTGTACCATTGACTGTCAGATTGATCTTATTTTCAATATAGAAAATATAGGATAAACGTAGCGCATGACTATTAATAGCATCAATATCAGCGACGGGTTTAAGTGAGTCAAATTTATATCCGGCTAAAACATCGATTCGGTTGCTTAATTCATAAATATAATCCAAGCCTGAAGTAATAGAATATTCTTTGCCCATATCATTGAAATAGGTGTTGTACTGAGTATAATGGTTAATTTGTGTGCCCAGACTCATGGGATAAGCAAAAGCGAACCTTGCCTCTACTGAGGGATCGGTTTCGCTTTTATCAGCAGTGGTAATATCATAACCAACACCAGCACTTACTTCCCAGCCATAGTAGCGATCGTGGATCGTCTCAAAGAACAAGACTTCTTTAATCCTTAAAATACCCATTGCGCCCAAGGCATCGCCTTTCATATTGCCGGATTTTTTGATTATTTCCTCCATATCATCATACCATTGAGGCTCATAAGTCGCGCCGTATTTGTCCTTATATTCCTGCTCTTTCTCAAGAATGTGTCCTAATTCGATAAGGCTCTCTTTATCAAGATGAGCTGTGATTACATCTTCCTTTAATAAAAATTGATCGATACGGATCGCTTTTGCAAAGGCAGTTGCCGCAATAAAACGACCATAACCAACACCAGCAGAAATTCTGGACTGAAGTTGATCATACCCCTTATTGTGAGACATGGTTAGTCTGCCAAAGCCAAAAACATTACCTTCATCAGAAAAATACTTATTTGCCTGGGTTGACAAATATGTGCTATGTTGCGTTTCATCTTTAATTTTTGATGCTGATCCGTTAAAATCAATGGACCAGGAAAATGGTAACGACGAATAAAATTGTCTGTACGTTACTCTCGCATTTCCATTATTGGCTGTATTTGAATCACCAACTGCCGAATAATTATAATCCGCATTCAGCAGCAGGCTTTTTGCTGTACTGACCGGCACAGTGTAGTCGGTAATGGAAACATCTTGTGCTGACGAAAATGCAGCAAACAATAAAACGATACTTACAACAAAAGAAAGTTTTTTCATCTTGGTTCCTCCAAAACATTTGTTAATAGGTTAAATTATTTAATTATTTATTGGTCAACTTTTAGTTGATTAATAATTTAAATTCTTGTATTCTTATCACCTCCTCTTCATTCAAAATAATCGTGAATTTTTCATTTTATTAGGATACCTTTCATGATAATTTCTAATTCTTCCGGTGTAATCTCTCCCAAAAAGCGCCCGATTATTTCTCCATCTTTTAATAGTAATAATGACGGGATACCTTTTATCTCGTATTGTTGACAGATATTTTTTTCTACGTCATAATTCACCTCCTTAATTTTTATTTCTTTAACCTTGCCATATTTTGCAAATAAATCGTTAATCGCCATTTTGATTTGTAAGCTCTGTTTATTTACATTACGATAGAATAGTATAAACATATATTTGGATTTCTTTGCCATTAAGAGTCCGGTTTGTATTAATATCCCAGCAATATAGATGGATTTTAAATTATTCCAGTTAATACAAGTAACATGCCAGTTTAAATATTAGGCAAATTCAAGACAATTAAGTATGATCAAACATAAACATCATCTATATTTATCTCTGATTTATCTAAACTTAATGGAGATTGAGTTTTGTGGGTGAAATTAGTGGGTAAAAAATGAGGTAAAAAAAGTGTTGCATAAAATAAAAATGTTGCAACAAAGCTTGAATTATGTTGCAACATTTTTATGGTTTTTGGTGAAAATAAAATTTATAGACAGAATCGAATTGAGTCATCAGTAAGAAAAGAATATTAAACGTTCTTCCCAAAACCTTTCTCTATTCTAAACTCACGCATTTTCCGCCATAGAGTGGCGCGGTGCATTCCCAATGTTTTTGCAGCTTTTGAAACATTACCTCTTTCGGCAAAAAGCGCTCTTTTTATTTCCTCTTCATCTTCGCTTGGATTTTCTTCTGACGGCGGAGGCGGCGTACCATTACTATTAGCATGTCTCAACTCCAGAGGTAAATTTCTTTCTTCTAATAATGCTCCTTCTGTTAGCACAAATGCATGTTCAATGGCATTTTCCAATTCTCTTATATTGCCGGGCCAGAGGTAATTAATCAATAATTCCTTGGCGCTGGGAGATACTCCGACAATATTTTTATTATAATAGCGATTTAGTTTTGTGATAAAGTAATCAACTAACAGCGGAATGTCTTCATTTCTATCCCGCAACGGTGGAATATTAACCTGCATAACTTTCAAACGGTAATAAAGATCTTCCCTGAATTCGTTTTTTGCCGCTAGCTCCACCAGGTCTCTGTTGGTTGCCGAAATAATGCGCACATTAACAGGAATATTTTTTGATGAACCTAAACGCTCAACAACTCTCTCCTGCAAAACACGTAATAATTTTATTTGCGTTTCTAAAGACAATGTTCCCACTTCATCCAAAAACAGGGTGCCGCCATTTGCCACCTCAAACCTGCCAGCCCTCTCTGTATCTGCACCGGTAAAAGCGCCCTTAACATGGCCAAATAATTCACTTTCAATTAAATTATCTGGCAGCGCTGAACAACTGACAGGCACAAATGGTTTATCTCCCCGATTACTTTTTCGATGAATAGTGCGTGCCATTAACTCTTTTCCGGTACCTGTCTCACCGAGAATTAAAATTGAAGTATTATAATCTTTGATGGATTCGATCAAAGTATAGATTTCTTTCATATTTTTGGATTTTCCAATGATCTCACCATATCTCTGCATCTGCAAAGCAATTTTTCTCAAACGAGTCACTTCTGAAACATCGTGTAAAATAAGAACAATCCCCGTATCCACAGCGCCAATTTCTTCAATGATAGTTGTGCTCACTAAAAATGACGTGAGTTCACCATTAGGCTTAATAAATTCAATCGTATAATTCCTGACACCTTTTTTATCTTTTATAGTTTTTTTTATCACTTCCGACAGACCCGGAATATTTTTTTTAAACAATTCCGTTGATTTTTTCCCGATCACATCTTGAAGCGATACATGAAGCATTTCAGCAATCGCTTTATTTGCCGTAGCGATGTTCAATTCCTGATCCAAAATAGCGACCACGCCATCCGGCATATTGTCGAAAACGCTTCTTAATTCATCAAATCTATTTACATAATTTGACAAAGATGAAGGTGAATTTTTGGTTTTTAATTCTGTCATTTATTATTTTTCCTTATAAATAATCCGTTGTAAATGATCTACCTGTTTCAATAAGAATATTTCTTTTGCTCAGTACTTCAAAAACTTTCTCAGCGCAAAAACACTTCCTAATAATCCGAACAAAAAACCTAATAATATTAGTATCGAATAAATTCTTTGGTCGATGAGTATTAAACCGGGAATTTCTAATTTAATAACTTTGAATACGAAATAAAAAAACAATGATGCCAAACCGCCCCCGGTTACTCCCTGTACAATCCCCTCGACAATAAAAGGTCTGCGTATGAATCCCCTGGTCGCGCCAACTAACTTCATAATTTCTATTGTGGTTCTTCGGGAAAAAATAACTAATTTTATCGTATTTGAAATAAGAACGATGGAACCTAATGCTAATAATGAGCCGACACAAAGCATTATTATCAAAAAAACATGCATATATTTTTCTAACAAAACAAGCAGGTCGTGGCGATAAAGAATGTCATCGATTCCGTCCAATTTTAAAAGTTCATTTATAATTTTTTCCACCGCAATTGCAGAGCGAAAGGATGGCAGCAACGTAATCTGAAAAGAAGCCGGAAGTGGATTGTCATCCAAAATTTCAAACACCTCATGCCCAAATTGCTGTTTGATAAATTCTGCCGCTGCTTCTTTTGAAACAAAGCGCACAAATTCTATTCCTTCTATTTTATTTATCCGTTGTTGAAGACTGTCAATTTGATCCTGGATAAACGAATTGTCAATAAATAATTCTAATTCCATCCTTGACTGAATCTGGCTCACAATTCGATGGACATTAAATATAAAAATTAACAACACAGCAATTATAACGAGCGTTAAAAAAATAGTAAAAATAGAAACAGATGCGGAAAATTTTGCCCGTCTTAATCCCCTAAAGCCTTCAACGATTGAATATATAAATCCTCTTTTCAATTAAAATGTTCTTCCTTCTTTTATTTTAATAATTTTTCGGTTTAGGCCGCGCACCAGCTTATCTTCGTGGGTTGCCATCAAAATAGCTGTGCCCTTTGAATTTATTTTTTCAAGCAGTAGAATGATCTCCTCTTCCGATTCCGGGTCTAAATTCCCGGTCGCTTCATCTGCAAGTAAAATAATCGGTTCATTCACTAATGCCCGGGCAATTGCCACCCGCTGTTGCTCACCACCCGATAATTGATTTGGCATTTTATTTCTTTTGTGGCTCAACCCGACATCTGCTAACACCCGCAGCACTTTCTTTTTGATATCTTTTCTTCGGGCATTTGTAACCTGCTGGGCAAATGCAACATTTTCAAATACTGTTCTGTCCATCAACAACTTGAAATCCTGAAAAATTACTCCCAGCTTTCTTCTAAGGTGAGGAATCTGTCGCTTCTTCAAATTCAGAGAACTGTAATTAGCAACTTTGACAAACCCGGATTGAGGTAAAATATCCATGTAAATAACTTTCAAGACACTGCTCTTACCCGCCCCACTGGGCCCAACCAGGTAAGCAAACTCACCAGGCCCGACTGCTAAATTTACGAGTTGAAGCCCTTCACCTGCGCTATATTTTGCAACAACATTTGATAGTTGTATCATTAGCTATCCTTTTGCTCATGTAAACTAAAATCGATTCGCCTCTGTCTATTATTCGATTTTCCATTAACGAAAAGGCTGAGTCCGCCAGCCGGCGGATAAGGCAAAGCAAGGTATAAGATTAAAGGATTAAGGATTTTCTTTTCTTCCTTCGCCTTTGCCCGTACAGTTACCTTGTAAAAATAATAAGGAAGTACGGACTGTGCCTGTACAGTTACATTTAAAAACAAGGAAATACAGACTGTGCCTGTACAGTTACATTTAAAAATAAGGAAATACAGACTGTGCCTGTACAGTTACATTTAAAAATAAGGAAACACAGACTGTGCCTCTGCCTTCGCCTGCACTTTAGTGCGCTATGTTAATTGTAACACAAAATGAATCCTCAATGAATCTTCACTTCCTTCATTAAAAGTAAATCCATTAAAATATCCCAACAATTTAAAATTTGTTGAATTTATAAAATCTTTTATTTCATTTATTGAAAATATTTTTTGCTGATGGATTTCAATATAATCTTTTGCCGCCTCATAAAAAGTAATTATGAATTTATTTGTGTGAATACCTTTTGCCTGATTATAACTGCTTTCGCGCAGGTATTCATAATTCTCCCCACCGTTTCGTTCCGAATAATTATTAAAATATTTTACAGAATTATTTTTCGTACAAATGTCAAAAACAAATATTCCGTTCTTATCCAAAACGTCAGCAACCCGGAGAAAGAGTTGCTGCCACAATTTCAAATCCAAAAGATAGTTGATGCTATCATAAAGACACACAACAACGTTAAACTTCTTTTTCAGGACAATCGAAACCATATCGCCCTGAAAAAAATTGATGTTTTGTGTTTGGGATTTGTTTTTCTCTGCTGCAATTTTTATCATTTCAAAAGACATGTCCAAGCCAAGACATTCGATATCTTTAAAATTTAAACTGAATAAAAAATTCCCTGTTCCACAGGAGATGTCTAATAGTGAACGACACTGAGGCTGCCATTTATTTATAACTCTCTCAATATATCGCGCCCATTTTATATATTCAACGTGGGACATTACTTCGTCATAAATTGAGGCTAATTTGCTGTAAGGTTCAACAGTCTCTTTTTTTTTGTGCGACAATGTTGCCAAACGTTTTTATCTCCAATATTTGGTAGATATCCAAAGTAAATTTGATAGGTCATAGATCCCGATTCTTTTTATCGGGAATTATAGGATATTACCGGATCGACAGGATAATTTATATACCTTCTTCTATTATCATTAATAATAGAAAATGATTTAAACGATTATTCCATTTCTTTATTATGAACTTTAGTTTGGAGTTTTTAAACTATCTCTTTTAATCAGAATTAACCTTCCATTTTCTATTATCTTGTACATCCTGCATAGTCCCGTAATCCTGTCAAAAAGAGTGCTTTTCAGGATATTTCAATAATTCAAGGCTGTGAAATTGAACCTAAAACAGTCCCCCATTTTGCCCCGGTTACAGATGGTAAATTTGTCGGATTCCCATGGATCGTTTCATTCGCCAGAACTGCAAAACAGATTGCTTCTTTAGCATCGACAGGAATACCATATTTATCCGATAGCACAACGTCGCTGTACCGAAATTTTCCTGTTACCGATTTCATCAGAACTTTATTAAAAGCGCCTCCACCACTCACGATCAACTCATCGACCTTGTCTAACGAAAGGTTAGTGAGTTGCAAAGCGTCGGCTATTGACTGTGCTGTCAATTCGGTAACAGTCGTTATTATATCTTCCTGGCTTAAATTGAGTTTCTCGCTCTTTGAAAATATTCCTTCAACAAACTTGTCTCCAAAATCTTCTCTACCGGTTGATTTTGGCGCTGCCTTACTAAAATAAAAAAATTGTTTTAGTTCTTCAAGAAGTTCTTGGGAGATTTTACCCTGGCTTGCTACTTCTCCATCCTTATCATATTCCCGATTATAAAGCTTTTTCATCAGCGCGTTGATCACCATATTGCCGGGCCCTGTGTCAAATGCCAGTACACGATCTGAAGAGATGTTTTTCGGCAGAATAGTAACGTTTGCAATTCCGCCTATATTTAAAAGAACACGGTTTCTTTTTTTTGAAGCAAACAAAAGAAAATCAAAATAAGGAACCAGGGGAGCGCCTTGCCCGCCAACCGCCAGATCAGCACTTCTGAAATTTCCAACTGTTACAATCCCGGTTTTCGCAGCAATGACTGAAGGCTCTCCAAGCTGGAGTGTTGATCGAATGTTCTTTTCGAAAAGTTTTTCTGCTTCAGGAAGATGGTGAACAGTTTGCCCGTGCGAACCAATTAAGTCCAGCTCGGAAATTTCTATTTCTGACAGATCACATAAATTAACTATTGCATCGACATAATATTCTGCAATTAGAAAATTCATCTGGCAAATTTCTTCTACTGTACCCCCGCCGGGCAAAGAAATCTCCAATAGCTGATCTCTCAATTCATTCGGATACGGAATGGTTATAAAATTAATTAATTCTATTTCCGTATCACTTCCACTATTCGTAATTTTTATTAGCGCTGCATCAATGCCATCCAAAGAAGTACCGGACATCAGCCCGACAACTTTCTTTTCATTCTTATTATATAGTTCTATTAAGGGATTTAACTTGGACATTTTAATTTTTTTCTTGATCTCGATCTTAATCTCGACCTTGTTTGTCATCGCCGTAAAAGTAGTGATTTTTTTTATTGTGCAATAATCCTATCGTTTTGAAACTATGTGCTACACGTATCACTGCTCCACAAAATTGCTGATCGACATTTCCAGGTTGGACAACAAAACTTCATCAATATGAACATTTTGCTTTTTTAATCCCATCAGGGCTGCACCAAACGTTGGTTGAAATCTCGGTTCAACAATGGTAACGTTCCATGATATTTCAAACAACTCTTTTGATATTTGATTGACCAACATGTCTTTCTGTTTGAAAATGCTGCCAATCAAAGCAACATTGGTTTCTTCCCCAGAAAATCCCAATTGATCTGCCACTGTTTTTGCTAACAATCCCATTTCAAAACCTGCTTTTCTAATAATTTCTTCGGAAATTAAATCTCCCCCTTTAGCAAGCTCAAAAACCAACGGTGCAATATTTGCAATCGCCACTCTATCAATTTCATTTTTATAAATAAGTGGAATTATTTTATCGATGGAATCGAGCTCGAAACGTTGTTTAAGTTCTTCTTTTAATTTGGTTTTTTCACCCCGTCCGTCATAATCCTTCAAAGCAGCAATTATTGCCTCTCTGCCAATATAAAAACCGCTTCCTTCATCGCCCAACAAATAGCCCCAGCCACCGGAACGAACAACGTTACCATCCTGATTACTCCCGAAACAAATTGCACCGGTACCAGCGATTAAAATAATTCCTGGCTTGGTTCCAAAAGCGCCGGCAAGCGCAACAATGGCGTCGCTATCAACTGTAATTTTACCGGCAAAAACAGTGTCATCAAAAAGCGCCTTTATCTCCTCCTGATCTTTTTGCCTGCCAGCGCCAGCCAGCCCCAGGAAAATGTGATCGATACGATCAATATCAACATTAGTGGCATTGGCTAAAGCGCTGAATCCCTCCAACAATTCATCTCTGAGTCGTTCGCCGCCAACTGCCTGGTAATTCGTGCTGCCGACTTTTTCCATTCCCACTAAATTTCCTTCAAGATCGATCAAAACGAGTTCCGTTTTGGTACCACCTCCATCAACTCCTATGACGTAATGGGTCATTTTTGCCTCACTATTTCTTTTGATTTTAATGTTTCTAAAAAAAACTGAATACTTGTTACGGATTTGTTTGTGACATAACATGCTTTGATTTCGGATTTACGAATTCGGATTTCGGAATGCCCAACCATTACCCCATTATTATGGTGGTGGGGGAATTCCGAAATCCGAATTCGTAAATCTAAAATCGGACTAACTCCTAAATCGCCTGTGCCCGAAGGGTATAAATCAGAAATCGAGTTACATTTAATCCTTAACTATCATAAAAACAGTCAACTTTCTTAGCTTCATCGTTAAACCCGAAGCCAAAATAACTTTAATTATATCTATCGGGACAAAAACGAGAAATCCTGTTTTTAAAATATTTTGCCAACTGATCTCAGTAAACCTTGCTGCATTGTCCAAATCCAAATACAGACCATATCTCAAATTAAAATAAAAATAGCTCAGCCCGAATAGAAATATCGTCAACACTCCAACGAAATCCGAAAACAGGTAAGAAAAAAAGATTCTAAATTTAGAATAGTTACCACCATTAGCATCAGGTAATAAAATTTTGATCAGCATCCCAATCACAATTGCACAAAAAGGATAGCCCAACAAGTAACCAAAAGTTGGTTGAAAAATATACCCGGGGCCTCCGCCATAAGCAAAAATTGGCGCGCCCAGAAGCCCTGTTGCCAGGTAAACAATTTGACTGACAGCTCCGTACCTGGCGCCAATTATGTTGCCGCTCATAATTACGACAAATGTTTGTAAAGTCACCGGAACATGCGGCAAGGGAATTTTTATATAAGCGCCCACTGCTGTCAGGGATGCAAAAATACTGATCAGTATTAATTTTTTGTTTTTAATAATTTTTCCCTTGCTCTTTTATTAACAGGTCATCGATCCCGATTCTTTTTATCGGGAATTACTAGATGTTCCGGATCGACAGGACAATTTTTTCATTCTCTTAAAATTTAATTATGAAATTACAAAATTATTCAATTAAAGTCAATTTTATTTTTATCCCGCACCTTAAAAAATATGATGACCTAAGCGGGATAAATATTTTTTGAACCTTATTATTCTTTTCGCCGTTTAAGAGTGGAAATTGTCAAAATAATATATTATAATAAAATGACCAATCGAAATCAAACTTTCTTCTTTTTTGTTCTTTTTTTATTTTGCTGCTTTACATCAATATTTTCAAACCCGGTTTCAAAAAAGAAAATTGTTTTAAAATACGGCAAGACCGAAAAACCGCAATATTGTTTCATTCCTTATAAACAGCTTCAACGTCCCAAAATCGGATTAGCGCTTAGTGGCGGCGGCGCTCGTGGATTTGCTCAAATTGGCGTTTTGCAAATTTTAGAGGCGAACAAAATTCCAATCGATTTTATCGTGGGTACGAGTATCGGAAGTATCATTGGTGGTCTTTATGCGGCAGGCTATTCGCCGGATCAAATTATTGAGATCACCAAACAGATCGATTGGGCAAATATAATGGTGGATAAGCCTCCGCGGACAAACATGTTCGTCGCCCAGAAACAGGAAAGCGGGAAAGCAATTTTACAGCTCAGGTTTAATGGAACGAAATTATCAATTCCTCAAGCCATTACTCCCGGGCAAAAATTAACTTCTATTTTAACCAGCTTGACATTAAGAGCTGATTTTCAAACCAGTTCAAATTTTGACCAGCTAAAAATTCCCTTTCGCGCGTTAGCTTGTGATTTAGTTACCGGAAATAAAGTTTTGTTAAAAGATGGAAATTTAGCCGAAGCTATGAGATCTTCCACGGCGGTTCCTTTGCTTTTTGATCCCGTCTCCAGGGATAATATGATGCTTGTTGACGGTGGTTTGATAAATAACATTCCTGTTGATGAAACGCGGGCAATGGGAGCCGATTTGGTAATCGCGCTCGATACATCTTCCGAGCTCAACGAAAAAAGCCTGTTAAACGTTCCCTGGAAAGTAGCCGACCAGGTTACCTCTATCATGCAATCTGAAAAAAGTGATAATCAACGCAGAGCAGCAGATGTGCTGATAGAGCCTGATCTAAACAATTTTAAATCAGATGATTTTGAATTGGCAAATCAACTCATTCAAAAAGGTAGAGAAAAAGCCGCTTCTCAAATCAACAAAATTAAAGAATTGATTTCAAATTTGAATGAATCGGGCTTATCAAATAAATCTTATGACATTGAATCTTTAACCATTAAGGGAGCTTCCGCTGAATTAAAATCGATTGCTCAACATGAAATTGATAAAATTATTACTTCCAAAACATCTTACAACAGTATTTATAAAGGTATGCAGTCTGTTTATAAAAGCGGTTATTTTCAGGATGTCAAAACTTTAAACACATTAGAAAACGATAGCTTGTTAACAATTACTTTTTTACTAACACCCAATCCATCTTTTTCAGCTGTTAAATTTGAAGGGAACACTGTATTTTCTGATTCTCTTTTAGAATTACAAATAAACTGTAAGCCGGGTTTTCCAATTAATTGTTATCAAGCAAAAAAATGTATTTCTAACATTATTGGGCTTTACAAAGACGAAGGATACGCATTAATCAATATTAGCGACATCCATTTAGCGGAAGATACCTTAAACATTAAGTTAAGCGAGGGCCTTGTCTCTAATATTTTAATTGAGGGCAATAATAAGACAAAAGGTTATGTTATTTTAAGAGAATTTCCGTTGAGAGCGGGAAACATTTTTAATATCAATGAAGCCGACAAAGGAATCGATAACATTTACAGCATGAATCTTTTTAAAACAGTTTCCTTCGAATTATTTAAAGATCAGCAACAAGCCAGGGTAAAAATCAAAGTAGAAGAAAAAGCCTTTAACCTGATTCGTCTCAGTTACCGCTATGACCTGGAAAGATTAAATAAAACAAAAATAGAACTGGAAGATGAAAATTTTCTTGGGCTTGCCAACCGACTTACACTGCACACACAATTCGGAACAAAAGACCAGGTAATAAAATTTAAGTTTCGTTCTGATCGAATTTTTAATACTTTTTTAACCAACACTTTTGATATCTACCATCAAAGGCAAAAACACTTCATTTATTCTGAAGGTGAAACAAGCGGAGAATATCGCCGCGTGGAAAACGGACTTTCTTTTTCCATTGGTCGCCAGATTGAGAGGTTGGGAATTCTATCATTAATTGCCGCCGCAAAAAACATAGATTTGCAATCGGTTTCCGGGGAGGGCTACCCAACAGGCACGTACGATTTAAAGACATTAGAGCTCCAATCAATCGTGGATACACAAGACAAATTCCCATTTCCAAATTTTGGAAAATATTACCTGTTTTCCTATAAATTATCTTCCTCAACCATTCTCAACAGCCAGACATCCTTTTTTAAGCTACTTTCTTCTTTTGAATTTTATACAACTTTTCTCAAACGAAATACAATTCATTCCAAATTATTATGGGGCACTTCTGATTTGACCACTCCTTTTATCGAACAGTTTCGCCTGGGTGGACAAGATTCTTTCTTCGGGTTGAGAGAAAACGAACGCATCGGAAGACATATTGTCAACGGGAGCATGGAGTACCGCTATGAATTTCCATTCGGGTTTCCGGTTGACTTTTATTGGAGTTTGCAATTTAATATCGGTGCAACCTGGAAAGATGCTGTTGATATTCAGCCAAAGGATTTTATTCAAGGTATGGGAACATCGCTATCAGCCAACACCCCAATCGGGCCAATTTCGTTTTCTGTGGGAAGAATGAGTGAGGGGAGGAATGTGTTTTATTTTTCGGCTGGGTTTGGGTTTTGATATATCCGGCGGGGCAATAGACGTCAGCCTAACGTAATTGATATATTCTGTAAATATTCATTTTGACAGGATTACAGGATAAAACTGGATTTACAAGTGAATTCAAATCATCCGGAATATATCCTGTAATCCTGTCAAATCTTTTTTGTCCTGGTTTTGTCCACTAAATGCGTTTGTTGGACACGATTATTCTCTTCGGGTTTTATTTTATGGGGACATTTTCGACAGAAGAATATCCTAATAATTTTCTATCAACAGTCATCAATGGACAATGATAGTATCTTGCTGTTGCAACAATCAGCTGATCAGTTGGATCTTTGTGAAAAGGGTCGGGAAGTTGGGTAGATTCGATAATAATCTCAGTTGTAAGATCTATTAACCTGATATATGGAGAAAGAAGCGCTTGATTAAACCATTCGGAAATAGAACAGGGCAATTCCAGTCGATTATATTGTACCAATTTTGCGATCTCCCAACAGGAAATAATACTCACTCCGAATTCCTGCTTCTCATGCTCTTGGAGGTAAGCTTGATATTCTTTTGGCAATTTTGAGTCTCCATGTACCCACCAAATCCAAATGTGTGTATCAAGAATAATCACTTTAACGCCTCCCAATCTTCAGTTGCTACCGGTTCAGTGGGATCGATATAATGCACAGGTTTTCCACGTAATGGATAATGATTTTTATTAGCTGTTGAATATGATTGTGATAAAATTATGACTTCAACAGATTCACTTGGATGAAAAGGCAAATTCTCTAAAATCAAGTTTTTATCTTTTCCCAGTTTTGTTTGCGTTCGATACGCTTGCATATGGAACTCCCTAAATAATGTCAAGAAAAAAATACGATCAGAATATTAGAATTGAAAACCGTATTTATATCAGTAGCCAATAAATATAATGTTCATTACTTCAAGTCAACTCGTTTAACATGAACGAGCCTGTGACCCAGCATATCAACAGCAGCGCTTGACTGTTCAAGTGCGATGTAACCCACAAGAGGCTCGTATTCACTATCGTCGTCCGGTTCCATATCCAGAAATAATATCTCCGCCATGATTTGCCTGAATTCTCCGATTCGGGCTCGTACTGGCTCACAAACATAATCCTTTTTGGTGGACTGATCCGCCAGCTCTACATCGATTTCTGCCAGTTGCTCAATTTCCCCTAAGTCGTCCCGCCAGACGTTTGGCAGCGTAATGTATGCGGCACCAGTATCGACTAGTGCACTCACAGAGAGCGTCTTGTCTGGGTTAGTGAAGTTAGTCAGCTTCACTTGCGTTACAATTCGTCCCATGTCGTATCCTCTCAAATGAATTACTCTTTCAATCCGAATTCTCTCCATTTGCTTGATTACAAAAAAGCTGACAGCGGTAACATCTCATGTTTTATAAACGCCTGAAATGTTAAAACACTGGCATTGAACATCGTAAAGCTCCTGAATACCTTTTTTGATGTTGACAAAGATTCCACTTGTCGTTGAATCTACAAGCAATATATATAACTTTAATATCTTTTGCAAGTAGATTCCTGATAATTTTCTGTTCAAATATTAGCCATATTAAAGCCGCAACAACGTATTGCAGTGTTGTCCATCCCAATCCTTTAGTACTTGCACAAAATATAATGGAAAAATCCGCTGATTATATACTTATTTTACTTTTTAATGTCGGTGGTATCCATTATTCAAGCTTATTTCTTTTATTTAAAGTTGGAGATGGTTCGCAAAAGCCATCCTGCATCATCAACATTAAAATAAGGATAACCTGGATAATAACCGCCGCTTTTATATATCGTGCAGATCACAAACGAAGTGTGCTCCTTTGCCCAGTTAATTTTTTTTGTCTTGAGTGCGGCATAGCCCACAGATGGCCACAAAAATCCTTTCGATTCTCTCTCAATTTTCATCACCTGGTTTTTCCAGTTTGGCCAATTTCGGTTTAACTCGTTGAGCTGCCTTATCGCCTTATTATCATCTCCCTCGGTTATGCCAAAAAGTCCGGGCCAGACAAGATTTGCTGTGCCTGAATACCAAACGTTCAAATTTGCGGGTACAGTCGCATCAGCTTGCTTACTAATGTGGTAAAGACCGGTAGAACAATCATACAGGTGTTCAAAAATCGCATTTTGAGCTGCCCGGGCAGCGTTTTGGTATTTCGTGTCGTCTCCCCCAAAGAGTTCCTCTTCAAGTTGCGCCATTGCCAATAGTCCTGAATAAACTTCACTGTTATCCATCAGGTATTTTGCCGGAGGATCAGCATTTGGAGTGTTCCATACAAGCTGATCACCATCAACGTTGGGATCCCATCCTGAAGTTCCATTGCTACTTGCTTCTTTATCCTGAAGCTGGTTTAATATGACGTCCGCGATAACGCGAAACTTGTTGGCATTTGCCGTATTATTTAACAAGGAGACATCTCCACCTTCTTCCATGTACGCACAGGCTACAAGCAGGAAGGTCGCGGCAACACTATCCCACGCATCAACATGGTCACAAGTTTTTGCGGTATCGTTCGGACACATGGTTTCCGGTAGTTGGTCCGGGAGCAAATCCGTACGATACCAATGGTCCAATACAATGCCTGGTGGTGAACCGGTAACGCTTTTCTGCAAGTACCAGTCAATCCACTTCTTTGTAACTGACAGTTTGTTGGTAGCCGTAGATCGAAGAAGACCTAACACACCTAAATTGACAAAGTAAGGTACAACACCGTGGTATATTTTTCCATCATTTCCCGTCTCAGTGTAGTATTCATGAACCTTAATGGCACCATTCGGCAGTTGGAGACTCTCTACCCATTCAGCAAGTGGTTCAACTTCAATAAAAGCAACACGACGCGATCCTCCTTTCGGAATCCGCTTTTTCATCTTTATGAAAAAAAGTAACCGATATTTGACTTCAAAAAACACGTTTATACACTTTGTTGCAGGAACGTTCGCTGTATATGTCCAAATCTCGTCCGATTCTCTTATCATCGCCAGCGACACTCCATTCACAAAAACCCTGACCTTAATTGACGATCCCGGTACCAGGAAACCGTTCTCCACTCTTACGCGAAGTTGGTAAGTACCGTTCTCAGCCGGGATTACAGTGTGCCGCGTCAAGTCGTACAATTTCACACTCCCGATACCAGAAAAAAGCGGGCTCACGAAAACAAGTAACGATAAAATACATCCTAACAACACAAAATTCGTTTTATTCTTAAAAACCATAATTGTGCCTCTTTTAGTTGAATATTTGCTCAATTACTCAAGATTATTCTTATTTCTTGTTTTGATATTATTTGTGTATCGTTTTGATATGCGCCAAAGCTAAAATAACAGTCGGACTTTTTCTGAGTCCCAATTCTTTTATTAGTTTTAATTTTTGCTGAATTACATAAGCCTGCGAATTCCTAACAGGCGGCTAACCGGGTAGCGGGATACATTTACAGCGTCTTTCTGATTACCACCTAAAACCAGTATCTCATCTCCTTCAACACCGGCAAAGAGCCCTACGTGTCCCGGTGCATCGATTACGTCAGGTCCCGGTTGATTTCCTGTTCCCCTAAATTACAATGCACTTAGAGAGTTTGATATATAAAAATCACACCAGAGACCTTAAGAGAGCGTAACATGCTATTAGCTCAACTGGTTTTCATAAACGCCCTAATTTTAGGGTTACTCTGGATTTAAAATAGTACACCTTACCTATGGCATCCACAGCAATACTAAGACCTTGATCTTTGTCATTTCCCTCAAGAAATGTTGAATATATTCTGATGATTGTCTTAGCAAGTTGAAAGAACATAAAATTCTAATAATTCATCTTCCTAAAACATCTTACTGAAAAAATTGTTATCTCAGCCCACGTACCAGAAATGGTAATCCGCCGTTGACTGAAATTGAAGCTTCACTGCGTGACCTTGATAAAAAACCACTTCTGCCAGATGTGACCTCGCCCCAAGCAAGAAATTTTGCTACAATTAGCTGATCTGAATATCCTTCCCAACCCATTCGGGCCTAAAAATGTAACGTATAAAGTGGTTTGTGTTTTACCGCCCTTTATCAACTCCCAGTGGGGAAAATAGGCTAAAGTATCAACCTCAGAAACATTTGTTTCAGGTTGGGCAATACTTGTGGAATTGAGAAAAGAGATTAAGATTATTAGTAACTATTCAGCGAAATAATTTTATGAAATTACAGGTTCATTTAGAAAACTTCTTTCAATCGCATCAAGCACATTAATTTTTTGTTTTTTAATAGTAGAAATATATCCTCTAATGCGACAGAAATATTTAGCACCTAATTCGCTTCTAAATGTACCAGATATTTTCTGCTGTACTTTAATCATGCGAACATCACGTTCAGCAAGATTATTATCAAACGGGACATTAAAATCATACATGAATGCTAATGTCTCATGAGCATAATCTCTCAAGCGGTCGAGCAGATTTTTCGGTTCTGTTTGTTTTGGTCGGCCCCGTTTTCTTTTTTCAGTTTTTTGTTGAGGCGGAGGATTTGCTTTGGCAGCCTCATCAAGTATTTTTTCATATTGTTCTTTATAATTTTTCAATAATTTATCGTTAAGACAACTACGATGTGTTTTCTCAATATCAACTTTATTTTTAATTTCACATAAAAGTTTTGCCATATCGTCTGCCCATGATTGCTGGTATCGTTCAGTTACATATTTTAATTCCCGCAAATGGTGGGCATTACAAAGCCCATGTTTGCAGGAAAAATTAAAATAGGATTTCCAATGGTCATGGACTGCCCTGCCATGAAAATCAGGCAATATACCGATGTCTTGCATCGCTATTTGGCCTCTTTTTTCATGACTGGCATAATATGTAAAATCCTGTGTGCCGGCAGTATGCAGCCAATTTCTTTTCGCTTTAACATATA
>JACKQG010002653.1_pt1 | contig 22983 bp, 21 predicted proteins | sample 8237621 | NCBI WGS metagenome assembly JACKQG01 (sample SAMN15677084, study PRJNA649215) | marine metagenome | biome: marine; feature: Black Sea; material: saline water; isolation source: suspended particulate matter (SPM) from the Black Sea western gyre | collected 2013-06-09/2013-06-10 | depth... | reverse complement strand
CTCCTGCGTCGGTTCGGGATGACAGAAAATAGTATGTGTCCGAAATGAGGTACGAATGAGGAATCTTGTTTTGTTTGGGTGCGGATTTAAGTTTTGCGACTTTCGACCCCGTACAAAACACGGGATCTCAGCTACGTTTCGACTTTTCGACTTTTTACTTTGGACTACTCACTAATCACCTGTTTCAAGTTTCCGGTTTCACCCAACACTCCATTCCTCCAATTCTCTATTTTCTATTATTCATTATCAATTATCTTGTCTATTTTCTATCGGAATATTTTTATGAATAAAATCATAGTTACCGCGTTATTAGCCCTGATGATATCCGCTGCACATAGCCAACAGACACTGTTTACACATTGTTCAATTTACCAACACCCGGACGCAAACTCCATCTTGTGCCGTGAAGGACGAATAGAAATAATCGGGAGTAACTTATCAGCCAAACACGCAAAGACGATTGACTTACAAGGCGGGGTTGTTTATCCGGGATTTACAGATGCACATTTACATCTGGTCGGGCTTGGATGGTCTTTAGAAGTTTTGAATCTAGTGGGGACATCTTCTACCGATGAGATACTACATATGGTTGCCACCCAAGTTGGCTCAATTGAAAAGAGTCGCTGGATTCAGGGTCGCGGATGGGATCAAAATGATTGGGAGGACACACAATATCCAACCAAAGAAATGTTGGATTCTATTGCCCCTCAAACACCTGTTTATCTTCGCCGAATTGATGGTCATGCGGCATGGGTAAATTCAAAAACAATTGAACTTGCCGGGATTACAAAGTCCACCCAAAGCCCTGAAGGTGGAAAAATCCTCAGAGATAATGAAGGTAATCCAACCGGCATACTGATAGATAATGCGATGGAATTAGTTGCTCCTCACATTCCAATCAGCAAACAAAAAGATGAACAGCGACAAATTTTAAAAGCAGTATCGCTATTAAATACTTTGGGTATAACCGGTGTTCACGATGCCGGAACCAGCCGGAAAACCATTGAAATTCTTCAATCTCTCATTAAAGACAATCTGCTCCCAATTAGAGTCTATGCGATGTTAAACGACACACCCCAGGACGCAGGGTATTTTTTGTCCGCCGGGATCGAAACCAAAAATCAATTTCTCAATATTCGATCGGTAAAACTCTATATGGACGGCGCACTAGGTTCGCGAGGGGCAGCACTTCTTCAGTCGTATTCCGATGACCCCGGGAATTTCGGTTTAACCCTTGCCGATTCTTCTGAAATTGCTCAAAAAGTTCAGCAGGCAAATGCTGCAGGTTTTCAGGTGGGAATTCATTGTATCGGAGATCGTGCTAATCGAATCGTTTTAGACATTTTTGAGCAACGTGGAGAGCGTACCCTAAGGAATCGTATCGAACACGCACAAATCATTCATAAAAATGATATGCTGCGTTTTGCAAAACTTGGGGTGTTGCCCTCCATGCAGCCGACGCATTGCACCAGTGATATGGATTGGGTAGATGACCGTTTAGGCGATGATCGGTTGGAGGAAGCCTATCCTTGGAGGTCGCTTATTGAGGCAGGGTCTATCATCCCGGGCGGGTCAGATGCTCCCGTTGAATTTCCAAATCCGCTTGCAGGAATTCATGCAGCTGTTACCAGACAGGATAAAAACAAGCATCCTCACACCGGTTGGCAACCTAATGAATGTGTGTCTATAGACCAAGCGATTAACATGTACACTTCATGGGCAGCGTATGCCTCATTTGAAGAAGACGTAAAAGGAAAAATCGCTCCCGGTTTTTATGCAGATTTTACCGTGCTGGATACCTCCCTGGAAACCATATCGCCTGACGAAATATTGAATACAAATGTTCTTTTCACAATTGTAAATGGAAAGGTTGTATATTCTTCAACACTTTAACGCATGCTTACGAATAAAGAAAAAAAACAGATTCGATCACTTCAGATAAAGAAGTATCGAAAACAATATGGAGAGTATCTTATTGAGGGAGCTCGTTTGATTTCCTCTGCGTTAGAAGTAGAGGACACCCCATTAAAACAAATTTATGTTACAAAAGCTTTTTTATCTAATCTAAGCCATCAAGAGTTTATCGAAGCTCTGCGGAAAAAAGAGATGCCCTTTTGCGTCGTATCCGAGGCCGATCTTCTATCTATCACCGACACAGTCCAGCCTTCGGGCATCGCCGGAGTGTGTTCTTTCTCACATAAAAATGATATAAAACCAGACGACCGAAACAACTGGTTATATCTGTTTGAGATTCAAGATCCGGGCAACCTCGGCACTCTGTTGCGGACGGCTGTTTGGTTTGATGTAAAACATATTGCTCTCTCACCCAACTCTATTGATCCTTTCAATGCAAAAGTTGTCCGCGCTGGAATGGGGGCTCATTTCCATACATCTATTTTTGAGCCGTTGGAGTTATCTGTCTTGAAAAAAACGCACACCATTTTTGGAGGTGTAAGCAATGGTGCATCTATTTCTTCAATTGAAACAATTGAAGAACCATGGATTTTGGCAATTGGGAGTGAGGCGCATGGGCTTTCACCCGAAATTATAAACAGGCTTGATTTTTCTGTGTCCATTCCTAAAATTGGTGGAGGAGAGTCTTTAAATGCGGCAATTGCCGGAAGCATTCTGTTGTATGAATTGACCGGTCAAAATCCTTAACTTTTACCTATGATATACGAAGAAACAGACCCTCATGAATCGGATACTCACAGTCCCCGTTGTTTTCGGACTTGTGGCAGCGTCTATCCTATTGGCGTTTGCTGTAAGTGGTATTATCCTCGGTTTTGGGTTGAGGTTTCATCCTGACAGGGAGTTATACTACACGCACCTCTCTTTGTTTATTGGTCAGGGCGCCATTATTCTTCCGGCGTTTATTTTTCTAAAATTTCGCGGAGAGAGCATACGTTCCAGGTTTCGCCTGCATCCCGTTTCAGCTTCTGTTGTTTTTTCTGTTGTTATTCTGTCTGTTGGTATCATCATTCTTGCGGATGAAATGGACAGGGTGATGAGTCTTTTTTTCCCTCTTCCCAGCGCACTGGAACGGCTTGCGGATATCTTTAAACTGACATCAGCAAGAACGATGTTTCTGGTTATCTCTGCAGTCGTTATCATTGCACCACTTGGAGAAGAATTACTCTTCCGTGGTTTTTTACAAAAATTCCTTGAAGATAACTGGCGTGATATTACCCGGGCAGTTCTCGTCACCAGCCTATTTTTCGCTTTTACGCATATGAATCCATATTGGTTGATTCAGATTTACGTTCTTGGTGTTTTGCTTGGATATCTCGCGTGGCGGACAGGGTCTATCCTCCCTAGTTTTATTTTACACGGGATGAACAACGGGTTTGCGCTTTTACTGGCGAATACCGATGATAACTCCGCAGTGTTTTACACATGGCATAATCATGTTTCGCCTATCGTGCTTGTATTTGCAGTGATATGTGTTTATTTTGGTTTCAAATGGCTTCATAAATCTTTGGAGATTCAACGATGAAAAAAGAAATGTTTGTACATGAAATTACTGTTTTGCGTGATACGTTCCGCCGATTGCTTCGACGGCATGCAAAAACGAACTTAATTAAACTTATCCAAAAAACGCATCCCGCTGACCTTGCTGTTCTCTTTCGATATTTCTCAGACACAGAACAAACAACCCTGTTTGGATACATGATCGAAGATGTGCATACGGCGGAGGTTATGGTCGAACTGGATGAGTCGATTGTATCTAACCTTCTTGAGAGAGAAGACCCGACACGAATTGTCCGGATATTTCAAGAACTTGGGTCGAATGATCAGGCGGATATCCTAAATTTATTATCCGAAGAAAAAGTACAATCTGTGCTTGATCTTATGAAAGAAGAAGAACAGGAAGAGGTTGAAGAAATATTAGCTTATCCGGAAGACAGTGCCGGGAGCCTTATGTCCACAGATGTTTTTACGCTACACGAGGAAACATCAGCGGAGGAAGCCATACGCTCCTTGCAGGACCATGAAGATGCAGAAATGGTATTTTACCTTTATATTACCAATGATGACGGAGGTCTTATCGGTGTGATTTCACTTAGAGACCTTGTGACCACACCCCCTGAAGTTCGATTAAAAGATATCATGGCTAAGCACGTTCACTCTGTTCGTCCGGAAACAGACCAGGAAGAAGTTGCGCATATTGTCTCCCAGTATAATTACCTTGCCATCCCCGTGGTCGATTCTGATGATCACATTTTAGGAATCGTTACGGTTGATGATGTTGTGGATGTTATCCGGGAAGAGGCAACGGAAGACTTTCTCCAGATGGCGGGTGCCGGAAAAGACCGTGAAATCTTGCTGAAATCTTCGTGGGATAATGCACGCGCACGCTTACCATGGCTGTTTGCTAGCTGGATAGGGGGAATTGTTGCTGCGTACATCATTGGGGCTTTTGAACACGTCTTGGAAGCTACGATGGCATTGGCTGCCTTTATCCCTGTCATTATTGGGATGGGAGGAAATGTTGGGACACAAAGTTCGACGATTGTGGTGCGTGGACTTGCCACCGGACGTGTAAATATTGGTGATGATCTTAAATTGATTCTCAAAGAAACCAGCGTCGGGCTAATTCTTGGAGGTCTGTACGGTTTATTACTTGGCGTGTTTGCTGTCTTTAAATTTCTGGACACAAGTCCGTATCTTGGGCTTGTGGTGGGATTGAGTATTTGTGCTTCCATGTTGATTGCGACATTCATCGGCACGCTTGTTCCGCTTCTCCTCAGAAAATTGGATGTGGATCCTGCGATTGCTACCGGACCATTTGTGACAACCAGTATTGACATTCTTGGTGTTGCGCTCTATTTTCTGATTGCAATATCTATCCTTCCCGTGGGGTAAAAAGTAGATGGGTCTGGCGTCCGTGTTCTTTCTCATAACTGAATAATTATCTTACGATGAATATTTTACTCATATTTTTTGCCACTGCTTTCTTAATATATCTTGTTTTTATTTTAGCGCTTACCATTGGACTGCTTCGTCTGCGTCGCGGGTCGGAGCACAGAACTGACTTCCCATCTGTTTCTGTCGTTATTGCCGCAAGAAACGAAGAAAAGAACTTATCACAGCTCCTTCAGGATTTGTCCAAACAGGAGTACCCGAAAGATAAATATGAAGTAATTATTGCAGATGACAGATCAGAAGACAGCACATGGAATATCATCTCTGAATATGTGTCGGGACATTCAAATATTATTGGGGTACAGATAACAAAGAAATCAGAAGAAATGACTCCAAAAAAATACGCGCTATCCCGAGCCATCAAGGCATCTTCCGGCGGAGAGATTATTCTCTCAACAGATGCAGATTGTCGCATACCGACGACATGGATACACAGCATGGTTCACGCATTTAATCCGGGAACCGGGATTGTTGTTGGGTTGTCTACAGTGCAAAAAAAAACTAACTCTCTTTTAAACCAACATCAATTCCTCAATTTTTTTGCACTTATGACTGCCAATGCCGGAGCGATAGGTTGGAACAGGGCATGGTCAGGGTCCGGTCAGAATTTGGCATACAAACGATCTTTCTATGACAAAATCGGAGGGTTTATCTCCGTAGCAGATGAGCTATCGGGCGATGATATGTTTTTAGTTCAATCCATTGCAAAGTATGCTTCTGTGCGTTTTAATCTTGATTCACATAGCTTTGTGACAACAGAACCGGCACAGTCGCTTTCTGATTTCTTCAGTCAACAAATCCGATGGGCTTCTAACACAAAAAAACTGTCGGGATCTTCCCATTTCGATTTTCTGTTTTTCCTGCTTACCACATACTTCACAAATGTCGGACTGCTTATCTCAGCATTATTTTTACCGATATTTTCTCTTTTTATTCCCGCAATATTCATAAAATGGGTTTTTGATTCTCTGCTTTTCACCGCAGGGGCAATTAAATTTCATTTTCGATTAAATCCAATTCAAACCACTCTTTGGGTTTTATTTCAAATCATTTACATCCCGATGCTTGGTATTTTAAGTCTTGTCGGTCGTTTAAACTGGAAAGCCACCCCTTGAAGCATTTTCGTTTTTTATTAATCCTGCTGACAACAGCAGTGGTGATGTTTCCTTCTGCTCAATCCCAAACCTATGAAATATCGGTATGGGGATTTCAGATCGGTGAGGTAAACATTCATACTCCCACGTCAGACTCAATGTCTGTTCGAGCAACATCAACAGGAATCGTTGATATCATTTTTCCTTTTGACAATGATTATATCACAACATTTGATTCAACTACTTATGCATGCACGTCGTATCGAAAATCCGTTAAACAGGGAACATTTGAACAAAAACTAACCTGTGTTTGGGATGAAAGCTCACATGAGTTTAATTACAAAAAGTACGATAGGGTTTCAAGGGAGGAAAAACACCACAACATTTTTTCCTTGTTTAGTCGTGTACATCACACGCCTTTAAGCGAGCTGGACACGAAGTGGTTTTTAATGGAGCATGAAGGGTCATCCTTCAGAGCGCGTTTTTTGTGGGCGGATTCGATGAATCTATTTGTTGGTAGTGACTCCATCTCATCTAATCATTTTCGTTTGGACGTTTTTCCGGCGAACAAAAAAAATGTAAAAATACTTGACCAAACAGACTATTTCAGCCGTAATATTACCCATCAAAAAGGCGTCAGACAGCTTTGGGTTGAACGGGGAGGAGACAAACATATTCTTCAAGCCTCTTTCACACTGTCCGGCATTCCGATAAAAATTCAGATGAAACCATGAATAACATTTGGAAAGAAAATAAACGTCATTTTCTGATCTGGGGGATCGTTGTCATCATGATTATTGTGGCACTCCGGTTGGGAATTGACGAAAAAATCGTTGTCTTCTTAACGTTGGCTCTTGGATTGTTTACGCAAGTGTTTTCCGGGTTGGGTGCACTCATTGCACTCATTCCCTGGATTGGTCCCTTTATCATTAAACTTTTCACCATCCCTTTTTTCTGGGTCGTGAATGCTCTTGGATATTTTGTATCTGTTGTGGCAATTAAAAAAGGATACACAAAGTCTGTAACAAGTTCGAGAATTCTAACGTTTGCAGTCCTTACCGGAATTATTATCGGCTACATACTTGGGCATCTCCTACCACTGAGATGAAAAATAGATCAAATGAAGAAGTAAGAACCACGATACTTTAAAACTCTAACACGCAAACACCTTAACACTTAACAATGAACATACTAATTATTCAGGGACCCAATCTCAACTTATTGGGCGTAAAATCATCAAAAACCGGGAACCGCTTAACACTGGACAAGGTAAATCGCGCCCTGCGGCGTCATGTCCGAAATCAAGATATTAATTTAAAAATCCTGCAAACACATAAATTAGAAAAAGTAATTACGCTTATTCAACGAAACCGCAACTGGGCTGACGGGATCATCATTGCTCCAATGTCCTGGGCACGATATGAATACGCGCTCAAAGAAACACTGGAGTTGGTTGGACTTCCTATTGTTGAAGTGTTTTTTGACGATGATTTTTTCATGGGGACAGCAACCGGAGAGTCCATCCTTGCCGACAGTAACCTCAAATCAGTAACAGGGAAGCCTGATCAGGCATTTATGGATGGAGTCGATATTCTCACAAAACATTTACGCAACATCTCTGAATAACCGTTGACGAAAAGCCACACCTATGTTTTAGGAAGCCTACTGTTTATTGCAGGATGTTCCTACTCTCCACCCGTCACGACCGACGATGTTAAACTTATTTCCTCGTTTTCCAAGGATTCCCTTCAGTTTTCCATTACGGTTCCTTATGACCTTTTGGATGAATGTTTTCAACTAGATACCCCACCTACCCCGTCTCAAACCATTATTTTGAAAACAGTTCTATCCGACATTGACGACGCCTTACTCAAACAGATTGTAGAAGAAAATATATCCTCTCACTTTGAGGATTATAACATTCATTATGAATTAATAAATATAAAATTTAATGATGATGCCTTCACATTCGTGTATAAAATTAACAAAAGAAGGTGGCTCAATCTGGCAAACACCATTATACAAAAGCACAAACAAACTGTGCTTTCGCCAATCGAACCCCTGTTTTCAAAACAAACTCATTTACCCCCGGCTGATGCCTTTAAGAACACCACGCTACTTCTCCCCTGCGATAGTGTTTCTCTGCCGATAGAACCTCATTTTCTTCCTAATTCTCCACGCCAATATCGAAATGGCATCCACCGTGGAATTGATTTTCAAGCAAATTGGGGAACACCGGTAACTGCGGTTTCGGATGGAATTATTGTTCGATCAGATCATCATTATGATGAGGTTACACCGGCGTTCTTAAAAACCATGTTAGAAAACTCCAAACGTACCGGACATACGCCTTCCGACATATTTAATCATGTGCTTTTAGGACGGGCTGTAATCGTTGACCACGGATTTGACCTTGTCCCAGGATATCGGACCATTTCCATTTATGCTCATCTTTCTGATATTTATCCGCACATAACTCGCGGATATAAGATTAAACAAGGTGAGGTTTTTGGAATGACGGGGAACTCCGGTTTGATGCCGGCTGCCGAAGGAAGTAAAGACATTGCACATTTGCATTATGAATTGATTCTCCAAAACACTGATGGTGAATACTATCTCGGACAGAATATGGACTATGATGAACTTTTAGTGTTGCTTTCAAGCATATTTAAATAAAAAAAACAATTTTTGTCATCCCGAACCGACGCAGGAGCGTGAGGGATCTGCGTTTTTAACCCACTAGGGAAGATGATACGGAGCACCAAACTCAACTCCGGGGCAAAGACAATTTAGATTCCTCATTCGTCCCTCATTTCGGAATGACACAGTCTTTTTGTCTTTCTGACGAACAAAGTGAGGAAGAATTTACACCTTTAAACCCCACACGTATGCCCGGAGCACAAAACACTTAACCCAACATACATAATATGGTATTATTTATCCAATGCTTCCTGTTCTTCCAGTAAATCAAAATAGGCTGATTCTAATTCCAGCTCTTTTTTGGACAATTCATGAATTTTTTCATAATCGGATGCAACAGAAGAACTTGAAAGTTTTTTCTGAATAGATTGTTGTTCCTCTTCAATGTCTTTCAGAAGTAATTTAATTTTTTGCAGCCGATTTTTCTTTCGCTTTTTTTCGCGATAAACTGTTTTTTTTGTTTTAACCTTAACCCCTGCCCGTTCCGCCTGCCTTGCCGGCCGGTCGGCAGGCGGGTCAGCCTTATGCTTACTCAACACTTTCCACTCGTAATAGTCATAATTACCATGATACAAGGTTGCTTTTCCATTGCCTATTTCTGCGGTTAAATGTGTGACGGCATTGAGAAAATGCCGGTCGTGAGAAATACAAACGATTGCTCCGGAATAATTTATTAGAGCCGTTTCTACAATATCACGGGAGACCATATCCAAATGATTGGTTGGTTCATCCAATAAAAGGATGTGAGAGGGTTCCGCAAGTATCCGTGCAAGTGCAAGCCGTGATTTTTCACCGCCGGACAATACAGATATTCGCTTATCAATCGTTTCACCGGAAAAAAGGAAACCGCCTAAAAACGTGCGAATTTCTACATCTGTCCAGCCCGAGCATACTTTTCGGATAGAGGTAAACACTGTATCATTCGGATTCAATATTTCTAATTGGTGCTGAGCAAAGTAGGCTTTTTTTACACCGGGTGTATACTCCAGACGTCCTTGTGTAATAGGTTCTACACCTGCGAGTAATTTTAACAAGGTAGATTTTCCGGCGCCGTTTCGCCCGACAAGCCCGACTTTCATACCGCGTTCTATAAGAAAATCAAGCTGTGAATACACCTGTAAATTCCCATAGGATTTCTCGACCTGAGAGAGTGTTACCAATTTTAACGGACTTCGGTGCGGTTGTGGAATTCGGAGTCGTATTTGAGACTTTCGTTCAACGGGAGGAGGGATTTTCTCCATTTTTTCCAACATTTTTACCCGGCTCTGAACCTGCGTTGCTTTGGTGTTTTTGTATCGAAATCGTTCAATAAACCGCTCTATTTCAGCAATCTTCTTTTGCTGATTCAAGTAGGCAGATTGTTGTTGCTCTCTCCTGAGAGATTTTTCTTCAATATAGCGGGAATAGTTTCCTGTATACGACAGGATAGTCTCAGATTCAACTTCCCAAACATGAGAGACAGACCGGTCTAAAAATTGTCTATCGTGACTAATCAAAATCATTCCGCTCTTCCACGATGACAAAAAATCCTCCAGCCAAATTGTTGCATCTAAGTCGAGATGGTTTGTGGGTTCATCCATGAAAAGAAAATCAGGTTTTTTCAAAAGAAGACCTGCAAGAGCAACTCGCATTCGCCAACCACCACTTAATGTTTCCATAGGCATAGTAAATTGATTCGTGTTAAACCCCAAACCACTTAGAATTTTTTTTGCACGATCTTCCAATTCCCATCCGCCTAAAGATTCGTATTGATGATGAAGAGTTCCCAGTCGTTTTAGTTGTTTTTCATCATTGTGGCTCTGAGCTAATTCAACATTTAATTTATCAATCTGTATTTCTAATTCAGAAACATCAAAGAAAGAAGAGAGAACCTCTTGAAGAATAGATTTTTTTGAAGTGATAACAATGTCTTGAGGAAGGTGTCCAATGGATAAACCACGGCTCTTGAGAATGTTTCCGGAGTCGGAAGTCTCTTCGCCAATCATCAGACGGAGGAGAGTGGTTTTCCCTGAGCCGTTTGCACCGACCAACCCAACACGCATGCCCGGCTTAAGCACAAGATTGACGCCTTGAAACAGAATCTTATCAGGGAATTCTTTTGAAATATTTTCTAATCGTATCAAAATTCACCAGAATAATCTGAATGCGTAAATTGGTATTCGGACTTGAAGCACGTCAACACGTCAAAGATACGATTGGATATTTTCAATAATCTGATCGAGCATTTGATGATCTTCAAAAATATTGAAATTATTTGTATCAATTGTGTAGACGGGAATATTTTTAATGGCAGGAATCCATTTTCCGTATAAAATATTCAGTTGGTGTAGATACCCGGGGTCTATGCCGGATTCAAAATCACGTTCACGTTTATTGATCCGGGTTATCAGCGTATCGGTGGAGGCTTTCAAATAGATGATGAGATCCGGTGTTTTTAAAAACGAAGACATAATGCTGAATAATCCGATATAGTTTTCCCAGTCCCGTTTAGACATTTTTCCGATATCAAAAAGATTTTGCGCAAAGATTTCCACATCTTCATAAATCGTTCGGTCCTGAATTGTTCCTTTGGAGGAATTTATCATTGCTACATGTGTTTTGAATCGGTGGTGGAGGAAATAAATCTGCAAATTAAAACTCCACCTGTCCATGTCATGATAAAAATCATCCAAATATGGGTTGTCGATTACGGACTCAAAATAAGGTGTCCAGTCCAATCGTTCGCCAACGATTTGTGTAAATGTGGTTTTTCCTACGCCGATATTTCCGGCAATTCCTACAAAAGGTGATGATTTCACTGGTAGAGTTTCCCTTTCATTGTGGTGTGGTTTCCTTCAAATAATTCTACAGAGAGAATTTGATTAATTATTTTTTTATCTCCCGGAACGGCGGTGAGAATGTAATTATCGGTGTGGCCATAAACCAAATCACTTTTCATGGTTTCAAACAAAACATTTCTGGTTTGACCAATAAACTTCTGGTGGAAAATCTTTCGCTTTTCATCCGATAATGTGTGTAATAGTTTACTTCGCTCAGCTTTGATATGTTTTTCGAATTTTTCAGAATATTGTTGTGCCGCCGTGTTTGGGCGTTCAGAATAGGAAAACACATGGAGATAGGTGATGTCCAATGTCTGTAAAAAGTCGAATGTGTCTTGAAAGTCTATATCAGTTTCGGTTGGAAAACCAACAATCACATCGACTCCAATGGCTGCGTCCGGCATCTGAGAGTTGATTTGATGGACTCGTTCAGCAAATAACTCGCGTTTGTATCGCCGCCGCATGTCCGACAATATTTTGTTTGACCCGGATTGGAGGGGGATATGAAAATGCGGAACAAATATATCTGACTCTGCACAAAATCGAATAATATCATCTGTAAGTAGATTTGGTTCGATAGAGGAAATACGAATACGGTCAATTCCATTGAGCGAGTCCAAAGCACGGATTAAATCAAAAAATGTTTCGCCGGTTCCCGCTCCGAAATCGCCGACATTCACGCCAGTCAAAACAATTTCACGAGCGTCACTCTCAGCAATCTTTTTTGCAACTTTCATTGTGTTTGCTATCGAATCACTACGGCTTTTCCCTCGTGCTAGCGGAATGGTACAGTACGTACACGGATAATCACAGCCATCCTGAACTTTAAGAAATACACGTGTTCTTTCGTGCGTGGAATAGGACGATATAAAGGTGTCATCGCGCAGAATGTCTGTGTGAAAGATTTGTGGAGTTTCCTGTTTCTCAAAGGAATCTAATAGGGACAACAGATTAAATTTGTCAGAGTTACCAAATACGGCATCAACACCGTAAATACCAACAGCTTCTTCAGCCTTGATTTGGGTGTAGCACCCGACAAGAGCGATGAACGCATATGGATTTCTCTTTTGAGCTTGCCGAACGATCTTACGGACTTCTTTATCGGCGTTTTGGGTGACGGTGCAAGTGTTAATGATATAAAGATCGGCAGATTCCCGAAAATCAGTTATTGCATATCCATGGCGGATAAAATCCCGCGATATTGTGGCTGTTTCCGAAAAATTTAGTTTACAGCCAAGCGTATGAAAAGCAACGGTTTTTGGTTGAGTACTCAAAGGATGATATATTTTTGATGAATGTCCCTCAACACGTCACCACTTGAACATTTACCAATATTAAGCTCTGCCTTAATCTCAAACATTACCAATCCGAATCCTCGAATATTTTATCTTTCAAACCGCGATTCACTCTGTAGCGTGAAAAATCCATCGTGATCGTTCCGCCTAGTGGGCCTTCTACAGGATTAAATCCCATTTCTTCCGCAATATCATTACCCTTTTTATGATGATCAAGCCCACCCTGAACCGGATCGTAAACTGACCAGTCATTTAATGAATTCAATTGTATTGTCATTATGGTTTGTTTTGGAAGATAAAATCCGTCTGATTCGGTATATTCACTGGAAATATCAAATATTGTGGTGCTGTCAAATACGGCACTCACTTGCGTGATTATCCATTTTTCTGTATCGACAGAAAGGATCATTTGCATATTTGGAAACTCTCCGGCTTCCGACATCGGGATATCTAAAGAATCTGTAATGACATCACCAATCAAGAAAAGTTTGGATTGTTCTAATGACGAATCATCAGCCTTGATTTCTATGGAACTCAGCATGTTGAAAAACTGTGTTGGTGAACCACCTAACCCGGTTTTGGGAACGATCGCAAATCCACGGGATTCCACTTTGATATTATCCGGCGCTTTGTAATAAAGTTTTATCCGTTTCCTAGGCATTCGGAACCCCGTCATATCTACGGATATTTTCACATTTACCGTGTAGTCTTCGATGAGATCAAAGCGGGTTACAAGATTTTTCTTGATGGAGTCAACCGTGAGTGGCTGAGCGAACATAATACCTGTTATAAACATTGCTATAGATACGTAGTACACTACGTCTCTATATAATAATTTCAAATCTATCTTCATGTTTTTATATCTCGCCTTAGAAATACCGCAATACTGATACCGATAAAACCTGCGGTATACAGCGAGAGGACACTTAAACTTTTCAGGATGACATCCCACGGGATAGGTTCCTTAAATGCATGCAGCCACACACTAAAATAAGTAACAAATATATAGGGCTCAATGGCGTCAAATAGGTCTAGCGGGATTGCCATGATGATGTAACCGATTACAATAAGAAACATTGACCCGATGATAGGACCGATGCCATTATCGACCATCGCTGAAAACATGAAACAGAGAGCTGCAACAACCCACATAACCAAAATCGCTAACGTAAACGACAGAAACATTCGCCAAAGGGCTTCGGTTTGATCGAAAATTAAAATACCTTTATCAAAGACAATCAAATCACCCGCACCCAACCAAAGAGACCCCAGCCCTAAACTCAACACTGCAATAAAAATCAACAGCGTCGCTGTGTATATCCATGCGGCAAATAGTTTTGCCATCAGGATTTTCAATCGGCTGACACTTCGGGTTAAAGTAATCCTGAACGTACCGGCGGCTCCTTCGGCGGCAACAATATCTCCCGCAGCCAAAGTAACCAAAAACGGAATATGGATCCATAGAGCATTCAGAAGAATATATGTTGCCAAAAAGGCATTGAACACCGATCCTGTGACGATGAAACTGTCACCGATTTTACTCATGTAATCCTCGTGAATTTGTCCGCCACCATAAGAAAACCCCCACAAAATAAACGGCATGAGGATTGCAATGCCGACAAAACCGATATAACTCCGCCACCGTCCGGTAATTTTCAATAGTTCGTTATGGATTAATCCTAGCATAATCAGTAAATATTGTTAATCTTTAATCGTGGATAAAAACAGGTCTTCTAATGATGTTCTGGGGATTACTGCTTTAACACTGCAGCCGTGTTTTACCAAAAGTTCTGTCACCTTCGGTAATGTTTCTGTAGAGACATTGATCCATAATGATTCATCTTTTACTTCACAGCGATGAACCCAATCAGTCTTTTTCAAGAGTGTCTCAGCTTTGTCCAATGGGGTTACTCTGATTTCGGTAACGAACAAATCTGAATTAGCTAAAAGTTCACCCACACGTCCGGTTGTGATCAATTTGCCGTGATGCACAATCCCGACATGACTGCACATTTTTTGTACTTCATCCAAAAGATGGGAAGACAGAAAAATGGTAATCCCTTCTGCGCTAAGCCCACGAACCAACTCACGAATTTCCTTCATCCCTTGCGGATCAAGCCCGTTTGTAGGCTCATCTAAGATTAATAGTTTTGGATTAGTTAATAACGCTTGAGCGATACCCAGCCTCTGCCGCATTCCTTGGGAGTAGTTTTTCACTTTATCCTTAGCGCGATCCGTTAATTTAACACGTTCCAAAACCTCTGAAATACGTTGGAAAGGTATATTGTCCATCCGCGCCAGCATTTTCAAGTTTGTTTCTGCGGATAAATGTTTATAAAAATCAGCTCTTTCTATAAAACTACCGACATTGATTAATGCTTTGTTGTGCAGTTTTTGAACGGATTGTCCGCTAATAAAAACTTCGCCGGAATCCGGGCGAATCAAATCTGTCATCATGCGAATGGTCGTGGATTTTCCGCTGCCGTTCGGACCTAAAAAACCGAAGACAGAACCAACCGGCACCTCCAGATTTAATTGGTCAACAGCCCTCAATTGTTTGAAGGTCTTTGTCAGGTTGATAATTTGAATGGCCGGTTTCATTTTTTATAATTGTCTAAATAGCGTTTTGCCCAAGGACTAAAACTACCGTCGTTGATTCGGGTTCGCATTTCTTTCATCAAATTCAAATAGTAAGTAACATTATGCAGCGAGGCCAGGCGCAAGCCGTAAATTTCGTTCACGTTCAGCAAATGCCGAAGGTAAGCGCGGGTATGGTTTTGACAAAGCATACACGAACAATTTTCATCTACGATAGAAAAATCATCTTTATATTTTCCGTTACGGATATTGAGTTTCCCTGTGGATGTGAACAGCTGTCCGTTTCGCGCATTGCGGGTCGGCATGACACAGTCAAACATATCTACGCCGTTCATTACGGATTCCACTAAATCTGCCGGTGTTCCGACCCCCATCAAATACCGCGGGTGATCTTTCGGAAGGATATTATCCATAAGGGCAATCGTATCGAACATCGCATTTTTTTCTTCACCGACGGCTAACCCTCCGATGGCAATTCCGCATTCAGCAAACGGAACCACTTCTTCCGCGCTTCGTTTACGCAACTCCGGAACGACACCGCCCTGAACAATTGGAAAAAGTGTTTGCTCCCATGAATGGATGGGTGGTGTGCTTTTCAGATAATCCCAACATTGTTTAATCCATTTTGCGGTGCGTTTTACGGCAGTTTCGATTGTTTGGAAGTCTGCATCACTTGGGGGACATTCGTCAAATGCCATGATGATGTCTGAACCCAAATGGCGCTGAATATCCATGGAAACATCCGGTGTAAAAAAATGTTTACTCCCGTTTAGATGTGATCGAAATTCCACGCCGTCGTCGGTAATCTTATTCAGTGTTGCCAGCGAAAACACCTGAAATCCACCGCTGTCTGTGAGGATGGGGTTTTCCCAGTTGGCAAATCCGTGAAGTCCTCCGGCATCCTTGATGAGAGTATGTCCCGGACGCAGATAAAGATGATAGGTGTTTCCTAAAATAATTTGTGCTCCGGCAGTTTCCAATTCTTGCGGTGATAATGTTTTTACGGCTCCGTGCGTCCCGACCGGCATGAAGATCGGTGTTTCAATCGTACCGTGATCCGTTTGTAGAATTCCGGTTCTGGCAGACGTGTTTTTATCGGATTTGAGTAGGGTGAAGTTCATCTAATTTTGTTAATGTTAATCTTAGAAGTAGGTCTTTACCGCAAATTCAAATTGACTTATAAAAACATCCTTAATGGCTGTGACATTGTTTTGTTCATAAAAGATTAACATTGCCTTTTTGTATTCAATGGAATCTATTGTCCTGAACGAAATCGGGCAGTATTTGTTACTTATCAAAATAGCATTGCTAATGATGCGGGCTGTTCTTTTATTTCCGTCACTAAAAGGCTGAATGTATGATGTTAAAACAAGAGCCAGAAATACTTTTTCAAATACGGATTCCCGATGATTAACCAATTTGCACATGTCTCTCAAGGCTTCTTTAATCTGATATTCGTTATCTAACGGCTGATAATTTGTCCCGGAAATACCGACTTTCCTTTTTCTGATATTCCGGTCTATACCTAAATCCTTCACCAATAAACTGTGAATATTTTCAATTTTGTGTATAGTTACCGATGTCATATAGTTGGGGTTTTCAAAAATGAAATCTATTGCTTCTTTGTGATTAAGCAGCATGATTGCGTCGTCTTTTGTTTTTCCTTCAGCCGTTTCTTTTTCTTTAAGCAATCGCTCAGTCTCTAAAAGAGAGTACGTATTTCCCTCAATCTGCGATGACTTCCAGCTCAAATCAATCGCCAATCGCTCTAATTCTTTTGAATACTCAGCTTTCGTTAATCTATTGACGTTTTGTCGGTATTGTTTTTGAAGTTGATTTAATTGGTGTGTCTCTTCATCGGAGAATAGTTTTACTTTACCTATAACATCTCGGATTAGTGTAAAATTGTAACGGTCTTTAATTTTGCGTTCATCAATTTCTTTTTCAAAATAAACATTAACATCGATTGGGTAAAATAACTCATAGGACGGACTCAGTACATATTTTCTCGCTTTGCCATTCCCAACCGAGGATATCAATTTGTCGGATATTAGTTTTGTTAATATCCTTTTTACCGTGGAGTATCCCACATCAATATTTAGTCCGCTATGGATTTCTTTTGATGAAAGCAAAGGATTTTCCTTTACAAAATCAAGTATTCTATTTTTCTTGTCAGATACCATATTGTTCTAATTATTTGTCATTGCGGCTCATGTTTAAGATAAATACGGCTCAAATATATAAATAAATGAGCTACAATACAATAGATGATGAGCTATATTTGACTTATAGAACGCGGATATCACGGATAGGCGGGTTTGTAAAATTCAATTTTTATTTAACCCAAATTCACGCGTTCCAAGTTTTTCTTTCCATCTGTTTTCACATTCAATAATCAACCTTTCAGATAAGTCATCAAGAGTATCATTTTTACTCAAATCATATTTTCCAGAATTTTCAAACCATCCCATTGGTAAATTATACTTATTACTCCGGCGATGGTTAACCGTAATATTCCGACCTACTCTTTTAAACTCTTTTTCAACAGACAGGAATGTCTGTTGTACTGAAAAATCCGTAGTACAGACATTCTTGTCTGTACAACGTTCACACGACTAACTATCGCCGGAGTAATAGAAAGCTTTGATAAGCTACTAATCGATCAAAATCATTCTGAAAAGTATCCAAAATAGGGATTTCCTTATTCCCGTGACGAACCAACGTTATTTTTGAAGAATTTAAGTCATATATTTTAAAAATTTGTTTCACTGTAATCATAAAGCATCCTCTGTTTTTCCTCTTGTCATTCAGTCAAATATTTTATTCAGCGCTTCTCTGACCGTGCTTACCGGAAGGATTTGAATCCCCAGTGATTTTGCAGTCAGTTGTTTGGCGCTCGCTTTGGGAATTAATGCTTTTTTGAATCCAAGGGCGGTGGCTTCTTTCAGGCGTTTTTCCACACGACTGACAGATCGTACCTCTCCTGCAAGCCCTACCTCTCCGATGAGAACAGTATCTGCGTTCACGGGCTTGTCCCAGGCGCTGGAGGCAACTGCTGAGAGAATGGACAAATCCGCTGCCGGATCATCGACCTTCATTCCGCCGACCAAATTCACAAATACATCACGCATTCCCATTGGTATATTCAACCGTTTTTCTAAGACAGCCAACAGCATTGACAACCGTCGATAATCGAATCCGTTCACATTTCGCTGAGGCGTGCCAAAGTTTGCGTTAGAGACCAATGCCTGAACTTCCACCAAAATTGGGCGAGTGCCTTCCAATGATGGAAAGACCGCTGTTCCCGCTGCGTCGGTGTTTCGTTCAGCCAAGAAGATTTCCGAGGGATTCTCAACTTCGATCATCCCTTTTTCTTCCATACGAAAAATGCCGACTTCGTGCGTAGCACCGAATCTGTTTTTTACCGATCGCAGAATTCGATGGTCATATCGATCATCGCCTTCCAAATACAGAACCGTGTCCACCATGTGTTCCAGCATTTTTGGTCCGGCGATTACACCTTCTTTGGTCACATGACCGACAATAATGACGGCGACCCCAAATTGTTTACACGTATGTAGAAGCTGTTGTCCGCATTCCCTGATTTGACTGACAGATCCGGGAAGAGAATCTACCTCTCCGCTGTACACCGTTTGAATGGAATCGATCACAACCAACTCCGGTTTGAGCAGTGTTATCTGATTAAGAATTCCCTCCATGTGATTTTCGCCGGAAAGCTGCATCGTATCGGACATCACATTGAGACGTCGGGCACGCATGGCGATTTGTTCTTCGCTTTCTTCGGCAGAAACGTACAATGATTTTTTTTCAGCACCCTGGATAATTTGCAACGCTAACGTGGATTTTCCAACTCCGGGACTTCCGCCCAGCAAAATGAGTGACCCGGGAAGAATTCCACCGCCTAAAACTCTATCCGCTTCTTTAAGTCGTGTCGGCATCCGTTCTCTGGGGTTGGTTTGAAGAATATCGTTTAGGGAGATACTTTCTTTTGGAGTAACACTTTTCCCCCGTTTTCGCTTGGGTTCTTTAAATTCATTAAGTGTTCCCCATTCTTTGCAGGCAGGACATTGACCATGCCACTTTGGGTAGTCATTCCCGCAGGATGAGCACATGAAGATAGTTTTTTCTGATTTCATTATTTAGCCACAGAGTGGTTAAAAGGTATTAATGTATTTTCTATAAAAGACTAAATGCTCCAAATCCTAATCCAACTCTACCAATCCGCACCAAAGGAGAAGTAATACTGCGGACGTGAGTATGTACCGTCTCGATAAATATCCCACGCTGTGTCAATTCTGAGCAGACCAAAAGGGGTGAATAACTTAATGCCAATTCCGGTCCCGGATATGATGGAATGTGACTCTTGTTCTAACTGCTCCCACTTGTCCCATGCGGTTCCCATGTCAAGAAAGACATGTCCAAATAAATAGGTGGATGCAACATGTGACGGAGTTCCAAATGCAAAAAGGAGAGGGAATCGCAACTCAAGATTGGTGAGAGCGACGTTGGTACCAATCCGCTCACCGTATCGGCTGCCTCGAACCGGCATCACATAATCCACAAAGTAAATATTTTCTAACATGTCTTGAGAATCATCATCGACATCCGTAAACTCTCTGTAGGGCTCCCTATCTTTTTCTCCGTTGGTTTCACCGTTTCCGAATAACCAATTTGACAACCCGCCAAGCATGAATTTTACCGGTTCTTTTCCTGTGCTTTTTCCTAAGAAAACCCGCCCGGATATACTGTAATACTTCCAGAAGCGAACATATTTCCTAACATCGTAAGACAGTAAGTTAAATTGATAATTATTTGCTAAATCCGGACTCATAAGTAAGGAAATCCGCTGGCGTAATCCATCGGTGGGACCGGTATATCCCATGACAGAATTATCAAACACCCAATGGATAGAAGGAACCAACGTTGACACCTGATGTTTAGGATATGGAGTCATCACACCGTCGGTTTCTTCTTTAAACATTTGAGCACTCTGTACGTAGTAAGAAAGACTGCTTTCAATTCGATTAAAACGATTAAATGGTCGAGACCAATATGCGCTTAGGCCATACTCTCGAAGTTTGTAGAGAGTTAGATACCCGAACATATTTTGATATGCAAATGTATTTGTCTGATGAGAACCGGAAAAATACCAATCGCTTCGATTTTTAAGAAAGGCATACGACAGATAAAGGTCGCTGTTATCCAAGGTCATAACCATTTGTGTCCCCAGCGTGATCTGATGGTCGCCCATGATATCACTCCATGTAAAATAGGCTATACTTTGTGCTCCCTCAAGGGTGTTAATCCCCATGTTCATACTGACAATATCCAGAGTAAACCGAGTTTTGTACGCCTGCGGGATGTATTCTTCGGAGACTCTGAGAGTATCGTCGAAAGCACCTTTGTTGTCACCCAGAACCTCTGTCTGTTGATGATAAGGTTCATATTCAGGTGCAAAGATATGGGAGGAATAATCGTGTTCTGTCGTCACAACGCCGGAGGCGCGTTTTTGATCCTTGCGAAGATCAGCAACAAACTCACTTTCAGCCCTCGTTTTCACGTAGTTTGTGAGGGGAACTGTTTGCGGCGTTAATGATAACGGCAACGATACAGAATAAATATCCCATCCGGATTTATTGTATCCTGCAAAGACGAGAAGATTATCGTCGTTGGATATCGTTAACTGCTGAATGCCGGTCAAAACATTGGTGACGGCATAGGACTCTCCGGAGTCAAGGTCATGTCGATAAATATTCCACACGCCGTGTTGATCACCCGTGTAAAAAAGGACGTTTTTTTCGTGTGCCCACACCGGATAATTTTCTCCGGACTCTGTATGGGTAATCTGCGAAACTTGTTTTGTTCCTATATCGACAGTATAAATATCGGATTGAAAAAAATCATGGGATTTCATATCCGGAGTTGTTGCATTACTGCGGTCTGACACGAATACAATTTTTTCACCATTCGGACTCCATGATGGTTCAGAATCGGAAAAAATATCACTGGTCAAATTGGCGAGTTTTTCAGTCTCCAAATCATATGCATAAATATCACTCGCAGTTCCATTTTGTCCGACAAAGGCTAATGTTGTTCCGTTCGGACTCCATGTAGCAGAAAAGATGCCCTTCAAGTTTAGCGTAATTTTTTCCGATTTTCCCGTATCAACATTGATAATATGAAGTGCGTCTTGCTCCCCGGATTTCGCCGCAATAACGATGTGTTTTCCGTCAGGCGACCACGAAACTCCCGGCTGCAGCCATTTAAGTTCTTCAAAGTCAATTGATCGGTTCCCTTTTACCAGCCGTTTAATGGTTTTTCCGTTTATAGCATCAATGAGATAAATATCTGCATAACCGGACACATCGGATAAAATCGCAATTTTACTTCCGTCAGGAGAGAGCGCAGGTGCAATATTATAATAATTTTTACGCTTAATATGATTCGTTAATTGTTTGGCAATATCCCCAAGCTCTTCCCGCCCGGAGATGTCCGGCCAATATTCCTTTTTTAAATACTGATGCCATTTTTTTGTTAATCCCTCAAAGTCTAAACTAATTGCGCGTTCAAATCCTTTTTCTGCATGTTGGGTTTTTTTCATCGAGATTAAAATTTCCCCAATGGATTCCCGTCCATATTTCTCTGCGATGAACCGCCAAACAGACTGTCCACCCTTATACGCCATATAGCCATCCAAATACTGTACTGATGGTATATCGTTATGAATTGCGATATCTCTTAATGTCATGTCGGCTTTGGTATCCCAATTGGATGATAAAAATTCCGCCAACCCTTCATTTGCCCAAAGAGGGATTCGCAATTTTATTTTCTCGGATACGATGCCCTGTATATTACCACCATAGACCATGTCATTCACCATCGCATGTACAAGTTCATGATGAATCACATGCCGGAATTGTTCATAAGAGCCTTCAAAGGGCAGGACGACACGATTTTTGAATAATTCCGTAACACCGCCAATGCCTTCGACCATATACTGCCATATGATATTTGTTTGTTGAAAATCATTATGTGAATTATACACAATAATTGAGACGGGTTTAGAGAGCGTCCAGCGGAGGTGCTTGGAAATCTGTTCGTAGGCAACTTCAGCTTCATCGGCTGTAAACTCGGCAATGGGATAGTTCTCTCCGTAATAATAGATGTCAAAATGTGGAGACCGGATAAATTTCCAGTCAAAAGCACGATATTGCACTTTGTTTTGTCCAAATTGCGCAAAGGCAATTTGGACGGTGATTATGATGAGTAATATAAAAAGTCGTTTCATGTTCATAGTCCATTTACGAAGATGTATTCTTCCGGTTCCACCAAAAATACCGAGTCGAAAGTTACACAAAGTAGAACGTAAAACGTAATGTGTTATATTTTAACCAGAACTACGGCAAAGTCGAATGAAGAAACAGGTAAAACCCCCAAAATTGTTATTTGCAAACCCTCAAATAAAAATGGACACACCGTCGAAAATTGTTTGGAACTGAAACCCAAACCATAGAAAACGCTTGAATGAAT
>JACKQG010002650.1_pt1 | contig 23009 bp, 40 predicted proteins | sample 8237621 | NCBI WGS metagenome assembly JACKQG01 (sample SAMN15677084, study PRJNA649215) | marine metagenome | biome: marine; feature: Black Sea; material: saline water; isolation source: suspended particulate matter (SPM) from the Black Sea western gyre | collected 2013-06-09/2013-06-10 | depth... | reverse complement strand
CCAGGCTTTGATAATTATAACAATGTATTGCACACTTTATCTTCTAATACGTTTTTACCAATAGCGGCCAATGCTCCTAAAAGATGGTACGTTAAAGCTAGACCTATACAAAACAAGCAAGAAGTTGGTTCCCCATTGTATGGAAATATAGTCGGCGGTGGAGGTGGAATACCTCCTGGTGACCAACTAATTACTACAACTCCAGTTAATTTGGTTGTTATATCTGGTACTATAAATGATGCCAATCTTCCAAGCCATATTAATAGTGGAGGAGACTTTATAGCTGTAGATTTTGATGATGGTGTATACTCTGGAATATCATTTGGACATGGACAATTAGGAGGTCATGGAATCAGTATAGATGACCCTAACGATGTTCAAGACTTAACAATTAACGGAAATACTTTAGGATAGGTAATATAAAATGGCCACAACAATTTTAGAAGTTCCAGGACTTCAGTATGGACACGGACAAACAGTTATTGTAGGCTCTACTGAACGTGGAAGACTTATATCAAAAACTGAATTATCAGTGGATTTTACTGTAACTAATGTAGAAGTTAACTGCAACACCCTTACGGGAGTAGCGGATAGCACTACTCCTTTAATAATAAGAGTTTATCAAGAAGGTTCTGCAAATGACGCAGCCCTTATTGAAGTAAGTGCTGTAGGACGATCTAATACTCCTATGAACATACCTATTAAAAGTAGTAATGGATTACGAACTTTAGTTATTGATGCTTTTGACCCTTCCTTAACAGATCCAAATAATACTGCTGGAATGACTGGATCTATATCAGTAAACGGTCAGCCAATAGTAGATGGCTCTGGTGCAGCAACCGCAGGATCTAGCAGTGCATCTTAATGGCAACTTACTCGGGCAGATTAAATTTTAATTCTACAGGGAAGACTGTTTCAGGTGTTCTTGGTATTATATATGATTTTACCGGAGCTAGAAAAGATACTGAAACTACTGACTCTATAGGTAAATATTCATTTAAAAATCTTCAAACCGGTCCTCATACTATTAAATGGTATGGTAAAGGGTATGGTGAAGAAGATGATTTAAATGTACATGTAATAGATGAAACTGATGCCAGTGAATTACAAGATTTAATATACACAACTAACCCAACTTTTACAGTTACTGAAACCGAAAATGATAATTATACTAGTCATAGTGGAGAACAAACTACTGTTGCAAAATTATCATTCGCCGGCCTTACCCCTTCAAGCGGAAATCTACGTCAAATAGTTGTAGAATGAAAAAGAGCTTCCAAAGCTTCTTACGACAACTCAACTACTTTTACCTTAGATACTCCTACAGACACAGCAAATTATACAATAGCGATTAACATGTATGATCCTAGCTTATCTGTATTTGACTTTAAAGTAAGGTTTTTAAATGACATAGCACAGCCTGCTTTAAATAATGGAACAACTATAACAGTTTTATCAGAAGACGTTGAGTTTAACGGTGTTCCAGACTTACAAGAAATGGTAGGTGTTTCAGGTTTAGCGGCATCCAATGTTACTTCTATGTATGGTAATAATAGTATGGGGAGCGATGCGCCTTCTTACGTTAATACCAGTAGTATAAATTTAGTATGGGATTCTATAAACTCCTTTTCATCTTATCCTCAAAACGTAGTGGATGCTACAGGAGTGTCTCATACTTTAACTGAAGAGCAGGCTAATAGAGCGGGAACATATAATATTTATATGTTTATTGCTTCCGGGACAGATAACCCTTCAAGCGAGTTTCCTGGAGTATCTAGTACAGAAGGCACATGACATAAAGTAGGAGAAACTTCAAACACTAATTATGAAGTTAATTGTCCTATTAATTCTGCAGTAGGTTTTTGAGTAGGATTTATGGATGATAGCAGACAAACATCTGTTACAACTACAGAGGTAGTATATTAATGAGTTACATTGGACTATTTAATATACAACCAACTTCAAAAATTGAAAACTTTGGGACTGGCAATATTTATACTACCGTTTCGGAAATAAACAGTTTGCATTATGCTGATAATGTTCTTAAGTTAATTACTAAATCAAAAGAAGAGGCTTATGTTGCTCCTATTGTTATTGATAATGTTTCTATTGACTCTTCACAAACTTTTCAAGGTATTATAGGGGAGTGCTTTCCTTGCACAGCTTGGGGCCCTAGCTTATATGAGGTAACGGCTAACTCTGAGTTTAGTTTTGCAGGGCCTTCTGGGACACTAGAGTACAATACAAATACTAAAGACGTAAAACTAATAACAGGAACTAATTTTTTAGAGTATGTTATACCTGGAATTGTTGAATTTAGTTTTGATGGACAGGGTCCTTATGCGGTGGAGAAAGTATTAAACTCAGAAATAATTATTATAAATAAGTTTGAGGACCTTTTATCTAATGACGGTACCTATACATCTGTTTCTTTTACAACAAGCTATACAATGCCAAATCTACCCGTGTACGCTTTTCATGACTCTAATAACAATATTTATATTATAACTTCTAATACAAATACTGGGTTCACAATTTCTAACCCCGATAACATTGAGATAGGCCTTAATGATTGACAAGTTTTTTATACGTCTTCTGGGTCACAAGGTACATAATGGCTACTATTCTTAACTATAAAGATAAGTCCACTTCAAATTTATTTAAACTTATTGATAATAATTATGCAAGTAAAGGAGATGATAGGTACGAAGTTACAGATCATAGACTTCCAAGCATAGTTACAAAAAAGTATATAGATATTAATACAGAGGGCACAGAAGGAAAGCGACACTCTTTAACTTGGATAGGGTTAGATAAAAGACTTCCATGAACTTCCAGTTCCTTGAATGGGAATACCATCACCTATTATCACAAAAGTCCGGGCACCTACATAGATTTAGAAGTTACTTCTTATATAGATGATCATGTAATAAAAGAGCATAAAGCCTACACTAAATACGCAATGCGTCACATTAAGGGAGAATACTTTTCTTTTAATAGTAGTGATATTAAGTATAATCTTCATAAAAACTATGTTTATTATAAAGAGGGTGGAAGAAGGGTGCTAAACTACTCCTATTATATAGTTCCTCCTATTTTAAAAATAAAAAATAGTGATGGAAGTTTATCTACATTTAACTTAGATTATAATATGAGTATGATAAATAATAGGGTAAAACTAACACCAGATTTTTTATCAGTTGTACAACATGTTAAAGATGCTTTTGATTTAAATAATTGTCAATGAGTTTCTGTTTTATATATTATTAAAAATGTTATTACAAGAGAGAATATAGACTACTTAAATGATGATATAAAATCTCCAGGCAGTAGATCTACTGGTGTTGATGTAGGGCTTTATGAATTGCCTGAAACAGATTATACCTTTTCAGAGTATAACAGTCTTACAAAAACAATGGATAAATCTTTTTTATTTATTATAAATCCAAGTAACAGAGGAATAAGGCTTGATAATGTGGATTATAGATATAAAAAAACAGGTGTGTGAGTTGCATGAGAGCCTCTAAAGTTTTTTTATACTAGCCACAGCAGGAAAGAGTTACATAAAGAAAGGGATGCAACAGATACTATTTATTCAAAGGTTTCAGCCTCACTTGTATGACTTAATACTGAAGTACAAATTCGTTATTATGACTTTAAAGGAGATTTGTATGAGTCTAACGTGTGTACAATTCTGGGTAATAGGTAATGGGATATAATTTGTCTACTGATGGCATAAAAAAAATAAGAGTCTCTCCAGATTACGTAAGAAAATCTTGAAAAGACCTTACGGAAGTTGAGCACCATTTAGGTCCTTATGCTTTTAGAATACATTTAGAATCATATAATGGGGATATGATAAGCAGTAATATGGCACTACTTCTTTCTTATTTTATAGATGGGGTGAGCGGCTCAGTTTATGGGAACTGATTTGCAAACCCAGATTTAAATATACCACTATTTCGACCCGCAACCTCTGCTTATGGTATTATAGAAATGACAGAAGAATTTATAGAGGCTCCGATTGAGGAGGAGGTAAATGGTGTGATAATATATACTACTGATAATTATACACCAGTTTTTGGTACGTACTATATAGGATGTGACTTGACCCCGCCTAGGGTGGAAAGTATATTATTAACAGACCCTAATGGGTCTACATTGTCTACAGATCAATATGTGCAAGAGGTTTCTCCAAATATACAGGTTGTATCTATAGGAGACCAATATTCACCGCCAGTAGGTATATCAATCTGTGCGCAGGGTCCAGGGAGCCCGACAACATATCCCGACGAAAACGAAGAAAACGACCCAGGAGGTAATTACCTCGTTGCCAGCTTTTATTCAGAGGTTTCTGGAGAAGATTGGTATGAGAGCCAATGAAGTTATTCTACAGACGGAGATTTACCTAATGGAAATCACCTATAACACAGGAGGACATATATGTCAGCAACATTGCCAGAAGGCACAACAACAATAAAAGTAAAAGCACAAGATTCGGGTTCTCTATGGACACCGAATGCCAGTACGCAGAGCGTCACTATAAAAATTGATACATTGCCCCCTGGTACCTCTAGTGCCTCTTGGACAATGGCTGATGGGACGACGGCTATTAACAATTACGCTTGGAGCAAAAGTGATCCTACCGGAACTTCAATGGATCTAGCAACGGATTATGCTTCAATAAGTAATGCTACAATTAAAATGACTATTGCGGGGAATGACTCCTCTGATTGAACTCTTGGGGGAGAAGGCTCATTTTTATCAAACGACGGAGACTCTTGGATTAATGGCGACATAAATGGTAATATGCCGGTTTCGTTTAGTTGATATACTATAGACTCACTTCCTTTAGGAAATGGCCTACTAGGGGCGGGGAATGACTCCTCTGGAATAGCCGCAAGCTCTACAGGTTCCATAATTATTAATGAAAATACATCGGATGAAATAAGTGGTAGTATTACTAATGTTGCAGCGAACTCTAATATTTGACGTAATTTTATACATAACTTCGTAAACGAGAATACTGTTGAAAGTATCTTTATAGAAGGAGTTAATACTGTAGAAATCAAAAATATAAAAGACGAGGCAGGAAACTCTGGGAATAGCCCAGTATTTACAGTAAGAGTAGACACTGTTGCTCCTTCTGTAGACGATACTCATTTTCAGGTAAAAAATCTTATAAGCGATAGCTGGTCAGATCCTGGAGATATATGAATCGATTCCAATAATTTTTACGTACAGTTTAAAGTACAAGACTCCGTTTCTGGCTTGAAGCTGGTAGCTGGAAAATTTAATTTTAATGCGGTGGCCTCATTAACTATAGATGGGGGATTCACTCCTGGAGTGACTTCTTTACAGACTATGAGTTGTTCGACAGCTTCTGCGATCAATAACTTTGGTACTATACCTGATTCAAATGATTTTAATAACGGAGGAGCAGCAGGTTTAACTTTTTATATTAGAGCAACAGATGTAGCAAACAATACAAGCCAGTGGGTATCTATCGGCACTTTACGGAAAGACACTACCTCGCCAAGAGTTCTTAGTAATGCTGCTACAAATATGGCACATAATAGCGATACAACCTCCCTTCCTGATAGCCCTGTTTGGACAGTTAATGCTGCAGAAACTGTAACATTTACACTGATAGACGACTCTTCTGGAATAGACCCAAGTTCAATAAGATGTGTTTATATAAAGGACATATCAAGTGCTTCTCCTACTTCTGTGACTGTTACTCATTGTGATACTATCTCTACAACACAAACAGAAGCTTCTGAACATTGGACAGCCCCCTACGGGTCGACTAACATATTAGATGGTGCCTATCCTCTTACTCCTAGCCATACTTTAACTGATCCTATGGATAGTGATAGCTCAATTTCTAATACTAGTACTACCGGGTATTGAAAAGTAGCTTTAAGTGTTAATATTTCTGATATGGTAGACAATAGCTCTGAGCTCACTGGAATAAGCTTTTATGGAAACTTTATGGTGCTTTATAAAGATATAGCTGGGAATGATAAAGTAGACTATTTTTGAATATCCACAGATTTATCTTCAGATATCCCTTCTATAGCAGCTTATCTTACTAATTCTGCAGTAAACCAATATGGTGATGCCTATCATAATGATAATACTCCATATATACGACTGGATTCTCCGTCTGCAGCTTCCGCAATATCGGGATACTCACTATATACCTTAACACCTGGTAGTACCAATACTAATTCTTACCCCAATGAAACTATTGATATATCTCCTGATGCGGCAGGTTCAGATATAGCTAACTGAGATGTAGCATCAGCCACAGATATATTTAATAACGATTCAGACGGAACTGGCGGCAGCGGCAGCGGCGCGTAATGGCTAGATTTTATAATGGAAAAACTGTGTTTAAAGCCAGAATAATTGATATATTTGGAAACGCCTCAAGATTAAGTGGAGTAAAAGAGTTATATATAGACAACTCTCCCCCAATTGTTACTGGCTTTTATTCAACCTTTGGAGACCTGATAACAGACATAGAAGTGGGATTTTCTTCTTGTTCAGACGAGCTCTCTGGGGTAACAGACTATTGGGCAGTAATTATAAATACGTTAGAAGGAGATACTTTATTTAATACCTCAATATATATTAAAGATAAAACTAAAAAGTTTAGCATACCCAATGAAACTAATGATAAATTACTAGTAAAGAGTATTTTCTCAGACGTCTCAGGAAACGAAACCGTTATAGAAAGGTATATTCAGAAGTCTAATTCTGTACTTTCTGACCAGCAAAGTATCTCAGGTTTTTAATATATGCCTACTTCACAAAATAGAGTTATTTTTGAACATACTCTTGCCGGATCTAAAAATCTTCTTAGAATAAAGCCTGTAAGATCTGATGGAATAGATACCTCATTTACTGATTTTGTAGATATAATTGCCGGTGATATTTCTGACGTAGATTTACTATCCGATCAAGGGGCAACTTATTCCGGTTTTGTGACTGAGAATAGTATTGGAGGTGTAATAACAGGTTTTACCCCTGCAGAAGACTTGCTCCAGATAGAATGATATCAGAGCCAGTCTTCTATACTCCCTGTTCCTTACGCTGCCCCTACTTTAACATCGTTAAATACTACTGAAACCTTCCCTGGCGTACCCGGGGAGGTGTATAATATATATGCCAGAACTAGAAATAAATTTGGATATATATCGGACTGAGAGGAAATCTATACTAATACTATACCTAGCTCTATAGCCGAAAATCTGGCACAAACTGCGATAGATGAATTTGGAAACCAGATAGGAATAAACCTACTTAAAAATTGGTCGTTTGAGCAGTATGAAAATTTAAATGGCGAGTATGGAGATGCTTTAAATTGGTCTACTTCTCCTCCTGTGGGAAGTGATATTAGTATACTTAGAAGTTATGAGATTTCAGCTGCAAATCTGTCTTCTATACATGGTGATAGAACAGGCATGGCCCATAATGGAATAATTCACAACGGAAGTTGAACTCCTTTAGAAGTTACTACTAATGTTTCAGACTATATCACTAAAATGCCTTCCACAAGTTCATACACATTAAAATTTGCTGCTACTTATGGATTATATCCAAATTCTCTTATTACAAACACTTCTTTTGATTCATACCTCCCTAATCCTATAAAAGTGAAAGCTGTTATTTATGAATATAATAGTTGGGACGCAAAAACAGCTTATATAACTTTACAAGAGTCTACTTTTTATAGTTTGCCAAGTTCTAACACTTTACAAGAAATAGAGTATACTTTTTCTAACTTTAATATGAACTGTAAATCTTTTAGGGTAGGTTTTATTTATAGTTCTTATAATAGTTTAGACGAATCTGATTTTGGACTGACGAGTTTTACTGGTATATTTCTTGTTAATATAGACATGGTCTCATTATTTACAGGGACTATTATTGGGGGATACGGGCCTTTTATTTTAACCGAAGATACTCAAAGTGCTGATATAGCAGAAAAATATATATCCTTAGATGGAGTGTCCTCAGGAGATTTAGTCTGCTTTGGAGACCCTGTTAAAGGTAAGCCGTCAATAAAAAAAGCTAAAAAAGAAGATATGGACGGTAGACCATTAATGATCGTTTCATCAAATTACTTTTTTACCTTAAAAGATGAATATAGTAAGGAACCTGGATACGGTTCTGCGAGTATAGCTCTTAAAGGACGAGTACCTTGTAATATAATAGGGCCAATAAGTATAAATGACCCTATATCTTTATATGATGATGGTACAGGTAAAAAAGCCTCTCCAGGAGAAATAATTGTAGGGCATGCTATAACAGAACATAGAGGTACCGGGACTGGACAAGTTTTGGTATTTATTAAGTAATGCCTACACCAAACATAAAAACAACTCCTAGTACAACTACTGTAGATAGAAATTCACGACTAGATATTCTAAAATGGGAAAATGCTGATAAATCTAAGATGTGAAAACTTGTAGATAGATTACATAATGACATAGATGATATTCAATCTGACATTTCCAATTTTCATACCACTATAAAAGATTTAGAGATATACACATATGAAGATCTAGGAGATGATTATTTATCTCTAGTTAATTCAGGGGTATACACCCCAACATTAGATTATCACCCTGCAACAAAAAAGTATGTAGACGACGCCTCCGGAGGTGGGTCCTATACACTTCCTACAGCTAGTTCTTCTATATTAGGAGGTATTAAGATAGGGGCAAATTTAAGCATAGACGGTTCAAGTGTTTTATCTTCCTCATATACCAATACTAACCGGTTAACAACATTTGATATTGGAGTTGATACTAATACAAATGCAACTACAATAGCACATAATGAAACATTGTCAATCTTAGGCGGTACTAACGTCTCTACTGAGACTACAGCTGATGGAACTATTACTATTACAGCAACAGACACTAATACAACGTACTCTATACAAGACGGGGAACTTTCTCAAAATAATTTAACTACTACGCTAAAAGGTAACTATGATACTGCTTACACACACTCCCAATCATCTCATGCTCCCTCTACTGCAGAAGCAAATGTACAATCAGATTGAAACTCTGCTAGCGGCGATTCACAAATACTTAATAAGCCAACGTTACAAAAAGGATGGCATGGCTATACAGATAGAGTTAAACTCTTAGTTACAGATTTTTTACCTTCAGATGCTTCCTCTACGTACAATTTAGGTGTGTATGATTTCAGCTTAGCGCTTAATTCCTTAAAAGGAATGTCGACTTCCTTAGACTTTTATGGTTATAAAGAGATTCCAAGCGGATACAAAGCCACAAGTCTTACTTTATATGTATACCACAAATTTGCTTCAGACTCTACAGCAATCACTACTTATGAGGGCTTCATAGATTCAAGCACAGCGGTATCAAAAGGCACTGGAAACGCTACCGGTACTGCCGGTGCTTTTACGTTTACACTAGATTTTACAGATTTTAATTCAACTAATACTAATCAAATAATGATACACATAGATCCTGCCTCAACGTTTAGGTTATATGGTGGCTATATATCAATAGTGGAAATTTAATGTTTAGGTCTTTACTTTTATTGTTATTATTTTTAAGTTGTGAAAATACCATAACAAATACTATCTACGAGCCTATACATTTAGAGGAAATATTTGAAACTAATGAAACTTTACAATGGAATATTGATATGCAATATGGATACTTTATTAAATCTTACTCAGAGGTAACTCAGCGAGTAGACGGAATATATGATTCTATTTGGTACCATACGAAGTACTTTATGGAAGATTCTTTGCTATCAGAAGACTCTGTATTATATAGATATGGGTGAGGTAAATTTTGGGAAGTGGCAGAGTTTCAAGAAGTCGGATCTAAAGGATTCGCAATAGGGGAATCAGATTTTTATCCTGTGGTTCTCTCTTTAGATGTATACTCATGAATATCAATAGGAGAATAATATGGCAACTTTAAACAGCAGTCTCAGCACATCTGAGATAACAGAAACTAGTCTAAGAAACTTAATGGGTCACTTGTATGTTAGCGAAGGAGATAGCCTACACTCAGATGGGTATGAACTTAATGAGAACGGAGAGCCGACAGATATTCAATCTGTAAATATCATGAAAGTTGCGGAGAATATGCGTGGCCAGATAGAAGCTCTTCGAACTGAAATTGGTTTACTACATGCTTTTATTATAGATGCCTTTGGAGTAGACAGTGCTAGCGCTGCCTCCCGAGGAGCTACAGGAGCAACAGGAGCAACAGGAGCTGCCGGAAGAGATGGAGCAGCTGGTGCTGCTGGCAGGGATGGAGCAGCTGGAGCTACAGGCGCAACAGGAGCAGCTGGAAACTCTCATTTAAGCAGTTGGTCTCTTACCGACGCGGGACGAGGATCTCTCACTATAAGCGACGGGACAACTAGCTGAACTATTACTGGTGGTCGTTAAAATAAGTTTGATTTTTAGTTTGAAAGTACTTATATTTAAGGGTAAGGACATAAACATAAACCAAAGAGAGATTTAAATGAATAAAAAAGACACTGAAATTAAAGATAGGATTCAAACTTTAAAAACTGAGCAAGAAGATCGTGTAAAAACGGTAGAACAACTAAATACAAGAATTTCTGAAATGAGAGAAGGAATAGCTCAATTGAAAGAAGCCCACGATTATACTAGAGGACAACTAGAAGCCTTAGAAAGTTTAGTTGCTCCTGAAAACGATAAGGGTGAATAAACTTCTTTCAATAATTAAAGAGGTTCTGTATTTTGTTTCTTATGCAATAACTGCTTTTATAGCATTTAAGATATTTAAGAACGATGGCGCAGAAGTGAAGGCCACAAGAGCAAGGATCAAATCCTTGCTGGCTAAAAAAGAAAGGTTAGAAAGTAAAGAACACCAAGAAAAAGTAAATGAAAAGATTAAAGCAATGGTTCCTAAAGATAAGCTTAGTATGTTTAACGACCTTATCTCTAAGCTATAGTCAGTATATATTATCCGAACCTACGTTAGTGGATGAGGGCAATATAATCTTTACTGAGCAGGAGTTTAGCAGCCTAATTATGAAATTAAATGAGTGTGTACGGAAAGACTCTTTAATTTCTATACAAAACTCATTAATTGCAGAGTATCAATATAAAGATACTCTTACTCCCTCTTTATGGGAACAGGAATGGTTTAAAACTATTTTTTACTCTTTAATTGGTGTTGGAATTACAAAGGTGGTAGACAATAATGTCAGATAGATTCGAAATAAATATAGACCTAATAGAAGGAACATCTAACTACTCTGTTGAGGTGTCTGATCATCTAACACAAGTAACCAAAATTTTAGATAATGCTTACAATAATACTGTGGATGCTAATAAGGCAGCGCAGAAATACATAAACGAAATAGGGGCGAGGCGCCAGTTGGGTGGCAAGCAGTCTTCAAAACTGTCCCCCTCCGTTTCCAAAGCGGAGTGCGTGGGTTCGATTCCTACCGCCCTTGCAAAATTAAACAGGTAACAATATGAATATAATAGAAATACTATTTAACTTTTTAAAAAAGATTCTTAGTAAGGATTCCCAAGAGCCTGTTACGGAAGAGCCTTTTAAAATAGTAAACGCTATTTCCTCTCTTCCTTGACACAAAAATAGAAAGTGATCTAAACGCGGCCTAAAGAAAATAAAAAAAATTATTGTTCATCAAGAGCTCGGGATGGGCTCAGTAGAACAAGTTAATAATTACCACATAACTCCTGGGGAGCAAAACCACTTAACTAAACGTGGTGCTCCCCATTTTTCATATCATTATGGAATAGACTTGGACGGAACCGTCTATAAGGCAAACTCACATAGCAGTACTACATGGCATACTAGAGGACAAAATTCTTGTTCCATTAGTATTATGGTAGCAGGAGACTTTTCTGGAGATACTCATAAGGGTAAGATAGAGCCTACTGACATACAAAAGAAAAACTTGCAAAAGCTACTTGATCACCTTATATTAGAGTTAAGCTTAACAGATGATGACATTTATGGTCATTGTGACTTTGGGAAACCTGCTTGTCCAGGAACGGAGCTGTATCAATTAATCCTAAATAGGAGAGTAAATTAAAATGATGAAATTAATGTCTATGCATTTAGATGTAGTGGACGAAGTATTAGGAGGCAACTTAGAAAAGTTTGCGGAAATTGTAGATCCTTTAAGTGATTCTGTAAAGGTAGGGTATATACCTAGCCCTGAAGAACAGCAAGAACGAGAAGAGAAAGATTTTGCTCTAGTATTATTTCACCCACACGTTGGCACTTTAAATAAGTACGCAACATATACATCAGAGTTAACAGAATTAAATATGGCTTATTTAGCCAAAAAGCATGGAAACTTGCCAGATGAGATAGTTAAAACTGCTTCCACTAACTTAGCTGTAGCAGCTAATAAGTACTCTTTAGAGCTTCCTGAAGTACTGTCTTCTTATATAGATAATTCAGATTCTTATATTAATAATATAGTAGATGTTCGAGATATTGATGAAGTAGACTTCTTTGGAAAAACTGATAAAGTAGCGGAAGTTTCTGAGTATGCGTGGCCAAAAGAGGAGAAATATCCATTAGGCACAGAAGAAAATGTTAAAAAAGCATGTGCTTACTTTGACAGATATAATTCTGAAATGGAAGCTGGAAAAAAACTAGAGTATGCAGTAAATACTCAGATATCAGCCAATAGTTTAGAGATGAGCATTGGAGATTCTGCTATTAGTAAATACGCCTCTTTAAGTAGAGAGCTTTTTAATCCAGAATTTTATAATCATATCACTATTAGACAATCTTACTTACAAGACAGTGATAATGAGGCTTTAGATCTTTATTCAGAGTTACTTCATAAATCAGATGATTTTGGACCTGTTAAAACAGCTGAAGTGCTTTATGAAATTGATAAAAAAGCTGATATGATTAGAAATTATGGGCACGGTGTTGAAGATCCTTTATTAGCCTCTTTAAAAGTTCCTACAGATCGAGAGATGATGATAGATGGTACTCTTATTAAACAGTCATCTCTTAAAAAACTTTCTTCAGAGTCACTAACACAATTGGTTGGCAATGATGTTATATCCGAATTAAAAGGTGATGAAGGCCTAGATATTTTAAATAGTTTGCCCAAACCTATCAGAGAAGAAATCATAAACGCCATTTAATGGATCTTTTTGAGGTTCTAATTTTAATTACTTGGTGATCTAGTATAGTGTCTATACACTATATTTTTGGTGGGCATAGTTTTTCTATACCTTTTATTAAAAATAAAAAGAAAAAAGGACCTATAAGGGCTGTAGATATAAAGGATTTTGAAAGTCCTTTAAATACTTTAGAATCATCTGATATTAAAGACAGCAGTATATTCTCTGAAGAGGTGAAAGTAAAATCTTCTGTTTCAGAATTAGCTAAAAAATTAAAAAAATCAAGGAATAAATAATGCCTAAAGGATTAGATTGTGGGACTGGAAATTACGTAGCAGCTTCCCCAGACAAAGTAAAAATACAGCGCAATGCTTTTTTATCAGTAGATCAAAACCCTACCACTAAAAAGTCTTTAAAACGCTTAAGGATACCTTATGTAGAGCTTAATGGTAAATTAAATATTGTAGGAAAGCATGCTTATGAGTATGCTCAAATTTTTGGTAACCAAGACCTTAAACGTCCAATGGCAAAAGGTTTATTAAATCCTGCAGAACAAAATGCCCTTCCGATTTTAAAAGTTATTATGTCTGAATTGCTTGGAGAGCCTCAAAAGGAAAATGAAATAGTTGTTTACTGTGTTCCGGGTGCTCCAATTGATGAAGAAAACTTAGTTGATTATCATGAAGATGTACTTAAACAGCTTATTGAATCTTTAGGATATTCCGCTCGTCCTATTAATGAAGCGGATGCTTTGGCTTATACTGGGCTTATAGATGATAATCTAACAGGAATAGCTATATCTATGGGAGCTGGAATGTGTAATATTTCTATAATGTACGCAGGTATGCCAGCAATGAATTTTGCTGTATCTAGAGGCGGAGACTTTATTGATGAAAATGTTTCAAGAGACTGTGGAATTAGTAGAGCAAAAGCACAGTATGCAAAAGAAACTAGTGGTGTTAATATAGGTAAGCCTAAAATAGTAGTAGAGGGAGGCGTTCCTAAAATAACGAATGAAAGTGTTCTTACTAGAGAGCAGCAAGCAGTTAAAACTTACTATGGAGTTTTAATAAGATATATTTTAGCAAACATTGCTAAACAATTTGAAGAAAGTGATTCTATGCCTAATTTTCCTGAGCCAGTCCCTATTGTTATAGGAGGTGGTACTAGTATGATTAATGGGTTTATAGATGTTTTTCAAGAGCAGTTCAATCAAAAAGAATTTCCAATAGAAATTAGTGGTGTAAGGCTAGTAGATGAGCCTTTAACCGCCGTTGCTAGGGGGTGCCTAGCTGATGCATTATTGGAAGAGGAGGAATAATGTTAATTAAATTAGGATTTAAATCTAATACTGAAATAGACGAGAGACCTTATATGAGCGAGCTCACAAAAGGACTAGTTGCTGGGGGATTAGGAGGTGCAGCAGGATCTGCAGCTGTTTACCCATTAGACACTATGGCAACAAGGGCTCAAAATAATAAGACTTGGTCAGGCGTTGATAAACCTATAGTTGAAAATGCTACTAAATCTACCACTACATCCACTAAAAAAGCTCCAAAAATTTTAAAAGATATTGAAAGCAAGGCAAAGTCTATAGGGTCTTCAAAGACTTTAAGGAATATAAAGGGACTATATAAAGGACTGCCTTTTAAAATAATGAAAGGAATGCCTGGATCAGCTATAACTCTTGGTGCTTATGGGCTAGTTAAAAGTGTTCTAGACAAAACTTTTACCAGCGAAAAATAAATAATGGAAGTACAAGATGTACTAAATTCTAAAGAGCATATAGAGCCTGCCACTATTCGGGCTTTAACTTCATTAAGCGATGAAGACGTAGAAGCTACGCTTGTTCTTGACGTAATAAAAAATAGTAATGCAATATTTGAAGATATGTATGTATTTGAAAATGCTGTACTTGTTTTAAATGGACTTATACCCGACGTAACTAAAGTCGAAGGATCAACTCCACAATTAATTTGAAAAGCTATAGATATGATAAAGAAACTCCGACCTTCTATGGAGTACTCTCATGAGGTGCTTATGTATATTAAGTATATCTTTAACGATTTTGGCATGTGGTTTTATCCTGTAGACATAGGCTTAGACAACCCTATATTTAAAGAGGTTAAAGAACGAGCACTGAATGGGCCATTTCCTTTAGAGGAAGACAGAATTGGAATACAGGCATACCGATATTTAGCCAACATACCTAACTAATAGGAGGAATACCTTATGCCAGCACGGCCTTTAACAGACGCTGATATGATTGGTGGTGGGAGTACTCGAAAGTACCCTAATCCCTTTTTTGATTTAGCAAAGAATTACATACCTAAAAATATAAAAACACTGTTCTCATATTGTAGAACTTTTTTTTACACAAATGCATTTCTGAGGAATGTTATTACAAAACTTACCGAGTATCCTATAACTGAAATTCTAATAGATGCTAATGAAAGTGCTCCTATAAAAAGCAAGTGAAGACAAATACTTCACCAAAAAATTAAGTTAAAATCATTGCTTATTGAAATAGGCCTAGACTATTATACTTATGGCAATGCTTTTATATCTGCTTCAACTACTCCAAGGCGCTTCCTAAAGTGTCCTTCTTGCAAAGAAGAGTCCTTAATTGATCATGTCATATATAAATTAAAAAACTTTGAATTCATGGGTTCTTGTCCTTCCTGTAAAGCTGGAGGACAAATATTTACAATAGTAGATGAAATAGCTAAAAGTATGAACGGTATAAAGTTTGTTAGATGGTCTCCAGAAAATATTGATATAGACTATGACCCTATATCTAATGAGGCTATATACTATTATAACATCCCAGCCTCCGTAAAAACTAAAATACTAAAGGGTAATAAACATACCTTATCAAAAATTCCAAAAGTATTTCTAGAATCTTTAAAGAAGAAAAAGAAAATAAAACTAGACGAAAATAATTTTTACCATTTTAAACGTCCTACGTTAGCTGAAGAAAATATGGGTTGGGGAAAACCTATAATTTTACCCGCTCTTAAAACTATATACTACTTACAGACATTGAAACGTGGTAATGAAGCTATAGCTAATGAGCATATTATTCCTAAAAAATCCATATATCCTGCTAATACTACTACGCTAGACCCGTATACCCAAATGAACCTAGGTAAGTGGAAAGGAGAGATAGAAAAACAAATTAAAAAATGAAAGTCTGATCCTAATCATATAGGAGTATTTCCAATACCTATTGGATATCAAGAGTTAGGCGGGAATGCAAGGGCATTACTTCTAACTCCTGAAATGAAATTTCTAGAGGAAGAAATTATTAACTCACTAGGAGTACCTGTTGAGTTTGTTAAGGGTAACTCTAGTTGGACCGGGTCTTCAGTGTCTTTAAGGATTATTGAAAACCACTTTCTTACTTATAGAGAGCTGCTATTAGACTTTGTTAATTTCTTTTTAGTGCCAAAAATATCTAGTTACTTAAACTATCCTGAAGTAGAAGTGTCATTTAGAAAATTAAAAATGGCCGATGATGTTCAAGCTAAGCAAGGTATGATGAATCTTAACAATATGGGCAAACTATCAGATGCTACTTTATTAGATGAGTATGGTTTAGATTATAATAAAGAACAAGACGCTATTGAAAAAGGTAAGAAGATATTTAGAGAAGGTATTATACATGACGCTATGGCACAGGCTAGAAGCCAAGGGGAAGCGCAAGTTATTGCTGCTCAATTCCAAGCCAGAGCACAACAGGCTATGGAAGAAGAAGGCACTAAAATTGATGCTGAAATGTTTCAAGAGGAGCTTTCTCAAGAAACTGTTGGAATACCTGCAGAACCAAGCAAAATTGTTGAGAAGTATGCCAGAGAAATTTTCTTTGCAGACCCTCAAACCCAGGTGGCGTATTTACAGCAGCTTTATAGCATAATGCCTACTACAGCGGGACTGGTACATAGACGTTTACAACAGCTACAAGGCAGCGAAGGATCTGCTACAGCTGTTATTCCTCAAGAACAAATGGTAATGGCTACACAGCAAGCACAAATGCAGGCTGTGGGTGAGGGAGCCTCAAGCGATAAGGGCAAAGGCCCTACTCAAGGAGTAGTATAACATGGAAAAATATGGAACATACAAAGTTTATAAACATAAAATAACTGGAGAAATAAAAAGAGTTTCTCTTAATTCAGAAGACTTAGAAAAAGTATCTGAGGACAGTAATCAATGGGAGGAGCTAGAGTATGAACCCGGAACTGTCAAAGACTAGAAAGTTTGTAGATAAATGGTGCATAGATAAGCCAGAAGATAAGGCCCAATACGAAGCTCTTCTGAATGACGAAGAGGTTTATATAATTAAAGAACAGTTTGCATATGATAAAAGCGGAAAAGCAGTTATAACTGTTTGATGGGAAAAAGAAGAAGATTAAAAAAAAGCCTCCGTAACTGGAGGCTTCTTTGTTTATAAAACTGATTTAAAGACGCTTTTTAATAACTCTACTTTATCCTTCCACATAAAATTATCTTTTACGTTATCTATACAATTCTTATTTATCTCTTTTTCTCTGCCAGTTTCCTGCCACTTTTTATATTCAACTTCTAAAGCTTTAGCCATCTCCCAAGTATCTACTATAGGTCTGAAGTGTCCATTATCTAAAGCCATATTAAATACTGCTTTATTAGGTATTAAGTGTCCTGTATCTTTTAACATTTCCGGAATGGCGCTGTTATGTGGGGCAATACTAGGCGTACCTGTGGAAGCCGATTCTATTAGACTTAGTCCACACCCCTCTCCTATGGCTGAAGAGATATTCACATTAGAGGCGTTATATATATCATTAACTAGACTTGCCGGGGGCTGCTCTTTATAGATATTCCTGGCGTTTATTCCTATAATACTATTAACATCACTGTCTATAAATCCTGCATTTAATAAATGAGATTGTAATAAATTAGCCTTTCCAGGCCCCATGACATATTCATTAGACATCATATGTAAGTATAAGAAAACATCCCCCTTACCTTTATCATGATGCTCTAGATGTTCTGGCCCACACAAGTTCAACTCACAACGTATCCTAGTTAATGGCATGTGGTGGCCACATTTATTACACTTAGCATATCCTTTAGCAAACATACTAAAAGCATGAGCGGTACCTGGTATATATTTTCTAGGCTGAAATCTGTTTACATTACTAACTATAAACTTTCCTTCCCAAGAAAATTTATTTCTTATAACTTTAATTTCTTCTTTAGTCTTAGGAAAAAATGTGTTTCTATCTACGCCATGATAAAGTTTATGAATAGGTAATTTTTTATATACAGGAGGGAATGCATCTTTAATCATATTGATAGCCCAATCGGAATATGTTATAACTGCATCTGAGTAGTCTAAAACATTAGTCCACGATTGACTGACCGGTGCTCCATCTATAGGAAAATATGAGACTATTTTTACATCAGAGCCTACTTTTTGTCTGGCCCCTTCTATTACAGACGCTATATGAAACACATCTTGGAAAAGAAAAATTATGTCCGGCTTGACATCGTCTATGATTGCAGGTAATTTCTTCATGCCTAACAAGTCTTGACTATCTACTGGATAGACAAAGTATTTAGAGGTATCATATTTACGATCTCCTCTATAATTTATAGCCAATACATACACATCGAAATCTTCGTGCATAGTGTCTAAAAGGTTCATGGCCACGTTTCCAAAACCTGTAGGAACTAGCATATCTCCCCATACTAGTAATTTTTTCTTTTTCATATCATTATTGGTTAAATTTTTACTATACTTTAATATACACAATTTCAAACTTTTATCAAACTTATTTTTAAGCTAAAAAAGAAAGTGACACACTGACAATGTGTACTAGGGGTAGGTTCCTGGCTTTCTTTTTTATTCTTTTTGAGTTTATTGATATTTTGTGTTTTCTTGACAGGATCTTAGGCCTCATATGCAAACAGTTGCTTCTGGCAGCATACCAGGAGGGACGTGGTCCTTCAGGGGCTTCGGGTATTCTCTAAATCTCCTAGGAGCTTTTCATGTCGCCCGTGCTCTTTCCCGCCGCATGTCCAGCATCCTTGTTGCCTTCTCAAGACATGGTCCATCTGCCGTGATTTAAATGAGTCTCTGACCGGGCGCGGCGTGCACCGTTCCACTGGCTTCCCCATATCATTATCTACTCAGTTTGTGTTGTCTTATAAGCGGTTCACTTATAAGTGTAAAGAAAATGTATAAATACAATTCTGCCATAGACGAATCAGCTATCCTATCTAAGGAGAATCCTACGTGGAACTCGGGCATTCTTAAGCAAATCCTGAAAGGATTTGTATTTAAGATAGCCGTGTTCCTGTAGATTTTTCTTAGATAGATATTTACAGTCTTGATTGCTTGTTAAATAAGATTCAAGGCGTAACGCCTTAAACGGGTTGGTGTGGACCAACCCGCATAAGTCTATTTATCTACATTTTTCTTTGCATACTCTTGGTGGATAATCTATTATAGCGGTATCTTTGAGGGACCACAGATATCTAGATTAGCCTTTCGTGCGTCTTTAATCATTTGAGGTAGTTTTCTGAGTTCGCGTCTAAAGTCATAACCAGCCGTTTTTTCCCCTCTGGCATAGGACTTTATTGCGTCTTCTTCTAAATCATCGATTAGTCGCTTAATTTTATAATAAGGTTCACAAGGATTTTTATTTTCTATATATTCCATTCTTTCCCCTTAGTTATTGACGATCTCCAGCATTTATTACATTTGCTACAACTCTTTACGTGTTCCATAGCTCCGCTATCGCAGGGACATTGTTCTTTAATAAGTCTAGACTTTTCTTTTTCAACCTTTTTGTTAGAAGTATTGAAAAATATATCGAAGTTGTGTCCTGTTTTCTTCAGAGCGTTGAACTCATCAGCTGAGCCAGTAAACGTAAACTTTAGCCTGTCAGTACCAAACAACTGTTTCAAGTTGTAATAGTTGCTAAGGTTTCCTAAGTCGAAGCTTAAGCAAATTGTTGTTAGAAGGTCTAGTTTTAATAGTTTACTTATGTGAGAGTGTCTATGTTTTTCTGTTAGTGATTTTGAAATTATATAAAATTTAAAGTCCAGATCTTTCATAAATTCATAGTGCTCGAATATGTAATCTCCTGACCCGTATATACGGACCGGTAGTTTGTCTAATCTTTGCATTACTTTGCTCTTACTTTTCCGTGCTTTTTGGTATTCAGTGTTAAGTGATTCCGCGAATGCACTTGGGTTGTCTCTTGCCTGTTTATCATTACGTTCTATCTTGCCCTTATAGCTAGGATAGATTCTTTCCATTTGCCCTACGTAACAGTAGTCACAGATAGTATCACAAGTTTTAAAACGATCAAAGTCTACTGACAATATCGTTTTTGAGTTTGATGTGAAGGTATTCAACTTGCGTTTCCCCAGCGATCTTTGTTATCATACTTTGATGATACCCCTTGCATATACTCCTTATATGTTATGGGGGATATGTTCACTGGATTTCCGCCTTTAACTTTCTTTCCTATTGTCATTGCTGCGATTATATCGTCTGCTCTAACATACATCACTCTACTTTGACTCTTTTTCTTTCCGTGTTCTACTACAACCCTGAAATGTTCCATGTTTTATGTTTTATGTTTCTGGCTATCTTTTTCTATTTTTATTCTTTCTGCGTTCAACTCTTGAGTTGCTAGCAATGTTACGGCTTGTCCTAGTGCTACTAAGGCAGCCATTCCGATAACTTTCCACATATGCTCCATATTGGTTTTATTATAAGCAATATAACATGAAAAACCTATTGCACTCATGTGCTAGTTTTTCTGCTTGTTTCTCTATTTGGGTATAATTGGTAGTTCCTAATCTGATATTGATTTTAACTTTGTTATTATCCCACTTATAGTAAAAGCCAGGTCGTCGATCTACATAAGTCCCTTGTACTGTCGCTGGAAATTTCTGTTCCAGTTTTAAGTGCCTTCTTCCTCGAAAATAATGTGTCTTCAAGCGCATTCGTTTTACTGAAGAAAAGGTGTTTAAGGTTTGTATATCACTTACTAATAAAATATATGGCAACTTTCCTTTGGGCAGGTTAAGGTTTATGGTATCCATACAATACCCTCTATCTGAGCTAACTCCTAGATGACCAAAAAAATTTAATACGGGAGAGATAAATGCTCTTTTAGTTAGTTCTTCTACATATCCATAAGGCATATCTATAGAGAAGGAACTAAAACTAGAGTATTCTATAGACAGCTTGGTTAAATTGTTAAATTCAGTTTTCCAAGAGTTTCTAAAAACTTCTCCCCTCGTACTGGGTGTAGACTTTTTATCCATTCCGCTGTCCCCCTAATTTCTTGGTATTCTTCTTCTGTTATTGGTACTCCACTTTTCTCTAAGTTATGTAATTTAGCTCTAAAATTCCTCCAATACCATTTTGGCGTTGAAAGTTTTTTATTAACCACAACTCCAGTAACAGTCATTCTATTATTCTGTTTCTGTACTCTAGTTTTTTTATAATTAACCGAAAACATGTTTTTCTCTATAGTCTCTCTTATTTGTGGGATCATACCTATAATGTTAAATTTGTCTTTAGTTTTCTTAGTGCTAAAAGTTAGGTCATCTGCATACCTTGTATATATACAACCATTGTTTTTTGCTAAAGCTGTTAATTGTACATCCATTTGGTACGCACATAGATTTGCAATAGCAGGACTTGATGGGGCTCCTTGGGGGAGCGTATTTTTGTATGTAAGCAGTCTAGCTAACTTTTCTTTATCATCAGTATTTACAAATGTTACTTGCTTGCCTGTTATAGTGCTATGCCTAGATGTTAAAAAGGTTAATAATTTCGCCACTTTATAGATCTTAATAGTAGAAAAAAAGTTTTTCAAATCCATGTTCAGTAATTGTTCTGTCCCTATATGCCTTTCTGCTCCGGTTCTTACGCTTTTACCTTTTACAAATCCTACACAAGAAGGATGGGCTGAAAATCTATATAAGTATCTATGCAAGAAGGTTTCTTGCAACTCTTTTAGTTTTCCTTGAGGGGCATCTATCCACCTCATGGTTTTACGATTTCTCTTCGCAATTGGATATGATAGATAGTGCTGATCAAGCTCCAATATTATGGAAGACACTTCTTTTGAAGTTGTATTTAATAGCTCGTAAATATTCATTTATAGCTCCTCTATTGTTATACTACGTCGTAGTAGATCCCCTACGGGATCGCCTCTCGACATTTTGTTTTATCCGTGTTTGAAATTCACTACGGAGCGTGTCGCTCCATTTGTAAGTAAGCTATTAGCTTGCCTTAGTTTTTATCTATAACTGTACTTCTCGAGACCAGAGGTCCCTGATATGTTTTATTCATGTTTGATGCCACTTGGAGCGCGATTCGCTCTCCCACACTATACGATCATACGATGTATTTGTTGTGTGGTGTCTACAGTTTGTGGAGAGAGTGGGAATTGAACCCACCTCACGGTGCTTGCAAAGCACTGTCGCCCCCTTGGTACATGTCCCCCCAACCCGATACTAAAAGTTAATACCGTATATTTATTATACCATATTAATGAAATTAAATAAGTGTGAAAACTTGAGATGCAGCTGCATCTTTATCTTCTTCCAATTTAGATAAATTCACAATTTTATCAGAAAACTCTTTTAATGTTACATCTGAGTTCCATCCTGAATCAATAAGTACTGAGTAAATATTAACCTCTTTACTGGTTTTCCATGTTAAGTAACCCTCTAACCAAGAATCACGTATAGCGGACTCGCCATCTGTTATAAATATAATGTCTGCCTTATGGAAATCCTCATCCTCCATAATAAAATCTTTGGCTCTGTCCAAAGC
>JACKQG010002648.1_pt1 | contig 23034 bp, 13 predicted proteins | sample 8237621 | NCBI WGS metagenome assembly JACKQG01 (sample SAMN15677084, study PRJNA649215) | marine metagenome | biome: marine; feature: Black Sea; material: saline water; isolation source: suspended particulate matter (SPM) from the Black Sea western gyre | collected 2013-06-09/2013-06-10 | depth... | reverse complement strand
CGGCCAAGGTGGACCAGGAAGAGGAAATCCAGACCATCATCCACGCCAGCTAGAGCGGCGCGGTCGGGCGCCTTTTTCTGTTGGATCGAGCATCTGTTTTGAGGCAGTCTTCGCCCGACATGCACCCGTTCAAACTTGTCGCAGTTCTTTCGTTCCTGTTCGCTACGGATCATGAACCGGCCTGGGCTGCTGAGCGTCGTCCCAACATCGTGCTGGTGCTGACCGACGACCAGGGCTTCGGTGATGTCCGGTCGCACGGCAACAAACTGATCGACACGCCGGTGCACGATCGCATCGCAGCGGAGGGGGTCCGCTTCAACCGTTTCTTTGTCAGCCCGGTCTGCGCCCCGACACGCGCCAGCCTGTTGACCGGCCGGTACCACGTCCGAACCGGGGTGCACGGCGTGACACGCGGCCACGAGATCATGCGTGCCGACGAGGTCACCATCGCCGAGTTGCTCAAGGATGCGGGTTATGCGACTGGCGCGTTCGGCAAGTGGCACAACGGCTCGCAATATCCGCATCATCCGAACGGGCAGGGGTTCGATGAGTTTCTCGGTTTTTGCGCCGGGCACTGGAACAACTACTTTGACACGACGCTCGACCACAACGGCACCATGGTAAAGTCAGAAGGCTTCATGATCGACGCGCTGACCGACGCGGCGATTGCGTTCATCGAGTCAAACAAGGATCGGCCGTTCTTCTGCTACCTTCCGTACAACACCCCGCATTCGCCTTGGCAGGTGCCGGAACGGTATTGGCAAAAATACCGTGCCAAGGGCATCGACGACCCCTCCCTCGCCTGCGCCTATGCCATGTGCGAAAACATCGACGACAACATGGGGCGACTGCTCTCCAAGCTCGAGGCGTTGAAGATCGACGACGACACAATTTTTATTTTCCTCACAGACAACGGCCCGAACACCAACCGTTACAACGCCGGCATGAAGGGGCGCAAAGGCAGCGCCCACGAGGGTGGGGGACGCGTCCCTTTGTTCATTCGATACCCACGGCGGATCGCGGCCGAAACGGTCGTCGAGCCGGTCACGGCGCATATCGACCTGTTGCCGACGCTGATGGAGTATTGCGGCGTGCGCGACTACAAGACCAAGCCGCTCGACGGCAGGAGCCTCATGCCGCTCATCGAGGGCAAGCCAAGCGCTTGGCCAAGCCGCACTCTGTTCACCGTCTGGGGCGGAACCCGCCTGCAGGAGGGGCGGCGAGCGGTGCGCACCGACCGTTGGCGCGCGGTCAATGAGCGCCGCGGCTGGGAATTGTACGACATGATCGCCGACCCGTCACAAACGCGGAACCTTGCCCAGACCAAGCCGGCATTGCTGGCCAAGTTTCGTTCCGCCTACGATGCCTGGTTTGCGGATGCTGCCTCGGCCGGGTTTGACCCCATCCCAGTTCACGTTGGCCATCCGGAGCGGGATGAAGTCGTGTTGGAAGGCCACTACGCGCGCCTGTTGCCGGCGGGGAACAGGCGGGCCGATCCGGCGTTGCACGGCATCAGCTACCACGGCCGCTCCGGCTGGGCCAACGACTGGGTGGACAACTGGAGCAGCACCGACGCCCACCCGTACTGGCCTCTCAAAATCGTGCGCGGCGGGAATTACAGGGTCGTGCTGAAATACGCCTGCGCGAAAGACGATGTCGGCAGCCGGCTCCGCGTCGAGGCGGGTGGCCAGTCGCTGGAGTTGAACGTCGACAGGCCGTTCACGCCGGTGACGATCCCCAGCCCGGATCGCGTCGGCCGCAAAGAGGCGCCCGAGCGCACTTGGGGCAGCCTCCCGGCCGGCACGCTCCGCTTGGCCAAGGGCAACACCGTGTTGCGCGTGCGGGCGCTGGAGATCCCCGGTGACGAGGCGTTGGAGCTTAAAGCCGTGCATCTCACCCGCGAGCCTTGACTCGACCGGCGACCCCTGACGCGGGCCAAAGAGCTTGGCCAAACGCTGACTTCAAGCGACAATGGGGCGTGCGCCTCAACCCAAACCCGCCGCTCAGCGTCTTCCGGTTTTATGCAATCGCCGGGCTGTGCCTGCTTTCGGGAGCGGTCACTCCGCACGCGGATGAATGGATCGCCGCCGAAGGCTACCGGTACCGGGCGTTGACCGTCTCGACCAACAGCCAGCCCGGTTTCACATTGATGCCGGCGGACTCAACCGGAGTCGGATTCGTGAACCGCTTGGCCAAGGAGCGATACACGACCAACCAGATTTATCTAAACGGCTCGGGCGTGGCTGCCGGTGACTACGACGGTGACGGTCGATGCGACCTGTTTTTCAGCGGGCTCGATTCCGAAAACAAGCTTTACCGGAACCTCGGTGACTGGCGGTTCGAGGACGTCACGGCAAAGGCGCGTGTTCGCGGGAAACTGTTTGCCTCCACCGGTGCCTGTTTCGCGGATGTCAACGGCGATCGCCGGCCCGACCTGGTCTCGAACACCGTCGGCCAAGGCACATGGGTGCTGCTCAATGACGGGCAGGGCGGCTTTCGCGCTGTCCGTCCTTTCAACGGCAGCGGGGGCGGCATGTCGCTGGCGTTGGCCGATGTGGATGCCGACGGCGACCTCGACCTGTACGTGGTCAATTACCGCACGTTCACCGTTCGCGACCAGCCGGGAATCAAGCTCCGGGGCAGCGATGTCAACGGCGTGCCACAGGTTGTCTCCGTCAATGGCAAGTCGCTCGAGGCGACCGGTTCCGTGGGGCGATTCACGCTCAAGAGCAACGGGAAAATCCTTGAGAACGGGCAGCCGGACCGACTCTACCTGAACGATGGGCGGGGACGGTTCACGGCGGTGCCGTTCACCGCCGGGGCGTTCCTCGACGAGGACGGGCGGCGCCTGGCCAAGCCGCCGTATGACTGGGGTCTGTCCGCGATGTTTCGCGACATGAACCGGGACGGCCTGCCCGATCTTTACGTCTGCAACGACTTCGAATCCCCGGACCGGATCTGGATCAACCAGGGCCGGGGTGTCTTTCGGGCGATCGACCGTCTGGCGATTCGCAAGAGCAGCCATTTCTCGATGGGGATCGATTTCGCCGATTTGGACCGGGACGGCTTGGACGACTTTATCGTGGTGGACATGCTCAGCCGCCGGCACGACCTGCGGCACACGCAGTTGAGCAACCGCAAGCCGCCCGAGCTGCGGTTCGGCGTGTACAATGACCGGCCGCAATACAGCTACAATACCGTTTACCTGAACAACGGCGACGACACCTACGCCGAAATCGGGTTCCACTCCAATCTCGCCGCGACGGAATGGTCCTGGACGCCGATCTTCATGGATGTGGACCTCGACGGCTACGACGATTTTCTCGTCACCACGGGACACCCGCTCGACATGCAGGACATGGACGTGACCAATCACGGTGAAGCGTTGAAGCAGCAACGCAAGCACACCCCGCGGGAACTGCTCGAGATGCGGTTCATGTTCAAGCCACTCATCCTCCGGAACCTCGCCTTCCGGAACGAGGGCGGACTGCGCTTTGCAGAGAAGAGTGCCGACTGGGGGTTTGACCAGGCGGGCGTCTCTCACGGCATGGCGCTTGCAGACCTGGACAACGACGGCGACCTGGATATCGCCGTGAACAATTTCAACGAGTCGGCCGCAGTCTACCGGAACAATGCACCGGCCCCGCGCATCGCCGTGAAGCTGCGCGGCGCGGCGCCGAACACGCGCGGTATCGGCGCCCGGATCACAGTCGAGGCACCCGGCCTGACGCAATCTCAGGAGATGATGAGCGGCGGCAGGTACCTGTCGGATGACGAACCGATCCGGGTGTTTGCCGCGAGCCGCCCGATAAAAAAAATCACGGTCGCCTGGCCAAGCGGCAACGTCAGCAGGCTCACCGGGATCAAGGCCAACCGGGTGTATGAAATCGACGAGGAAGGCGCGGTGCCGGCGATCAGCGAAACCCCCCGCAAGCCAAGCCCGTTGTTCGAAGACGCCAGCAAACTGCTTTCGCACACGCACACGGAAAGGGCCTTCGACGATTTTACACGGCAACAGTTGCTCCCCAAAAAGTTGAGCCAGGAAGGTCCGGCGGTCGCTTGGCTGGACTGGAACAACGACGGGTGGGATGATGCCGCCGTCTCCGCCGGCAGCAGCGGCAAACTAGGGTTGTTCCTCAACGACACCAAGGGCGGTTTCACGAAAACCGCCATCCCGGCGCTTGGCCAAGCGAGTCCCCGCGACCAGGTCGTCTTGCTCGGGCTCCACTCCACGGCAAGCGGGTTGCTCCTGCTCCAGAGCAACTACGAGGACGCGCTGGCATTCGGCCCGGCGGTAAGGTTGCACACGCCCGGAGATCCCGAACCCCGGGATCTGTTGCCGGCCGGGCCGGTGGCGTACTCGGCCCTCTGTGCGGCGGATTACGATGGCGATGGGGATCTCGACCTGTTTGTCGGCGGGCGCTGCCGGCCCGGAAGTTACCCGGCCCCGGTTCGTTCCGTGATCCTGCGAAACGATAACGGCCAGTTTGTGCAGGACAGTCGACAGGATGCGATGCTCCGGGAAATCGGCTCCGTGTCCGGTGCGCTTTGGACAGATCTGCTTGGCGACATCCGCCCGGAACTGGTGCTGGCGTGCAACCCCGGCCTCATTCGGGTGTACCGGAACAACGGCGGTGTGCTGGAGGAAGCCACCGACGTGCTTGGCCTCGGAAACCGGGTCGGCTTCTGGAACAGCGTCTGCGCCGGTGATTTCAACAGAGACGGTAAAACCGACTTGGCCGCCGGCAACATCTGCACCAACTCTGCCTACGAAATCCGTGACGGGGGCGTCATCACGTGGCACCACGGCGACCTGTCCGGCGGCGGCGAGCATGAACTGTTTGAGTCGTACGGCGCCGGACAGCCGTTGCGTTATCTGCACGAGGTGCTCCACGCCATTCCGTTCCTGCGGGAACTGTATCCCACTTACGCCGCCTATGCGGACGCCACCGCAACCGACATTCTCGGCGAACAAAAAGCAGGGCTGGGGGTTGTTCGGATCAACACGTTTGAGTCGGTTTTGATGTTGAACCGGGGAGCCAGTTTTGACGTCACCCCGTTGCCGCTCAAGGCGCAACTCGCGCCGGTGTTCGGGATGGCGGCGGCGGATTTTGACGGGGACGGCAACGACGACTTGTTCCTGGCGCAGAATTTTTTTGGCACGCGCCCGGATTTCCCGCGGATGGATGCGGGGCGGGGGCTGTTACTGAAGGGCGACGGGGGCGGAAACTTCACGCCGATGTCCGCCGTGGAAAGTGGCATCCGCCTGAGCGGCGACCAAAGAGGGTGCGCGGTGGCCGACTTCGACCGTGACGGCAGGGTGGATCTGCTCGTCGGGCAAAATGCGGGCCGGACGAAACTGTACCGCAACCGCTTGGCCAAGCGCGGGCTGCGCGTCCGCCTCGTGGGCCAGCCGGGGAATCCGCTTGGCGTGGGGGCCAAGCTCCGGCTCGGCAGCGCAACGGCCCTTGGCCCGGCGAGGGAAATCCGGAGCGGCGGGGGATATCGCTCACAAGATTCCGCCGTTAGCCTGTTGGGCTTGGGTGACAAATCACCCTCGCGGCTGCAGGTCGCTTGGCCAAGCGGAAGAGTCAGCACGGCGGCAATCGAAAAGGGCGTTACGGAAATCACCGTGGAGGAACCGGCTCGATGAGCCCCCGCAAGGCCAAGCCGCTCCTCGTCTTCGTTGCGTTTGGCCTTGCATGTGTGCACAACGGCGATTGCCTAGAGTGGCAGGCAGAAGGCGGTGGCATCCATAGCGCGCCGCTTGAGGTGCCGCAAAAGGGCCGGGTCGGGTTCCGGCGGGTGCCCGCCGCGGAATCGGGCGTCCGGTTTTCAAACCAACTCGACAACGAGCGCTCCATCCGCAACCGCAACCTGCTGAGCGGCTCGGGGGTGGCCGCCGGGGATTTTGACGGGGACGGCTGGTGCGACCTTTACTTTTGCGGGCTCGACAACGGGAACAGGCTGTACCGCAACCGGGGCAACTGGATGTTTGAGGACGTTACCGGGACGGCGGGGCTTGGGTGCGACGGACAAGACTCGACCGCCGCTGCGTTCGCCGACGTGGACGGCGATGCCGACCTCGACCTGCTCGTCAACGCGCTTGGCAACGGCACGCGATTGTTCCGCAACGATGGCCCGTCCGGGTTTGTCGAGGTGACGAAGGAATCCGGCTTGGCCTCATCCGCCGGGAGCATGTCGATGGCGCTGGCGGACGTTGACGGCGACGGTGATTTGGATTTGTACGTGGCCAACTTCCACCCGGCCACGATCAAGGACCGGCCGAACACAAACATCCGGGTCAGCATGGTCAACGGCCGCCCGGTGGTCGCCTCGGTCAACGGTGTCTCAACAGAGGCGCCGCAACTGAAGGGGCGTTTCGAGATTTCACAAAGCCGCGACATCCTTGAATACGGCGAGCCGGATTTCCTGTTCCTCAACGACGGCAACGGCGTTTTTTCGAGGGCCGATTACCTGGAGCGTTTCCGCGACGAGAAAGGCGTTCGCCTGGCCAAGCTGCCGATGGACTGGGGGCTCGCCGCGCGGTTCGAGGACATCGACCGGGACGGGGATCCCGACCTGTACGTCTGCAATGATTTGTTCACGCCGGATCGAATCTGGATGAACGACGGCGACGGCCGGTTTCGCGCCATCCCGAAGCGGGCGATCCGGAACACCTCGACCTTCTCGATGGGGGTGGATTTCGCGGATTTCGACCGGGACGGCGACACCGATTTTTTCGTGGTGGACATGCTGAGCCGGGAGCACGAGATGCGGCATCTGCAAGTCTCGGAGATCGTCGCGAACAACGAGCCGCACACCTTGCTGCAAAGCCGTCCGCAGGTTTCGCGGAACACGCTGCAGGTCAACCGGGGCGACAGCACGTTCGCGGAACTCGCCTACTACGCCAACGTCGAGGCGTCCGGCTGGTCGTGGGGGCCGATCTTTCTCGACGTGGACCTGGACGGTTACGAGGACATTCTCGTGACCAACGGCCAGTTGCGGGATTTTCAAAACGCCGACATGGCGGCGGAGATTGAAGCGGTGAAGCAACAGCGGAAGTTGTCGCAGAGCGACATTCTTAGGCTGATTTCAAAGTTCCCGGCCTTGCGGACGCCGAACGCCGCCTTTCGGAACAACCGCGACGGCACCTTCAGTGACCATTCGGCCGACTGGCGGTTTGATGAACCGGGAATCTCGCAAGGCATGGTGTTGGCCGACCTCGACAACGACGGAGACATGGACGTCGTGATGAACAACCTGCTTGAGCCGGCCGGGCTTTACGAGAACCAGGCATCCGGCCCGCGGGTACGCGTCGCGCTGCGCGGCGTCGGTGCGAACCGACACGGCATCGGAGCCAAGGTTGCCATTCGGCAAAACGGCGGGGTGCAGCAGCAGGAAATGATTTCGGCCGGCCGTTATCTGTCATCCGACCAACCGATCCGCACCTTCGGGGTGGAACGCGGGGCATTCGAGATCAGCGTCACTTGGCCAAGCGGAAAGGTGACCGAGGTGAAGTCGGCCAAGGCCAACCGGGCCTACGTGATCCCGGAAGCCGGCGGCGTGCGCTTGGCCAAGCGTAAGGCGCACCCGCCCAATCCGTTGTTCCGGGATGTGTCGGCAGCCATCGGCCACCGCCACCATGACCAGCCGTACGAGGATTTCCGCCGCCAATTGCTGATGCCGTTTAAGTTCAGCCAACCCGGCCCGGCCATTTGCTGGCACGACATCGACTCGGATGGGTGGGATGACCTGATCGTTGGCGGTGGCGCCGGTCAACGCCTGGCCATGTTCCGAAACCGACGGGACGGAACGTTCAAGTCGATCACCTCGCCCATCCTGAAACCGGCAAACTGGGATCAGGCCATGGTGCTGCCGTTCACGGCGAACCAGGCCGGGCCGGCGCTGATCGTGGGCGTTTCCAACTATGAGTCCGGCTCGCCGGAGTTGCCGTCGGGCATCATTTACGACTTTGCAAAACGCGAGGCCGCCAAGTTCCTCAACGGCCAGACCGGCAGCACCGGGCCGATGTGCCAGGCGGATCTCGACGGCGACGGCGACCTCGATCTGTTTGTGGGCGGACGAATACTCCCCGGTCGTTACCCGGCCGCAGCCGATTCGGTCCTGCTCGAAAACCGCGACGGCAAACTGCACGCGGCCCATCGCTGGCCGGCGTTGGGAATGGTGCAGGGCGCGGTGTTCAGCGACCTGACCGGGGACAACCGACCGGAGTTGATCCTCGCGCTGCACTGGGATTCGCCCCGGGTGTTCCGCTGGGAAAAAGGAAGCTGGAAACCCCACGAGTTGACCTCCGCCCTTGGCTTGGGAGCGCACACCGGCTGGTGGAACGGCGTGGCCACCGGGGACTTCAACAACGACGGACGGATGGACATCGCCGCGACAAACTGGGGCCTCAACTGGAGGCGCAAACCCAGCGCAAAAAACCCGGCCCGAATCTACCACGGCGACATGGACGGCGACGGTGTCTCGGAAGCGATCGAGGCGGTTCGCCGCGACGGGCGTTGGCAACCGGAGCGCCGCTTCGGCATTTTGCGCGCGGCGATGCCGCTCGTCGGGGAGCGGATGAGCGGCTTTGCGCAGGTCGGTAGGAGTTCCGTCGAGCAGGTGTTCGGCGAACTGCTGGCGAATGCCGCCGTGCTGGAGGTTGTTGAGTTTCGCTCGATGCTCTTTTTGAACCGGGAGGGCGGGATGAAGGCAATCCCGTTGCCGGACGAAGCGCAATGGGCTCCCGGCTTCGGTGTGGTGGCGGAAGATTTCGACGGTGATCGGCAGTTGGACTTGTTTGTGGCGCAGAACTTTTTTGCCACCAACCCGGAATATTCAAGATGCGACGCCGGCCGGGGGCTGCTGATGCTCGGCGACGGGCGGGGCGGTTTCCGCCCGCTGCCGTCGAGCGAGAGCGGCATCGCGGCCTACGGCGAGCAGCGTGCCTCTGCCGCGGCTGATTACGACCAGGATGGCCGCGTAGACCTCTCAATCGGCCAGAATAATGCGCCAACGAAACTCCTGCGCAATGCCAACGGCAATCCCGGCTTGACGGTTCGCCTGAAGAGCGGCGGTCGTAACCGGACCGCCATCGGCGCCAAGGTGACGCTCCGGATTCCCGGCGATCCAGCGGTGACGCGGGAGGTGCAATCCGGTTCCGGTTACTGGGGCGTGAACAGCCCACTGCTCGTGTTGCCCGGCCCGGACAAGCAACGGGAGGTGACTGTCGCTTGGCCAAGCGGCGGCACGACAACTTACAAGATCCCACCCGGTACAAGGCGGGCGGTGCTGCACGAGGACGGCAAGGCAACGATCTCACGAGAGCGATGAGACTTCCGGGAAGCAAAGTTGGCCAAGCGTGGTGTCGATTGTTGCGGCTCGCGTTGATTGGCTTGGCTGCGCTGCCTTCCGGTTTGGCCGCGCTCGACTGGGAGCAGCGCGGGAACCACCGCTTGGCCAAGCTGACCGTCAAGCCAAGCGAGAGGAGCGGCTTTCAACGGTGGTCGCCCCGCGAAACCGGGGTTGCTTTTGGGAATCGGCTGACGCGCCAACTGGTCGCCAAAAACCGGAACCTGGCCAACGGTTCCGGCGTCGCGATCGGCGACGTGGATGGCGACGGTCTGCCTGATCTGTATCTTTGCGGCTTGCAGGTCGATAACCGGCTGTATCGCAATCTGGGCGGCTGGACGTTCGAGGATATCACCCCCCTGTCCGGGACCGCCTGCCCGAGGCAATACTCCACCGGCGCGCTGCTCGCGGATGTCGATGGCGACGGAGACAACGACCTGTTGGTCACCGGCTTGGCCAAGGGGACGCGATTATTCCTGAACGACGGCACCGGCCGGTTCACCGAGAAAACCAATTCCGGGCTGTTCCCCAAGCTGGGCGCCACCTCGATGTCGATGGCCGACATCGACTCGGATGGCGACCTCGACCTGTATGTCGCCAATTATCGCACGACCAATTACAAGGATCGCCCGGCCGGAGTGAATCCGGAGGTCCGGCAGGAGAACGGCGCGGTGATTGTCACGCCGGCCAGCCGGTTTGTCGCGCTCAAGGCACGCCGCAAAGACGGGGTGCATCTTGTTGAGCTGGGGGAACAAGATTTCCTTTATGAAAACCTCGGGATGGGCCGATTCCGGCCGGTCAACTGGATCGGTGGCCGCTTCCTCGACGCCGGCGGGGCCGCCCTCAAGAAGCCCCCGCTCGACTGGGGATTGAGTGTGATGATGCGGGATGTCAACGGCGACTCGCTCCCGGACATCTACGTGTGCAACGATTTTTTTTACTCCGTGGACAAATTCTGGATCAACCAGGGCGGGGGCGTTTTCCGGCAGGCCGGCCACGAGGTCATCCGGAATTTCAGCATGTCCTCCATGTCCGTCGATTTCGCCGACATCAACCGGGACGGGCATGACGATTTTTTTGTCGCCGACATGCTCTCCATGCGGGGCGAGTTTCGCAAGACACAGCGGGCAAATGCCATGAGCGGGGAGTTGAACCTGCCGGTCACCGACGCGCGGTTTCAGCCGGAGTTCAGCCGGAACACCCTGCAATTGAACCGGGGCGACAACACCTACGCGGAGATCGCCCAACTCGCCGGGGTGCACGCCAGCGAATGGACATGGGCCAGCCGGTTTTTGGATGTCGATCTCGACGGTCACCAGGATTTGATTGTGACAAACGGCAACGAGTCGGATGTCCTCGACGCCGACATGATCGCCGTGGTGGCCAATTCACCGCGAACGCGGGAGTCGCATCTGAGAAACATGATGCGCTTCCCAAGGCTCGAGACGGCCAACCTGATCTTTCGCAACCGGGGGGATTTGACATTCACCGAAATCGGTGCCGAATGGGGCTTCGGCCAGGTTGGAATCTCCAACGGCATGGCGGCCGGGGACTTGGACAACGACGGCGACCTGGACCTGGTGATCAACAACCTGAACGCGCCCGTGTCCCTGCTGGAGAACATCGGGAGCAGCCATCGCGTGGCCTTCCGACTCAAGGGCGAGGCGCCCAATACCTCAGCGGTCGGGGCAACGGTTTCGCTAACATCAGGGGGCATCCGCCAACAGCAGACCGTCATTGCCGGGGGGCGTTACCTTTCCGGGGATCAGCCGGTTTGCGTCTTTGGCATCCCGGGCCCAAGCCGCTCCCTGTCCGTTGAAATCAAATGGCCCGACGGATCGTTTTCAGAAATTAAACAGGTCGCCCGCAACACCATTTACGAAGTCAATCAGTCAAATGCTGAACTTAGACTTCACGAGGCTCCGAATCGCGTCACGCCGCTTTTCCGCGACGCCTCGGCTCGCCTCGATGCGACTCATGTTGAGAACCGGCACGGCGTCACCGCCCAAACGCCGGCGACATACGGTCTGGCTGAACTGGGGCCGGGCGTCTGTGTGGCGGACGCGGACGGGGACGGACTCGACGAGTTGTTCATTGGAAGCGGCAAGGGCGGAACGCTCGTGGGCCTGAAGCTTGGCCAAGCCGGTGGGAAACAGGCCGTCACGGCTGCCCGGCTTGGGTGGGGAGGGAGCACAAAGCTGATTCGTGACACCGCCACGGTTCTCGCGCACGAGACGCCGTTCTCCGGCTTGGCCCTGCTGGTGGCACTGTCGAATTACGAGGACGGCTTGGCGGTTGGCCCGGCGTTGAATGTCGTCTCGCCGAATGGGACAACGGAACTACTGCCCGCATCCCAGGACGCGCTTGGCCCCGTCTCGATGGCCGATGTTGACGGGGACGGCCACCCCGACTTGTTCGCCGGCGGCAGGGCGCGTCGGAGCGACCCGTTTTTGTCGGCCGACTCAGTGCTGTACAAGGGGAATGGCGACCGCTTTACACCGGCTGCGGGGGGTGGGGCGTTCAAGGGGATCGGCCCCGTGTCCGGCTCGGTGTTTTCAGACATCGACAACGACGGCGACCCGGATTTGATTCTCGCGCGGCAATGGAATTGCCCGATGCTCTTCCTGAACAACGGGGGGCACCTTAAGGACGCCACCGAGGAATGGGGGCTTTCCGGTTTTCACGGGCTTTGGAACGGCGTAACCACGGGCGACTTCAACAACGACGGCCGGATGGATCTGCTGATGACCAACGCCGGCCGGAACACCGGCTACAACGAACATCTCCCGCGCGAGGTTTGGTTGCATGTCTCGGATTTCGATCACGACGGCGTTGTCGATGGCATCGAGTCGGTTTGGGATGCGCACATGGCCAAGCGTGTCCCGTTGCTCGGCCGCCAGAGGCTGGCTTCACTGTTGCCGTGGATCACCGGGCAGTTTCCATCCCACAAGGCGTTTGCCCAAGCGGACATCGAAACCCTCCTCGAGCCGGCCGGTGCGACTCCGGTGATCCTCAAGCTGAACACCCTCGACACCACCGTTTTCCTGAATGACGGCGGCTCGTTCAAAAAAACCGGGCTGCCGGTTGAGGCACAGTTCGCGCCGGCGTTCGGCTGCGCCGTGGCCGACTTCGACGGCGACGGGAATGACGACGCCTACCTTGCGCAAAATCATTTTAACGTCGACACCGAAACATCCCGGCTCGACGCCGGGCTTGGCCTGGTGCTGCTGGGGGACGGACGCAGTGGATTCACGGCGCTGTCTCGAACGGAGTCCGGCGTAGCCATCCTTGGCCAAGCGCGCGGGTGTGCCGTGTCGGACTTCAACGGCGATGGGCGTGTCGACATTGTCACCGCGCAAAACAACGACCGGCTGAAACTGCACCTCAACGCGACCGGCAAAGCCGGGGTCTCGGTGCTGCTGCTCGGGCCGAAGAACAATCCGCAGGCCGTGGGCGCCTCCGTCCGACTGGAGCAGGATGGCGCGCTTGGCCCCAAGCGGGAGATTCGCCTTGGCGCCGGGTATTGGTCACAGAACAGCTTGGCCCAACTGTTCGCCGGCGTGGGCAGCGCCGCCAAGCTCCACGTCGCTTGGCCCGACGGAACGTTTGCCGTCGTGGCCATTCCCGCCGGCGCGAAAAGCATGCAAATCTCAAAACCGGATGAGGTTCGGATCGTACGTTAAAAGCCAAGCGGCGATGGTCGCGCTGGCGTTTTGGCCGCTTGGCCAAGCGCTGCCCGCTGCCAACTGGGTCGAGGCGGAAAACCACAAGTGGCGCTCCCTTGATGTCGCGCCCGGGGGGAGCCCCGGGTTCAAGCGACTCGCCCCTTCGCGCACCGGCGTCCGTTTCAGCAACCAACTCGACGTCGAGAAATCGCTCCTGAACCAGGTCTACCTAAGCGGGTCGGGGGTGGCTCTGGCGGATGTCAATGGCGACGGCCGGTGCGACATTTACCTGTGCGGACTGGACAACCCCAACCACCTTTACTTAAACCGGGGCAACTGGAAGTTCGAGGAGACCGCCGTCGCCTACGGCGTGGAATGCGCCGGCAACGACTCGACCGGTGCGGTGTTCGCCGACCTCGACGGGGACGGCGATCCCGACCTGATTGTCAACACGGTTCACTCCGGCACGCTCATTTTTCGAAACGACGGGAACGCTTTCACCCCGGTACCCGATCCCGGTTCCGGCCTGGCGTCGGGCCGGGGCGGCATGTCGCTCGCGGTTGCGGATGTCGACGCAGATGGGCGACTGGATTTGTACGTCACCCATTATCGGGACACGACACTGATGGACATGCCGAACACTCATTTCAATTTTCGCACCGCCGGGGGGCGGCGAATGATATCCAGTGTCGACGGCGTACCGGTCAAGGGATCAAAGTACGAGAACCGGTTCAGGCTCAACGAGCGCGGTGGCATCGAGGAAAACGGCCTGCCCGACGTGCTGTACCGCAACCTTGGCCAGTTTCGGTTTGAGCGGAACGTCGTGGGCGGCAAACGGTTCCTGACCGCGGAAGGGGCGCCGATGCCCGGCGTGTTGCTTGAGTGGGGCTTGTCGGTGATGTTCCGGGATGTCAACCGCGACGGCAAGCCGGACATTTATGTCTGCAACGACTTCGACGGCATCGACCGGCTTTGGCTCAATGTTGGCCGTGGCCGGTTCCGTGAGGTGCCGTCGCTGGCGTTGCGGAAGACCAGCATGTTCTCCATGGGGGTCGATTTTGCGGACATCGACCGTGATGGGCTGGATGATTTCCTCGTGGTGGACATGCTGAACACGCGCCATCGCACGCGAAAAAACCAGATGATCCCCCGCGTGCAATACCGCCCCGTGCCGGGCCGCTACAACGACCGGCCGCAACGGATGCGCAACACGCTGTTCCTCAACCGGGGGTTCGGCCTGTTTTCCGAGATTGCCCATTATGCCGGCATCACGGCGTCGGACTGGAGCTGGTGTTCCGTGTTCATCGATGTCGACCTTGACGGGCTGGAGGATGTGCTCGTCACAAACGGCGTGGAGCGAAACGCCCGCCATCTGGACACGATCATCCGCTTGCGCAAACAGCGCGAGGGCAGGGAGATGAGCAAGCGGGAAATTCTGCTGGCCCGGCGGGTTTTCCCGGCGCAGGCCACCGCCAACGCGGCGTTCCGAAACCGGGGCGGCCTCCGTTTTGCCGAGAGCGCCGCCGAGTGGGGTTTCGACGACAACGACATCTCTCACGGAATGGCGTGCGGCGACCTCGACGGGGACGGCGACCTCGACCTGGTCGTCAGCAACCTCCGCGCCCCAGCCGGGGTTTACCGGAACAACACCGCCAAGCCGCGTATCGCCGTCCGCCTGGCCGGCCCGCCGGGCAACACGGCCGGCATCGGTGCCCGGATCGAGGTCGAGCACGCTGAACAAACGCAAAGCCAGGAGATGATCGCTGGCGGGCGGTATCTCTCCTCAGATGACCCGATGCGGGTGTTTGCCATGTCGCGAGGCACTGCGCGGCTGAAAGTCACCTGGCCCGACCTCACGGAAACCGTCGTTGGCCAAGCGGAACCGAACCGGCTTTACCAGATTCGTTATCAGGCCGCCCCGGCGAAACCGTCCCGCGACGAAGCGGCGTCGCCGCTGTTCAGTCTGTTGAAGTTTCCCGAGGCGCGGCAGCACGTCGAGTCAGCAGCCAGCGATTCCAAAAATCAGCCGCTCCTCCCGTGGTCGCTTGGCCAAGAGGGGCCGGGCGTTGCCTGGGGGGATCTGGACGGAGATGGGTGGGAGGATTTGGCTGTCACGAACGGACGGGGTGCCTCGACGCTGCTGTACCGGAACGAGGCCGGGAGGAAGTTTACCCTGCTTGAGTCGGAAACGCCCCTGCCGAAAAGTCCGCGCGACGCGCAGTCTGTGCTGATCACCGGGGAGCTACTGCTGCAATCCTTTTCCAATCACGACGACGGGCTGGCCTTTGGCGACATGGCCACGGTCAGCCAGGGCAATGGCGCGTTCCGCCAAAAACTCGCGGCCAAGGCAGCCAGCGCCGGTCACATGGCCATGGCGGATGTGGATGGCGACGGCGATCTGGATTTGTTCGTCGCCGCCCGCGCGCTGCCGGGCAGATACCCGCAACCGACCGCCTCGTGGCTTTACCTGAATGACGGCGGCGAGTGGCGGGAGAGCGCTGCGTGGTCGTCCACGTTGCAGAACACCGGGATGGTTGCCGGGGCGGTGTTTGCCGACATCGATTCCGATTCCGCCCCGGATCTGCTCCTGGCCTGTGACTGGGGGAGTCCCAAAATCCTCATCAACGACGGCAGCCGGTTCGTCGACCGAACGGAAGAACTCGGCTTGGCCAAGTTCACCGGGTTTTGGCGTGGCATCGACGCGGGCGATTTCAACGGGGATGGGCGCATCGATTTCGTCGCCGCCAACCGAGGGCTCAATTCCGGCTACACGGCATCGACGGCGAGGCCGTTTGTCGCGTATTACGGAGACCTCGACGAAGACGGCCGGGGGGAAATCATCGAGACTTTGCGGGAAAACGGGAGCCTCCATCCGCGGCGGAATCTCTCCGCGCTCAACAGCGCGATGCCGTGGCTCACCGAACATTTGCGCGATTACGATCACTTTGCCCAAATGACCGTCGACGGTTTGTCCGGCCCGGCGCGCTTGGCCAAGGCGGCGCGCGTCGAGATTACCACGCTGCAAAGCATGGTGTTCCTCCGGAGTGACAGCGGTTTCGAGGCGCAGCCGCTCCCACCCGAGGCACAGTTCACGGCCGCCTTTTCGCCGGTGGTGGCGGATTTCGACAACGACGGCAGTGAGGACATCGTCCTGAGCCAGAACGAATTCGGCGTGCACAGCGAGGAGTCCCGCCAGGACGGCGGCTTTGGGTTGCTGCTGCTGGGGCGGGGCGATGGATCGTTTAAAGCCGCGAACATCCGGGAGAGCGGGCTGGCGGTGTTCGGCGAGGGGCGCGGCGCGGCGGCGGCGGACTACAACCATGACGGCCGAACCGACCTCGTCATCGGCCAAAACGGGGCCAAGCCGAAACGGTTCCTCAACCAAACCAAGCGCCGCGGGCTGCGCGTCCGCTTGCAGTCCGGCGGGGCCAACCGGGACGGGGTCGGGGCGCTGCTCCGGCTGGAATCAGGTCGCGCACTTGGCCCGGCGCGGGTGGTCCGGCTTGGCTCCGGTTTCCTGTCGCAAAACGCCGTCACGCAGGTGTTAGGCGGGGCGAACCAGGCGGCGGCGCTGCTCGTCGCTTGGCCAAGCGGCGGGAAGGAACGCTTCAAGCTCGCGCCGGGCCAGTCGGAAATCACCGCCGTCAAGGGGCAGGGGAGCGCGGTGGTCGACTAGACGATCGCGTTGAGTTCGTCCACGGCAATGCTCCACTCATCGCTGCACCGCTCATGGTCGTCGTTGATCTGCATCAGCTCGCGGTTCAACTGTTGCGCCTGGCCACCGGTGGCGTACGTCTCCGGCAACTCGAGCAACGAGGTGATCTCCCCCTGTCGCTCCTCAAGGGCGGCTATCCTGGCCTCCAGCTTGTCGATGACGGCCTGCTTGCCCTTCCGTTTTTTCGACAGCGCCTGCCGTTGCTCGGCCTCGCGGCGTTTTCGGGTCTTGGCATCCCCGCGTCCGGCCGGACTGCCGCCCTTCATCGGCGCGCCGTTGGCCAGGCTGGTTTGCGCGGCGCGGGAGGATTGCTGGCCGGTTTTGTCGAGGAAGTAGTCGTAAGGGCCGGGGTAATGCCGGAGCTGGCCCTGCTCAACATGAATGACGTGCGAGGCGACCTTGCGGATGAAATGCACGTCGTGGCTGATGAACACCAGCGTGCCCCTGAACTGTGACAACGCCTCGATCACTGTGTCGATGCTGCCCATGTCAAGGTGGGTCGTCGGCTCGTCGAGCAAGAGGAAATTGGGCGGGTTGAGCAGCAGCTTGGCCAGGGCGAGACGGCTTTTCTCGCCGCCACTCAAGACGCCGACCTTCTTGAACACATCGTCGTCAGAGAACAGGAACCCCCCCAACAACGTCCGGGCGGACTCCTCCGTCACGTTTACCGGCGTGTCGAGCATTTCCTCGAGCACCGTGCGGTTCAGGTCCAGTGTCTCGGCACGGTGCTGCGCGAAATAACCGGGCTGAACGTTGTGCCCCAGATCCCGTTCCCCGGCGTCGTGGCCAAGCACCCCGGCGAGAATCTTGAGCAGCGTCGACTTGCCGGCGCCGTTCGGACCGACCAGCACGATGCGCTGCTGTCGTTCCACCTCGAGATCGAGTGACCGGTAAACCTGAAGGTCGCCGTACGCCTTGGCCACTCCCCTGAGGGCGATCACCCGTTGGCCGCTGCGGGCCGGTTGGGGGAACGTAAAATTCATCTTCTTGCGCGAGACAAACGGCGCCTCGATCTTCTCCATCCGCTCGATCTGCTTGAGCTTGCTCTGCGCCTGGGTGGCCTTGGTGTTCTTGGCGCGGAAACGGTCCACGAACTTCATCAGGCGCTCGATCTCTTTCTGCTGGTTTTCGTAGGCCGCCAACCATTGCGCCTCGCTGGCCTCGCGCTGCACCAGGTAGCGCTCGTAATTCCCTGTGTACCGGGTGGCGCGGCCACCTTCCAGTTCGACAATGTGATGCGCAATCTGGTTGAGAAACTCGCGGTCGTGGGAGATCAGCAGGATCGCGCCGGGGTAACCGTGAAGATACCCCTGCAGCCAAATCAACGAATGCAGATCGAGGTGGTTCGTCGGCTCGTCCAGCATCAGCAAATCCGGTTCCTGCACCAGCAACCGGGCCAGGTGCGCCCGCATGATCCAGCCGCCGCTCAACTCCTTGGCCAAGCGGTCGAAGTCGCTCTCCTTGAACCCGAGTCCACCCAGAATCTGGCGCGCCTTGGCCACGAGCCCGCCGCCTCCCGCCGCCTCGAAAGTCTCATAATCGTCGTTCGTCGGGTCGCCGCCTTGCGCTTGGCCAAGCGCGCCAAGCCGCCAAGCTGCCGCGATGAACTCAGGGGAAAAGGAACAGGCCAGCTCAATCACCGTTTCATCGCCGATGGGTGCGCTTTCCTGCGGGAGAAACCCAACCCGCGACCCGCGCTCCATGGCGATCTCCCCGCTGTCGGGCGACGTTTCGTCGAGGATGATGGACAGCAGGGTGGATTTACCGGAACCGTTCCGGCCGACCACGCCGATCCGGTCCCGGCGATTGACTTGAAGGCTGGCGTTCGCAAACAACGTGCGCCCGGCGTAGGTCTTCGAGATACTTTTGATGGACAGCATCGACTTTTCTTAGCGCACTAAGGGAGCAAAAAATGGTGCCAGAGGGGTGATTTGAACACCCGACCAAAGGCTTATGAGTCCTCTGCTCTACCACTGAGCTACTCTGGCATCCCTAAGGGAGATCGCTCGAAATGAGCGGGGCAGAATGTGAGCAGAACAGACCCCCCGAGGCAAGCCCTTTCGTTAAACGGCGCGGTGACCCGTGTTAACTCAAGACCCTCTTTCGCGACGCGGTTCCGCTAGGGCAGTCTCCGCCCCACCGGGAGGACCGGAACCCAACCTCGTCCCCTTGTTCGAAGAATGGACAAGGGGGAACTTACCCCTCCCTGTGCCAAGGAATCCGCACGCCGGGGGTGCCTGCGGGCGGGGAGTCACGATAACCAGCCACGACGCCGGGTTGGAAACCATCACGCGGTTGGCTTGCCAAAGAAGAGCTCGTGAAACTGGTAATCGATGGCGATGGAATTGGGGAGGTGACAAGGAACTTCGTGAAGCAGGCCAATAAAAAGGAGGCCGGTGGCGGCGGTAGGGAGGGTCTTGTCGATGTGGCGGGCGATGAACCGGTCACGATGTTCGCGCACCGCCAGGAGATCGGCGGCGGGCGGGGGGGCACTGGGGTTCTGGAGGAGTTGTTTTTGGATTTCGTACTCCTGGATGAGAAACTGGGCATCCTCGGTGCCGTGCAGGGTGGCGCCTCTCCCGACGAGAGACCGGAGAAGTTGGTGATTGCGGCTGCCCTGCCCGGCGAGGTCGCGGACGATCTCCGGTTCCTTGCCGCAGACCGGCAGGCTGTCCTGATAGAGGTGGGCCTGGGTGAAATCAAGCGGCAGGGCGAGAATGCGGTCGTGCAGGGTGTCCCAAATCTGCTCGACGGTGAGCTTGTGCTGCTCGTACTTGGCTTCCCCCTTGCGTTCCCGGTGGGCCTGGGCCAGGCCGGGTGCCAGCGAGCCCATTTCCATCTCGGTGTGGATGATGGGGATATGGATCAGCGTGCGGTCGGCCATGTCGGTCGTGACCGGAGGGTAGTAGGGTGTAGGGTGGGGGTGCAAGTGTTATGGAACAGGTATCCCTTGACCCGGCTGTTCAACCTGACGTGCCGTGGATTTATCCTGAGAAAAACCCGAAGGTCCGGCGACCGGAGAGCGAGGGCAGAGGCCGCCCGCTGGTCATGCCGGCTGGAGAACCTGAGCAACGGGATCAACTGAAGGACGGCAAACCTTCACTTCATCGCGACTCCGGCACCGTGGCAGGTGGGGCAGTAGAGGCTGGCCCCGGTGTCCGGGTTCACGCCTCTGCCCCCGCAGTGGCGGCAGGTGGCGTTGGCCTTGGGAACGGTTTGCCGACCGCGGCCGTTGCAGGCGGTGCAGGTGAGGCCGGTGCCGGGATAGACGCCGGTGCCATCGCAAAAAGCGCAGCGAACGTGCGGGGCGTGGATGGCGTTGTCCCCCCGGCCGCCGCAGACGCAGCAGGTGGATAGGTGCGAGAGGATGTTGAAGGGGTCGTGGCCGGTGCCGCCGCAGAAGGCGCATGGGATGCTCTCCAGTCTGGCACCCGCCCGGACGGCTGACGGGGCAGCGATCATGCCGCTTCAATCTCTTCGGCCCATTTGTCGAAGCTCATTAGCCGGTTGAAGAGGTCGTCGGCCTGGTGATGGAGGCCGTCGTCCTCGTATTGACGGGCCATGCCCAGCAGGCACTCGCGTGCCTGGGCCGCCTCGGGCGCGCCGAAGTGTTCCTCCATCAACTGGAAGTACAGGCGGATGGCGGTGTGGCTGTTCCCCTCGGCCTCGGTTTGCCGTGCACGGTTAATCAGGCGGGTGAGGTAGTTGAACCGGGGAGTGGCCGGAGCAGTTTCGGTGTTTATCATGATGTTTCCTTTCATTTGCTGAATAATCACTTTGAGACGGGCAACGCCCTGGCCTCGGCGAGCTGGGCCTCCAGCTCGGTGACCCGGGATTGCAGTTTCTTGATGTCCGTACCGTTGCTCAAATAGTCAGGGTTGTTCTCCCACCAGGCGATTCCCATTTCGCGGGCCTTGTCCACGGAGGCGATAAGCAGGCGCAACTGGATCGTGAGCAACTCGACATCGACCAGCTTGATCTTGATGTCGCCGGTAATGACAACCCCCTTGTCGAGCACACGCTCGAGCACGTCAAAAAGCGTGTGGGAGTCGGTGGACTGGGTAATGTTGCGTGAGGTGGCCATGTGTCGCTAAAAGAGTTTGCCCAAGGGGCCGAGGTCGAGGTTCAACTGATCGTCGGTGAGGCCGTAATGTTTTTTCAGGTCGGCCATCTCGGCGTGGAGGGCCTTGAAGGTGCGGCCGAGCCGCTCGATTTCCTCGTCGGTCAGCGAACCGGCTTCCATGCGGCGGAGCGCCTGGCGCTCGAGCAGTTCCTGAACCAGCTTCACCAGCGTGAGGACGAGCTGGCCCATGCCGCGGCGGAGGTTCTCGGGGTCGAGGTCGACGGTCTTGCGGGCGCGGCCGTTGCCGTTGCTTCGGCCGGCGGGCTTGTCCTGCCTCCAAAATTCCTCCTCGCCCGTTTCGGCCGGCTCGGTGTTGGCTCGGTTGGGGTCAATCATTTCAGTTCGTCTCCGGCACGGCCGGCAGTTTGTTCTCAGCGCGCAGTTTCTTGGCGGTCTCGGTGGAGCAGAGCACCAGCTCGACGGAGAGGTACACCAGCTCGACGTCGGCGACGTTGAGGGTGATTTCGCCCCTGACGACCACGCCGGTGTCGAGTAGGTTGTCGAGCGCGTCGCACACGGAGCGTTGGCCGGGGGCGGGCAGGCCGAGGCGCAGGTTGGCGGCGCTTTGCAGGCGGGGCCGGGCGAGGACGGCAGGTTCTTGGGTGTTCATGTCAGGCAAAGCATTGGTGGCCGAGGGCACGAAGGCGCTCGATTCCGGTGGGAGCGACGTCCTGCTGAGCCAACGCCAGAAAGGGCAGCTTGGGGAAGGATTTCTGGTAGCGGCCCAAGTACCGCAGGCATTGGCGGTGATGCCGGGCGCAGACGGGGCAACCGTTCCCGGTGGGGGTCACCATGTTGAGGATGGCACAGGAAAAAGCCATGTTCATCCCGTCGAGCGCGGCGATAAGGTCACGCGTTTCCGCCAGCGAGAGCGCGGTGGGCAGGGTGACCGGCATCACGCCGCAGACCTTGGGGTCGTGGATTTGCTTGAGCAGCGCCTTGAGGTCGCGGGAGAGGCCGATGAGCGTCTCCTGAACGCGGGGCGCGAAGAAGAGCGTCTTGTAGCGCAGCAGCACCTCGAAGAAGCCGCGAATCCACGCCCGCACCAGCTCGGGCATCTGCAGCAGCGCCAGAAAATGGCCGGTCGGCGCGGTGTCGATGACCACCCGCTGGTAGTTGCCCGAGGCGAAATGGCGGTTGAGTACGGAGAGCGCCATCAACTCGTCGAGGCCCGGCGGGGTGAGGTCGAGCAGGTGCTGCATGGCCTCGCGGTCGAGCATAGCGTCCACGCTTTCACTCTCGAAAAGCGAGTCGAAGAACTCGTCCACCTCGTCCACGAACGTGGTGCGCAGGGTCTCGAGGCAATGCTCGGGGTTGATCTGCACCGCGTCGAGGCGGTCAGTCACCGGCGTGGGTTCGCCACCGATGGGAACCTGTAGCGCGTCAGCCAACGAGTGGGCCGGGTCGGTCGAGAATAGGAGCGTGGTGCGCGGATCCTGTTCGGTAAGCCAAAGGCTGAGCGCGGCGGCGACGGTGGACTTGCCCACGCCGCCCTTGCCGCAAACGAAGTGGGTGGAACAACCGACTAGGTACCTGCGCAGCTTGTGATCGAAGGGCGCGGGATGAGGCCGGCGCTTGGCCACCGTATCGGGCGCGGCGGGCATCTCGAACTCGATGGGTTTGCCGGACAGGAGCGAGCGACCGATGGCGTGCAGGCGCTCCAGGCCGCGCGGTTCCTGCTGCAGCATCGGCACCGGGAACAGTGGCAGGTCAAACTCGAGTTCCGCACGCCATTGCCACGGTGTTTGGCTCTTGACGCGCCGTTCGCACTGGGCGCACCCGGGCACGAGTGGCAGCATCCGGTTGGCCACGATGCACGGTACGTCCATGCCCATCGGTTTGAGGATCTCCAGCAGGCGGACGGTTTCCCCGTGCGCGAGCGGTGTGGCGGTCATGACCGGGAGAAACATCGTTTCCTGCGAGTCATGCAGGATGCCATCAAGCAGCGCGAGCATCTCGTCCAGCTCTTCAATCAGCCGGTCAGACTCGTCCGGCGAATAGTGGCGGGCCAAGGATATGGGGCCGAAGCCGGGGCCGTGAAGAAAGTGGTAGCGGAACTCGCGTCACAGGGGGTGCTGGCTAGGGTAGGGCACGACGCCGGGCCAGGGAGCGGGTGGGGGGGGGGTGGCGGGGTTGCGGAAGCTAGTTCCCCGGTGGAGATGGATGGGGCACAG
>JACKQG010001235.1_pt3 | contig 23036 bp, 1 predicted proteins | sample 8237621 | NCBI WGS metagenome assembly JACKQG01 (sample SAMN15677084, study PRJNA649215) | marine metagenome | biome: marine; feature: Black Sea; material: saline water; isolation source: suspended particulate matter (SPM) from the Black Sea western gyre | collected 2013-06-09/2013-06-10 | depth... | reverse complement strand
CTGTTCAGGCCGGTGATATTGAATGTTGCGCCACCATTGGGGCCGATCAGGGTGTCATCCAGGTCAGCGCTGCCGCTGAAGTTCTCGAAGTTGACGAATTCGCCGCCCAAGCCGGTTGCGCTGCGTGTCTCCAGGTTGATGGTGACAGGTCCGCTAAAGCTGGTGAAGTTGAGCGTATCAGCGCCGTCACCCGCATCAAGGTTTTCGACCTGAGTGAAGTGGAAGGAATTATCGATATTGCCCGCGTTTGACGCGCTGATGTTGAAGCTATCATCGCTCGCGGGAGCGGCCAACGTATCACTGTTGGCGCTGCCATGGAAGATTTCGACGTGGGCGAAGGTGCCGCTCAGACCCGAGGCTGATCCTGTCCCCGAGGCGACATCCGTCAGAGTTACGGAAGCCTGGGCCGTGTAATTAGTGTAATCGAGGGCATCGTTCGTGCCGCCGCCACCGTCCAAGTCACCCTGGAAGGAGTATGTGTCGAACCAAAACTCGAAGATATCCTCGTCACTGCCACCGGTCAGGCTATCGAAGCCGGAGAACTCGAGGGCATTACCCGTGCCAACATCGATAAGGCGATCGGTGCCGTCCAACTCCCAGGTCGCGCTCAGATTGGCGCCCGTCAGGGTATCGGTGAGTACCGCGCTGTTGGCGTTGATTTTATCAATCTGGGAGAAAATTCCGCCAATAGCAGTAGCGCCGCCGCCGAAACCACCGCCGGGCGACGGCCCGCCCAAGGTCACGGAGACCTGGGAGACAACCCCCTGGTAATCAAGCCCATCGCTGCCCGTGCCGCCGGTCACATCCCCGCTCAATTGACCGCTATCGGTTAAGACGAAGTCATCATCGCCATTACCACCGGTCAGGTTTTCAATGGCAGCAAAGAAGAAAGTGTTATCCAAATTACCCGCATCGCTGCCGGTGATGTTGAAGGTCGCGCCAACATCCGGGCCGATCAGCGTATCGTTGAAGCTGGAGCCGGTCAGGTTCTCGATGTTGAAGAAGGTATCCAGGCCGGTTTCGGTACTGGTTACCGTATTCGTTTCCAGGTTGACGGTAACACTGGCCGCGGTATTGGCGCTGTAATCGAGGCTATCATCACCCGCCTCACCGTCAAGATAATCATCACCCGGGCCACCCCGCAAGAGGTTGTCGCTGCCATCACCGATGAGGATATCATCTTCTTGTCCGCCGAAGAGGATCTCCAAATCGAGCACGGTTTCCACACCCGTAGCCGAATGAGCGGGCAAGTTTACAACGCCCACTGTCACCGGTGCAGCGCTCAAATTGACATGCACAGGCGTGGCTGTAAAGGCCTGGTAGTCCAGCACATCCCTACCGCCATTGCCATCGATCTCAGTGCCCACACCGCCGCCAGCCAAAGTGACGCCATCCACGCTGAAAACAAATTGGTCATCACCCGAACCGCCCAGCAGACGTTCGATGATGTTGCCATTGACTGCCAGTGTATTGGTGCCGTCGGTTACGGTTATCGCTGCCAGGGCGATGCCGAATGTCAGCGCCAACGATACACCGCTGAAGTCGATGGCATCCAGGCCGCCGAAATCTTCGAGCAGGTCAGCGCCCCAATCAGCCAGATAATGGAAAACGTCATTCCCCAGGCCGCCCTGCAGAATATCTGCGCCACCGGCGCCCGTAATATGGTCGAGACCTTCAAAACCATCGATGAAGTTAGCCCACTCGTCACCGATCAAGGTGTCTGCCAGGGCTGAGCCAACAACTCGCTCGATGCTGCTCAAACCACCTGCCAGGGCATCGAAGATCGCCGTAGCGATCCCAGCCGCCAGGTTGACTTCCACACCGCTGGCCGTGTAATTACTGTAATTGAGTTCGTCATCCCCGCCCTGACCGTTGATTTTGCCCTTCAAAACGACTGTGTCGAAGAGGGTGAAGATATCGTTCCCCGCCCCGCCGAGAAATTCCTTAACCTGAACATTTTGGGCGCGGAATTCGAAGGTGTCGACCAGGCCGCCACCGTGAACGTATTCAAAGTTACTGAACGTGAAGGTGTGCAACAAGGCGCTGGCAGCATCGACGTGGTATGTGTTATCAACGGCGTTGATGGTGAAGGTAGCATCGGCATCCATGCCCGAGAGCGAGTCGAGGGCGGCTGCGCTGCCGATGATGAAGTCCACATTATCGAATTGGAGGCCAATGGTGGGATGTGGTTGGATAACAATGATTCCATCCACGTAACTCATCTCGGTACCCAAATAGCCATCCTGGCTGCCCAGGCCAATCAGTTGCACGTCGCGGGCTGTGGTGTACCCGCTGTAATCCAGAGTATCACTGCCTGTCCCGCCATCGATTGAGCCGGCTATCGAGGCCATGTTTGCAAAGACAAAGCTGTCCGGCGTCGGACCACCAATGAAGTTCTCAATGTTGCTGCTGGTATTCGGGCTGTCACCGATATGCGTGACCAAATTGGCGTTGACATCCGAAACCACTACCTGTGGGTTGCCCAAACCATCAAAGCCAAAGTTGAATTCGAGCGCGCTGCTTCCGCCGACCGTCACAGCGGTGAAGTCAAAGCTGTCGTCGCCTTCATTCAGTTGCTCTTCGACAATATCCTCGCCCCAACCATTGCCGAAGTAGAAGCAGTCATTACCCAGGTCGCCGGTCATGGTGTCGTTACCAGCGTTGCCGGTGATGCCGTTATCACCGCTGTCACCGATCAGAATATCATCGTTACTCCCGCCAATGATGTTATCCAGGTCGATCAGGCGTCCCAGCGCGCCAGCGGCGATGTGGTTGGCCTTGCCGAGGCTGAGATCGATTTCGACAACATCGGTGTAAGGAGCGAAATTAATCGTATCGCTGCCACCCTGGCCGTTAATCGAAGATTGGAAATCCGGGTGCGGGTCGACATCCAGGTCGGCAATGGTAGCCCCCTGCTCGAAGGTGAAGGTGTCATCTCCAGCGCCGCCGAACAGATTGTAGCGCTGGGTGTCCTCAATCATATGGAAGACATCTTGCAGTTCTCCAGCCTGGATGCGTTCGAAGTTAGCAAATTCAAGCTGATATTCTGTAGCCGAATCAAATGTGAAATCATCACCCAGTTCGCTATACGTGTTACGATCCGTTGCGGCGACCATGATGGGCGCTTCGTCGGGTGAGAAAAGTGGGTCGGTGTCCACGGTGACACCGTCGATATCGAAGTTGCTGTTCTGATCCAGGGTGTAAAGCGTATCGATGCCCAGACCACCAAAGGCATATTCGATCTGCTGCGAGGTGTAGCGCAAGGTATTGGTTGCGGGGGCTGCCACGTCGGCGACGGTGTCCCAAAGGGCAGCGTTATCTAAAACGAAGTCCAAATCTACACTCACAGGAGCAGGCTCAAAGGTGATCGTATCGCCGCTGTAAGCGTAGAAGTTGATCGTGTCGTTACCACCGCCAGGGTTAATCGGGTCAGCCGGATTCTCGATGACTTGATCCTGACCCCAATCATCCAGGAACATGTAGAAGTCATCACCTAGCAGGCCGATCAGGGTGTCATTCCCAAAGCTGCCTCGCAAGACATTGCTGCCGTCATCGCCGGTCAAGCTGTCATCGCCATCGCCGCCGGTGACATTTTCAATATTGGTGACATAGTCCACACCAGTGGCCTGGTTCAGCTTCAGGTTTACTGTGACCGGATTGGCGCTGCTGAAATCGAGATAATACAGCAGATCCGCCGCGCCGTCATGAGCGTCAATATAAGAAGAACCGGTATCGCCGGATGCCAGGGCATCACCATCGGCAAAGTGGAAGCTGTCATTGCCCTGGCCTCCGATCAACCTTTCGATTGTATTGCCCTGGTGGACCAGACTGTTAGCGATGGGCAAATCATCGACAAGCGTTACATCAATCTCTACATGGGCTAAACCACAGGAATCAGGCGCTGTGCAAACACGATAAGCGAAGCCATCGTCGCCGTAGAAGTCCATATCCGCATTGTAGGTGAACTCGCCGCTGGCAGGATCAAACTCAAGGCTGCCGTGCTGGGGCTGGGAATAACTATCCACCGTCCAGGTTGGAACACTGTCGTTGGCAATGACGTCGAAGTTTAGACTGGCATCCTCAACCGTGGTGAAACTATCATCAGTCGGGATGGGATTGATATCCGTGGCGTTGACTGCGACGTAAACCATCGCAGTGTCACAGTGACCATTGCGGTCACAGACCTGGTACTCAAAGCTGTCGCTGCCCGTAAATCCAGCCACGGGGGTGAAGATGATCGTGCCACTGAAGGGATCCCAGACAGCCGCACCCTTGGTCGGGTCGGGCGGAGTGGTGATGGTCACCGTAGCAGGATCAAGGTTGCCATCGACGTCGATATCGTTGGCCAGCACTTCAATACCCAGCGCCGTGTTGATGGGCGTGATGCCCAGGTCGTCCCTGGCGTAGGTCGAGAAGGCATCGATATCACCAATTGAAACAGAGACGAGATCATCGAAGATATTGGCGCGTATGTCGTGGGTCAACAGGCTGAAGTTAAGCTCATCATTACCGCTTGGGTCAGAAATATTATCGATCTGGCCCCAGGCGCCTTCGAAGACCCAGGTGTCATTATCGGCGCCACCGTCCATAGTAATGTACAGGGAGATAGGAACGCCGTTCTCTTTGATATTGAAGATGTCATCGCCTTCTTCGCCGTTCAAGGTGACACTGGCTGTGGAGGCAGCTTCAACATCCACAGGGAGTTGAATCTTTACGTTGATGGTGTCATTGCCAGCACCAGCATCCACCTGCAGGTCCCCGCTGATGGAGTTCACGTTGATAATATCGTTTTCACCGTTAGCCTGGACGTAAGTCAGCGTTCCTTCGGGTGTGGCGTGGATATGGAAGGTGTCAATGCCATTGCCCAGGTAGATATTGAAGGTTTCAAGGCCTACGTATGAAATGGCGGGTTCAATAGCATCATTAGGATCATTGGGATCATCACCTGTATTACCACCACCACCCATATTCAAGCCGGTCAGGGCTGTATCCGTCATGTGACCGGTGTCGCCCAGGTTGCTGCCATCATTCCAGACATTTAACGTGTCGGTCTGTTCAGCCTCATTCACAAACAGCGTTGGGCTGGCGAAGAAAGCCACAAATTTCTTACCAACATAGTAACTCGTATTGAGCGTGCCATTTGGATTGCGCTGTTCCCATTGACCATTAGTGAGCAGAATGACGTTGTCTGTACTGCCAGCTACCAAGCTGACATCGCCCAGGGTCGGAGCAGTATCGACACGCAGAGATTCAAAAACAAGGTTGGCCTCAAGATCGATCAGGTTGGAGGGGATATCCAGGTCCACCGCCGCATCCGTGGTGGTGACCGCCAGAACCGTCCTGGGGGTTGGGGCATCGTTGAGCGGGTTGATGGTAACTTGTACCTCGGCGATGTCGCAAGTGATGGGGGCTGTAGGATCATCACAGATGCGATAGGTGAAACGATCGAGGCCGTGGGCGTCGGGGTCAGGAGTGTAGGTGATGAACAACCCGTCAACAGGATCAATGCTCGCGCTGCCAAACTCCGGTAAAGTAACATCCGTTATGGTGAAAGAACCGACCGGGCCAAAATACGTATCATTGTCCAATACCATTATATCGACCGATGTTTCCGTGGGGGAGACATCTTCATCGATGGTGATCAGATCATCGACAGCATCAGGATTGTTGGCGGTATCGTCATTGACGAAGATACTGACTGTACCCATCGCACAGCCATCCAATCCGCCGATGGTGTCACATATTCGATAGGTAAAGCTGTCCTGCCCAACGGCCGAGGGTGTATAGGTGATCAACCCATCATCGGTAGGCTGGTTCAAAACTCCATTCAGCGGATTGGTGAGAATGGTGATGGAATTAACATCAAGCTTGCCTTCCACGTCCTCATCATTGACTGAGACGGCGATATCCACGGCTTCTGTGCCCGTAGTGACCACCAGATCATCGCGGGCGATGGGCGCATCATTGACGGCCGTGATCATCACGGTGACCTGGGCGACAGCGTAGATGCCGCTGCCATCGACCATCATGTATTCGAAAATATCCTCGCCATTGGCGTTGGCAAAAGGCGTATAGGTGATGAATTGATTTGTTGGATCGATAACCGCTGTACCCAGGATAGGCTCGCTGATCTGGACAATAGATGCTGCATCTGTATCGTTGTCCAATACCATTATATCGACCGATGTCTCTGTTGGCGAGATATCCTCATCAATGGGGATCAGATCATCTTGGGCCGCAGCCTGCTCACCAGAATTATTTACAGCCACATAAACCGTTGCTGTCCCACAGCCATCATCGCCGTTGTTAGCAACGCCATCCTGACCATCATCACAAATCTCATAGATAAAGCTATCGACACCCGAACCCGCATTGGGGTTATAGTTCATGATTTGATCCAGTAAGTAACCAGCAACCTTGCGGACCTCTAATTCATTATTGTCTGCATCCAGGATGGCTACATACATGATGCCCTTGTCGGCATATTTATTGAGGTCATCATTGAAGTCGGCTGAGGTGTATTCCACAGATGTATCGGTAATGCCGTTGACTTCGCCGGTGGGCACGTAGACATTAGTCTCTCCGGGCAGCATAACCACACCAGCCAGAGAGCGATCATCTCCGGTGATGCCACCAAAGATCTCAATAGAACCCTCGATAGAGTCTAACTTGTGGTCGGAGGCACTGAAGTGCATCACATCAGGATCGGTCACGGGCACAGACACTCCCTCAACGGTGATCTCTTGAGGCACATCCCAGTTGCTGGCATTGAAGATTAAGCGCGAAGGCGTTACCGCCAGCGAGGGATCCGATGTGGCGATGTCGATGATCACGGTGCTGTCGATAATCACAGGGTCATTCACAGCAACTGGCCCGTCATTGAGTGGGCTGACAGTCACATCCACACGCCCCACCTGACAGACATCCCCAGTGTTGCACATCATATATGTAAATGTATCGCTGCCGTTGAAATCATCCGCAGGATCGTAAGTGACTTTCTGCTTATCAATGCTGATTTCAACCAAGCCGTTCTCCGGCTGCGAAACATGTTTGATTTCAAGAGAGCCAGACCCAGGTGTAGAATCGTTATTCAATACCAGGATATCCACCGGTGTGTCTTCGTCAGTGATAGCAGTGTCAACATCAGCAACGGGATCGGCATTGATATATACGCTAACCGAAGCGGTATCACAAGCGGGGGTCGCGGCGCTGTCGCAGAGCTGATATTCGAATGTATCCAGCCCGTAATAATCACTGTCGGGCGTGGGCGTGTACTTCACAACCTGTCCGGTTTCGATGATCACTGTACCATGATCAGGGCTGTCGCTGATCGATAGTGAACTCAGATCGATGCTGTTGTCAGGGTCTGTATCCAGGTCATTTTCATGCACGAAGAAGGACACAGAGCCATCGGCGCGAGTGACCGCCAGATCATCTTTTAGGATGGGCGTATCGTTGACCGGGTTCACGGTCAGGTTCACCTGGGCCACTCCACAAACTGTGGGGCTGGTGCACATTATGTAGAAAAAGTTGTCACTGCCATGGTAGTCTGCATCAGGCATATAGCTGACTGTCGTTTCCCCTGTGAGAATGGCTGCATCACCGTATTTCGGTTGGGAGATCATTTCGATCTTAGGGCTACCAGAACCGGGATCATTCGCCAGCACTGGGATTACAATCGCCGGACTTGTATCCTCTACCAAAGCGGGGGGGGTATCATCCACCGCAGCGATCAAGGTGCTAACAATGATCAAATCGACCCTGGCTGTGACACATTCACCATCGGTATCGCAAATATCGTAAATCAAAAAGTCAAAGCCCGTATAGCCAGCACTGGGTGTCGGGGTAAAGGTAATCGCACCCGTCGTTGCGTTGATCGTGGTAGTACCATGAACCGGAATGGTATCAATCGCAACGCTGGTAACATCCAGGTTGAGATCAACATCGATATCGTTGCCAGCTACATCGATAATTACCGAGCTGTTTTCTGTGGTAACGCCCAGATCATCTTGGGCTACAGGATCATCATTGACGGAATTGACTGTAATGGTCACCTGGGCGGTATCACACAGGCCGCCTGCGTTGCACATGCGGTAAACGAAGTTATCACTGCCATGGAAGTTTGTATGAGGATTGTATTCGAGATTTCCATTACCCAAATCGGTGAGCGTACCGTGCGCCGGGGAAGCGAAACCCTCAAAAGTCAGGGTACCACCACCGGGGGTCGTATCATTATTTAATACATCGTTCTGTATTGAAATCACGAAGGCGGTGTCTTCATTTGTGCTCAGGCCGCTGTCATCCGTAGCAATCGGATCGCCATTGACATGCACAATCACTGTGCCAGTAGAACAACCGCTATTGAAGTCGCACACATTGTAAGCAAAGGTGTCTTCACCGTAGTAGCCGGGGTTGGGCGTGTATTTGATTTGGCCATTTCCAAGGCTGAAGTCAACTGTGCCATTCGTGGGGTCGGATGCTTTGGTCACTGAATCGGCATTGATGTCATCCAGATCGTCAATATCAAAGTCATTGGTGGTCACAATGAAAGTGATATCCTGGTCGTGGCGGGTTATGATCAGGTCCTTGCGGGTCTCCGGCAAATCGTTGACCGGGGTGACTTCAATCGTCACATCTGCCATCGCACAGGCACCCTCGTCGTTGCAGATCATGTAGCTGAAGAAGTCGCTACCGTTGCTGTCTGGATCTGGGGTGTAATCCAGGGAGATTGAATCCGCCCCCAAGGCAATCTGACCACTCTTGGGTTCGGTTGTCCGCAGAAAATCAATAACCGTGTTGGTGCCCTTGAGAATATCATTCTGCAACACAGGGATATTTACCGCGGTATCTTCGGTTGTTGTAATAGTATCGACCTGGGCGACAGGATTATCAAGCGCCGGATTGAAGCGGATGCTGACTTCTGCTTCATCACAGGCATCATCGCCATTGCCGGCAACGCCATCGTCGCCGCTATCGCAAATCCTATATGTGATGGTTTCATCCCCTCCGTCGGTGGGCACAGTCGTAGGATTGTAAAGAATGTTACCTGTCGCGGGATCGACCGTCGCGGTGCCATATGATTCAGTTTGAGAGACAATCTCAGTGGAGGTATTCACCAGATTGCCGTCGATGTCGGTATCATTGACATACACTTCGACAACCGCGTTCAGGGCTGGAGCAGTCGTCAAAACGACTGTATAGTCATCGAATCGGGAATCATCTGAGGCACCTGCAATGACATAAGTATTTCCATTGGACTCAGTGATCTTAACGCTGGCTTTGTCGTAAAGGGTGACATCCAACTCTTCGATGAGGTCATTGAACTCACCATCGCTGCTGTCCAGTTCGTGCTCGATGGTGTAGGTATGTTTGCCTTCGGACAGGCCGTCTTCTAAGGCAATCACAGTAATCAGTTGGGGGCAATTCCAATCACCTAGCACACAAGTCCCGGGCGCACTTTCATCTGGTGTAAAGGTTAAGGAGTCGATGACGACACCATTGTGATCTTGCAGTTCCATTTGAAGGTTGTCAAATTTCAGGTTGACCGTGACATCAGCTGTTGGTGCATGGGTCAGCATGACTTCGTAGGTGTCCGTGGCGCCGGTCTCGACCACCTCGGTTTCAAACTCACTTTGATCAATTACTAAACCGTTCCGGTCGTTATCACGCACACGCACGCGCACATTGGCAATGGCCAACTCATCATATTCTTCGTCTTCGCTGATAATAGCATGACTGACTTCGATGAAGCGATCCCCTTCAACATAGGTGTCATCCAAAGCTCGCACCGTGACTTCTTGGAATGTGGAATAATTATCCTTTGTAAAGACCAGGACGACAGCAAAATCGAAAGGTGAACCATTCGCGGAAATTTCAATCGTCTTACCGCCATCGGCCGCTTCTTCGGTTTGAGAAGTTGGGGCAGAGATGTTCAGATAGACCGTATCCTCGGGTTCATCAGTCAGCTTAACTTTATAGGTATCACTTGTGCCCCCACCGATCATCTCATCGATCTGGGTAACAGCATCGCTTTCTTCGACCACTACCGATGATTTCTCATTGGTCATGGCACGAATCACAACGTCCTCGATGAAGGTCAGGCGGTAATCGGGGTCTTGCGTAGTAATCGTGTGGTGGATGGTGCCGCTGATGCCCAGTAAATCGTTGCTAATGATATCGACATCGACATCACCAGCTATATTGAAAGTGTCGCTGCCGCGGTTGCCGATCAACACAGCAGTCCACTCATCACTGGTGCTGAGTACATAGAAATTGTCATCCCCCTCCATTCCATCCAGAGCGACCTTTTCAACATTCTCGTAGCTGACATTCAAACCAGCGCCGTACACGCCATCCTTGGTGACCACAAAATTGTCGTGGAATTCGGTGCCGATGATGACCACCGTATCTTCGCCATCGCCGCCATCGATGCTGACCGGGGCGTTGATAACATAATTGATCTTGTCATAGCCCTTACCGCTGTTGATATAGGTCATGGCTTGCTTGGCAAGTTCATCAAGGACGACGAAGGCCCGTACGATGAAGGTGTCGTCATCGTCGTTGCCTTCCAGCCTGAGCACTGCCAGATTGTGATACACCTGGAAGACATCTTCACCATCGCCGCCCATGGCCGTCAGCGGATTGCTGACACCGTTGCTTAAGAAACCGCGCGTAGTTTCGATGGTGGCAAAGACATCGTCGTGAGCAATGCCAGTGGAGAAATCGGGGGGTGTATCGGGGTCATCGTGGGCCACACGCGCCGACTTGAAGATCTGGCCGAACTGGAAGTAATCGCTGCCCTCACCACCATCCAGTGTGGTAATGGAGGCGTTGTCATCGACGAAGAAGCCATCATCACCGCCGAAACCATTGACCCGCAAGCGTCCGTTGATGTGCTGATCATAATTGATGCGTTCAACGGTGGTGCCGTCGTTGGTGAGCAAAGCTACGAAGGCTGGCAATGAATCCGGCTCGTCAGCTGGATCGTATTTGTCGGGCCAGACCCGGCTGCGCAGCAAGAAAGTATCATTCTCATCGGTGCCGTTAACGATGACTTTATCGACTCCATCATCATTGGCACCGCTGTCTTCGATGTTGATCAGGTATTGGCTGTTGCCCGCAAGATCGATGATATACAGGTCACTGCCACCCTGTCCGTTGAGATCAACCGTATCGCTAATGATGTCTGTCGGTTTGAGTTCGTGCAGGATAATGGTGTCTTTACCATCGCCGGTTGTCACTGTAGTGTGAACCAGGGCAATCTGCGGGGCAATGTAAACAACATCGTCATCGCTATCACCAATGATGGTAATCCCAGGGGCGTAAATCTGTCCGAGCAGGTCGAGGCGGCCACCATCCGCATCACCATTTACGCAGTTTGGATTTGTCTCGGTGTCGGTGCAATCAATGCGAATAGTTACGTTACCGGCAGCATTGACAATGCTCCCTGCGGTCAGCATAACTGCATCGCCGCCCTGCAAAGTCACGCCCGATCCGGTAGATTCGACCACCACCCCGGGGTTGATTGTGAGCACGTCTGCAGCGCCATTATCATAAGCTCGCAAGTTTATTGCGCCCGCTGCGATGATATTGGCAATAACAGTGAGGGGACTACTTGCAACGACATCTATCGAACCACTTGCGTTCATGCCTGTAGCGGCTCCAGCGGTAACGCCACCCAAATGCAAGTGACCATGATTTACTACAAAGATGTTCCCAGCAACAGCATAGGCTTCAAGATTATCTACAGATGTCTCAATGGAATTCGGCGATGAAGTAGCGGAATCGCCAATCCCGCCCGGGGCAATCAGGCGCGCAGAGGGAGCAGTAATATTCATGGCTGCATTATTGCCATCAAGGATGGCAGAAATATTCCCCACACCCATCTCAAGGTAAGCAAAGCGGCCAGCCCCAGTTACTTGGATATGCCCGAGTCTGAGATCACCGCTGGTTTCAGTGAGGTAGGTATTCTCAGCACTAGAGGTAGAAACTGTTCCGTTTTGTTGGTAGGATGAATCGATATCAAGATAGTCGCTGTCTTTCCCAATAGCACCATTCAAGGCATCCAAGGTAATACTATTACCCTGTACATCAGCCGGCGCATCGCCATTCCACTCAAAGATTGAAGCCTCGAATGCTTTCAGACTGACATCCCCCATAAAGGAGAAGATTTGTTCGACAAGTAAATCACCTTCCGTCTCGGCCAAGAAGATACTGCCACCAGTCTCAGCGTTTACCCTGCCAGTCGTCGAAACCAGGTCGATATCAAGGAAATTATTACTCTCGCCAACAGCGGTAATTGAGGTATTGGTGGTGGTGAAAATGTTCAGCACCTCAGTGAACACATTGGGACGGTCGCTCTCATAGGCATCATGGATAAAGTGCTCACCATGCAACTCCACTACTATGGGGGCATCAATCGTATCAATGTTCATGCCGAAGTGATAGTTGCCATACAGCTCTTTGATGAAGACTGAATTGGGGGCATAAGCGCTTACACGAGCGCCATCAAGCATATCCAGAAGCAATGGATCAGCCTGCTGACCCACAGAGCCACCCTGGGAGATCAAGATCAATTCGCCGCTGGAGAAATCGGCAATCGGGGTTACCGTATCGAAGCCCAGGATATTGCCGCCAGCTACAATACGAACCAGCCCACCGGCATATACATGATGAATACTGAATGAATCTTCCGACTCGACAGAAACACCGTCCCCTGCGTCGATCGCGGTTGTGCCAGTGCTCTTGATATCAATGTCATCCCACAACTGGATGGTAAGGCTCTCAATCATATATTTATTGATCACCACATCACCATTGACCAGCGTGACGGGGCCAGAATCATCGGTGGCATGGTCGGCGGCAGCGCCGTCCAGCTCTTGCCACAGGGAGGTATCACGGTAATCCTGGTTCGACAGATTGATCGTTCCACCTGCACCCCGGTATTGGTACATGCCGTATTCATTCGCTGTGAACTGCACCAGGACAACCTGACTTGTGGCAACATTCACGTTGTTTGCCGCACCACGGTTCGTGCCTGTGGCAAAGTCAACATTGACCTTGGACCAAACACCACCGCTAAAGGTATTTGCGTCGAAGGTGACGCCGCTCGCTCCGCCGCCGGTGTAGCGATATAACTCATAATTCACGCCAACCACGTCAGATTTCTTGGCATATGCCATAATTTCCATCTGCGTTTGGGTCAGGGCATCGAAGTTGACCGGGTCATTGATCGTGGTCATCTCGGAAACGCGCCCAATCTCATCGCTAACAGTAATTTCTATGGTGCCGCCCTTGATGTTGGGTAGTTCAGGTGCTGAGACATCTGGCACGGTACCAAGTAATTCGCCATGCGGATACAGATAACTATACAACCCGGGGGATAGGGGGTATTTGAAGGCATTCAGGGAGAAAGTGCCATCATCGAACCTGGCCTGCAGTGCGGGGTTAATGCTACTGTCATCGTTTTCTGCCCCTGGATTGAACAATTCATACACCCCATCATAAAGGGAGCCATTGTCAACTGCGATGTTCACGACCGCATCGCTGGTAGATTCAATTGAAGCCTGCGGGTTTTCCCAGGTGGCCGGCCTGATTAGATACATATCCCCATCGGTCTCTTGCAAGTAAATGCCGCCTTCAGCTTTGGCTGCCACACCACCCAGAGCGGAGTAGCTGCTGTCTACGCGCAAAGGCTGGGACAATGTTCCAATCGAGCCGCGGCTGGTGTGAAGTTCGATTCGATTTCCGGCCACAACGGAATTACCGTCAGCAGCAGTAATCCCATCCGGGGCATGCAGCGTAACGTTCCCGAACTTGGAAACAACCCTTTCCACAACGATGCTGCTTTCGGCATTACTCTCGGAAATCAACACCACCCGGATATCGCCATCGGCTTCAATATCCAGATACTCTGGATTGGTGGGAACATTGCCTTCGGTATTGATTTGTACATCGCCCTTGGCGCTAATCTGAGGATTGGCGCCATAAATCGCCACATTATCGGCGCCAGTCACAGAACCATTATTCGAAGTCAAGTTGATGCTGGAGTGGATCGGGACTTCCACATTGCCTTGCAGGAAGATGTCCCCATCCGATTCAATATCAAGTGTGGAATTATCCGGCCCATCCATGAAATAGATTTCGATGGGGTAATCGGCCTTGAGGGTGTGCGTGTAATAATCTTTCAGACCACTTGTAGTGGTAATTTTTGTATGGATCGTTTTCTTGCGCAGCCAACCACCACCGGTCGTCCAGGTGCGGTATTCATAGGTGTAATTCTTGTACGTATAGTTGTAGCAGTTTGGATCACCGCTGCAATCACCACTGTAGCTGATATTTGTCCAATCTGAATCATTCGCATAATCTATGGTGGCAAGCTCCAGATCATCATTTGCACCAGTTCGGCGGTAATATTTGATATTGTTCGGATCGCTATCATCTTTTATTACCGTTGTATTTTGGATCACTTCAACTGATGCATCTTCGCGCTCTTCATAATAGATAGTGTATGCCATCCCATTAGCGTACCAGGGAACATTGCTATCGCCTTCTACTCCCATTGCTTCGGATTCCAACAGGGGCTTGGTATCCCGGTACGTTGTGTCTTGCGAGACCCAGCTGTCATCATTGACGAGTAAGTCAGCAAACCAATTATCACCGAAAAGGTTGAAACTCTTCTTCTCGTATTTGGTGACGACAACTTCGGTTTTTTCCTGTCCCTCCGTCCATACATAGTGCAGGTTCGGTCGGGTTGCGTACTGCAACACCGTTCCCCAATTGTGATCGGTCGTGGGGTTCGCAGGATCGGGAGTGTACTCGATCTTAGAAACCACGCCGTCATTTTCGACTGGGTCACTGACTAATGTGCCGTTGAGCGTTTCCTCTCGAATATATTCGGTGCCAGTACCAGGGTCTACATACAATGTGTAAATCTTCTTTTGGATCGGGTCTCGGCCAGTATCGATAATTATGATCTTGCCTTCCCGTTTGGTGGTCATATCAACATTGTTGAGGATCAGTTTGTAATCCGTTTGATTGTCAATGTTGAGGTTAGTGTAGCCGTTGGCAACTTTAATGCGCCCGTTGCCGGTGCTCATAATCCGACCAGCCAGGATCACTGTGCCACCGGTCGGTTCGATATCTTCTACCACAATGGCTTGTTGGGCGGCGTCGAAGTAACCGTCCAGGGGAGCCTGCACCAATCCTGAACCGAAGCTGATACCCTGCCGCGGGTTGCCATCATCATCCAGGAAACTAACCGTCTTATTTCCTGGATTGAAAGAACTATCTACGATCAGCTCCATCGTGTCTAAACCGCTCTGGACTAAACCGTTTATGTTCAGATATTGTGCTGTGACAGAGATGCGCCCCTGAGCCACGATCATGGCTTCATCCCGGTAAAGACCTGCCGCAAATGCTGGTGGCAGCGTCGTTTCGATCACGGGATTGCTATACAAAAGATTACCGTGACCCCCATAGTATGCCTCTGACCGGTACGTGTCATAATTGGTGTATTGGCGGGGATCCTGGTTAGTGTGGAACCAGGCATCGGAATTCAGAGTGAAGTCTTTGCCAGCCTGGATGGTGATTGTCTCTGCTCTTAGTTCGCCAGAAACGATCACGCTTCCTTCTACATTATTGACATTCAATGCCCCAGCTTGGTTGACAATATCACCCGACAGATACATATCCTGATCGAGCAGGAAGATCTGGTCAATCACGGATTGTTCCAATCCGCCAAAATCATAGATTCCCGGCCCAAAGGACTGCTGGGTAATGCTAATCACAGAGTCGGAATTGTCCGTTATGCTGGTTAAATTCGTGTAATTGAAGTAAACATTCCCAGGCTGCAGCACCGTGTATTCACCATCGATGATTTCGATACGCTTGTTATCGCGAATAATGGCATCGTTGACCACCAGGGAGAAAGGTGTTTCGTTTGAAATCCTGATCTCCGCACCTGGGCTGGCAACGATCTGTTTCAGGGCAACCTTAAGCAGGATTTCAATTTGTAACGCGACAGCCTGAACAGGGTCATTTGGGAATGCTTCGATATAGATTGAGCCGGGGGCAGCGTAGATGTTGGGGGTCTCCACCAGCAGCATATCGAGAGATTCTTTGAATAAGGTTACACCCTTGGTTGTATCACTGGCATGGTCATAGGGCGTTGCACTGGATACTTCTGCCCACAAAGACCCGTTGGAATAATCTTCTGTGGCCAACACGATCCCAACCTCTGCACCCAGATACCGGTAGCGCTTGTTGTCATCAACATTCAAAACCACATCACCAGTATCAACCTGCACCATGATTTCGCTGAACCCTAATTCCGCAATCGCTTCATCCAAAAGTTGGAGCTGAACCTCGTAACGGGCAATGGCTTCATCGTTCCCGTTATGGCTATCCATCCAATTTAGTACCTGGTTGCGCTGATCGAGCAGCAGGTTACCCACATTTAAGTAATTCAGGGTGGGGCTATCTAATTCAACGGGTTTGACCACATAGAATTTGTTCTCTAGATTAGTGCTGAAAACCTCGGTGACATCGCTTTCGTAGACCGTGCCGTTATCGATTTCTGCTTGAGTCGGAGTACCCCAACGGCTGCCATTAGCGTAGTTTTCAGTCATCAAATCGATCTGTACACTACCCAAAGCAACTGGCAGGAATTTGTAATATTGACCACCGTGGTGAATGATTGTCCCTGTAGTGACCGTGAACTTGATATTTTCCACATTGAGCGACACGTAGTGGTACTCAATGTTTTCAGAGAGACCCAGGGCAATCTTCTCTGCCGCCGTGAGGAAGTCATCATTCGGATCAGCGGACAGAATACGGTTCATTATGGCGGCATCATCTGCATCGCCCACTTTGACGGGGTTGATCAGCACGATGGTCTTGTTGTTGATGCCACCCTTGATAACCGCATCAGGTTCAAGATCTACAACATAATTACTACTATCCACCGCGCCATCGGGCACTTCCATACCGTAAGGCACCAAAGAGAGCGAGAGTGCCAGACCATCCGTTGAAGCGCGCTTGATCTCCTCCTCACCTGGTGGAACATCTGGTTTGGCTCCTTCAACGGCCAGTATGTTGACATCTTCCAGGGCTAAGACCTGGGAATTCCCCAGCACCCTCACCACATTGTTTTCAAAAAGTTGCGCTTTGACAACTGGGATCACAATATTGGGTACCAACGAAGCAGCTGTGATCTCAGAGTTGGATGAAACAAACAATAAGTTGGGTACGCCCCAGCTATCCCGCCCAGAAACCAGATGCACATCGCTGCCCTTGATCGTCGAGTCCTTGACCTCTACGAGATTATCTGTGAATGTTACTCCAGTGACATCCGCTTTGGCCACTGCGGATATTCCCGCAACTACAAGCATGTTGGTGCTGGGTGTGATCTGCGCATCGCTGCGGGTGGTCAAGTAGATATCGCCCACCTTGTTTTCCAAGGTCGCCCCGTCGATTAATACCTGTGTCTTGGTTGGCGCGAGGATCCTTGATTCAGCCAGCGATACACCGAAACCGCTGACGGCTTCAAGCGTAACGACATCATAACCTTCCACATTGGTGTAGGCAGCGATATCGATTACACCGGGGTTGGCATGACTTCCTTCAACGGTCATCGTGGTGCCGCTGCCAATGCTTACTACCGCTTCAAAAGGATTGTTGCGGAATAAGGCATTGTCATGGTTGCTGCCGGTACCAATATCTGTGCTGCTGACCAGATCGGCTACACTGAGCGCTGACGCGCTGAAAGATTTCAAACTACTAAAGGTCTGGGCGATATTGATGGCGTCGATCAGGATAGTATCGGCTGTAACGGTGTTATTTTCCCCGACGATAACATTAGCTTTGCTGAGGATATAGTTGTCCACATTCGAGCCATTACCCGTGGCAAGACCAACAGACAGGGCATCTGCGTGAGATTGAACGATTTGTACATGACGAGATTGAAGTATAAAACCACCGACGGTAATCTCAGTATTATCCCCAATTTGGGCCAGGGAAGCCAGGTCGCTGTATACGGTGGAATAGGCGCCAGCAACCGATAATACAAACGCGACGCCCAATGCGTTACTTTGCGCGGTCATATTATCTGTACTGACCGCTGAAACACTCAACGTACTGGCATCAACTTTGGTGGAATTACCAAGGATCGTTTCGACTTCATATACGCTTGTTCCGTTACCGAGGAAGACAACAGCATTCATGCCACCTATGGCAGCGACGCCGCCAGACGCGCCTTTCGACAGCGTATTGGCCGTGAATGTCCCCGTAGAATTGACCTCAACCGCACCTGTGGCGGTGATGCCAACCTGGCTGACATCGGTCTTTACAACCGTCGATATGGCCGCCTGGGAAATATTTTCCTGGACACCCACCAGCGAAGCCGCAATGCCAGCCGTATTGGTGGTGAAGATCGTTGCCGTCGCAGCAGCGGAGATCAATACATTGGCAGCAGTGAGGGTCGTGTCGGTGTTTGAATCGCCAAGCACCTGGGTGGTCACTGTGCCACCAATCGTATTGTACACTTTCGCCACCCCAACCGCCCCGCCCAGACCGACAGCAATACTCAACGTCGCCGCATCGCCTGACAACCAGGCATTTTCACTTGACAGCACGTTCAGATCTCCATCAGCGCTCAAATGAACAGGGCCTCTGACTTCCGTCAGGATCGTATTAGCAACTGTGTTATAGATGCCAATGCCCACTCCACTCAAGGCCACCAAGCCTCCAGATACTCCGGAAGCAGTAGCCTCTACCCCACCAATCTTAGATTCAATCGCTTTTGCAGAAACCTCCAGATTACCACCAGCAGAGATGGTCTTCGACGCTGTGCTTGAGATACGAGCCTGTATTTCATTCGCAATCGTATTGACTGCTTCAGAACCCGCCACCGATGCCGCGCCCAGGCTGACCGCGACAGCTACGCCAAGCGAGTTGGCTTTTATCACCTGGCTGTCTGAAGTAGCCTGAACCTTGATATCACCCACTGCTGTGGCAGTCGTATCTGCCATATAGGCGTGGACTTGTGAGCTGATCAAATTGGTGATTTCCGTGCCGCTGCCAGCCAACGCACCGCCAAGGCCAACGGCGATGGCGACCGAACCCGCAAAGGATAGAGCGTCAAGTCGATCGGTTGAAGATGCTGTGATAAGAATATCACCCGCCGATTGGAGATTTGAGTTCACCACATAAGCCAAAACCTGGTTGAGAAGTGTACTCGTATGATCCGCAGGGTCAACACCGATCAAGTTTGTTGCCTTGGAATACCCCATCGCCCCGGCTGCAGCAACCGTGCCCCATCCCGCTCCAACGGCGGCTGCCCCCACGACAGCGACAATTGATGATGTGCTCTGAGCATTGACTAAGATATCTTGATCGTAATTGGCGCTCTGACCAATCAAATCCCACTCGGGGTCAGTATATGTTTGCGCTCCCAGGTTAGTATTCGTAGCCGATCCACCAGTATATTCATAGATCTCACCGGATGTTCCGCCGCCAACATCACTGAGTAACAAGACCCGGTCTCCTGGGTTGAGCGTGGGGACTTGCTGCCCGGTGGTATAGTCATGAAGTTGTCGCGTCTCGACAGTGCTGTTGTCAATATATGCCTTGACTGTATTGGCAATAAAGTTCGTGGCATCCGCACCAGAGCCGCTTAAGGCAATGCCCAGGCCAGCAGAAAATGCAGCTGAGAGGGAAGCCGCTACCGCCCCCGCATCGATGGTAGCATTCTCCAATGCATTGAGTTCAATGGAACCCTCAGTTGCCACCACGCTGGCAGCATCTTTGATATACGCTTCAATAATGTTGCTGATTTCATTACTGGCAATGGCTACACTAACAGAGGCCGCAACAGCTCCGGTGCCAGCAAAAGACCCCGCTACTGCAGCTGAATTCGTTGTAGCTGTAATTGTGGATGTATCTTGGGCGGTCAACTTGGCGCTGCCAACCTCGATCCCGGACGCACCAGATCCTTGAATATACGCTCTCACCTCTGTGGTGATCTTATTCCCTGAATTGACTCCTGCCCCGCTGCCTCCCACTCCGACCCCGCCAGCGCCAGCAATAGCCACCGATCCAGCGACAACGATAGCCTCTATCGTCTCATCGGCCTTTGCATCGAGCGTAAGTGCGCCCGCTGCATGGATGCTAGAACTGGATACATAAGCAGCAACCTGAACAGGATCATCAACGAAATTGGTCTGCATCCAGGTATCGCTATCACCATATTCTTGCGCCCACAAACCACTGGGCCCGACATATTCCCAATTATCCTCATCGGTATAATCCTCTGTGCCCAATTGAGTATAGCCATGATCATCGCGGGCTTTGTAAATGCCGCCAGGCACACCTAAGTTCTCATCGTAGTTATCAGCAAGTTTGACCAGGTGGTCTTCATTAATCGTTTGTGAGCCACTCTCTGTTTCAAAGTTGTATAAGGTTTTTGCCTCGCCAACATATTGATAAACTTCTCCACCACGAACCCCACCATCATGTTTGACAGTGATGATCGGGGTCGGCGTAAGCGTTTGAGCTGAATCCGCGGTAGTGTACGTTGTGGGAATATCACTGCCGTATGGATCCATGCCGATATAGTTGCGGGCAACAGAAACGCCAATAGAAGCGCCATAGGCTACACCACCGACAGCAACGGATGCCGAAGCCGTGATGATTTTGGCCGTGATCGTCGAGGTATCCGTTGCATCCAGGTCAACGTCACCGCTGCTATGAACAGTACTACCATCGATGTGGGCCGCTGTCTTCGAAAGAATGATATTGGTGGCCCCAGCACCAGCCCCGCTGATGCGCGTACCCCCAATGCTGAATCCTGCCGACAGCGATGCTGCCGAAGAAATTGCAGAAATCGTGGCTTCATTGATCGCTTCTAATTTGATCGTGCCAGTGGGTTCAGCTTCACTCCCTACAAGGACGTTTTGGATGGAAACATCAACCTCGTTGCTGATCACATTGCGCGCCGCGGATACTCCTATGGAGACGGACCCGCCGCCCAGACCAAAGGAGGCCGCTACCGAGGCTGCCCCGGCAGTTGCCGTGATCGTCGAGTTGTCGTCCGCGGTCAGCATCACCTGAGCGGCATTGATCGTCTCAGTTCCAGTACCCTCGATATAGGACTTGACTAACGTGGCGATCTTGTTTTCAACGATGACACCCGACCCACTCACTGCAACACCAGCAATACCTCCAGATATAGCTGCTGAACCAGCAATAACCAGCGCTTCGATGGTCTGTTCAGCAATGGCTGCCTGTGTGATATTCCCAACCGCATCCAGATTGGTGTTCTTCAAATAGGCCTGCACCTTATTTGGATCGCGATCGCCATTTAGTTTGTAGCCAATCCAGTTGTGGGCCAGGGAGACTCCCAAGGAAGCTCCGATACCGGCTGCTAAGCCGATACTGGCGGAGAACGAAGCGCTGATGATCAATGCTTTGATCTTCGAATTGCTCTGGGTCTCCAGATTCACCGCGCCTTTACTGTCGATGGTGGAATCTTCAATATACGAATTGGTATTGGTGAGAATCAGGTTGGTCGCGTCGGCCCCCGCTCCGCTGATACGCACACTGCCCCCTACAGCAAATCCCGCTGACATGGACGCTGCCGAGGCTACGGCTTTGATGGTTGCGCTCCCATCAGCCAACAATCCGATAGCCCCAGTGCTGGTCTTTACGTAATCATCTGCTCCAGAAATGAAACTCTCAACTGAGTTGGTAATTTGGTTGAAGGCCACTGAGGCGCCAAGGGAAATCGACACGCCCACCGCTCCAGCTACCGAGGCTGCAAGGCTTGTCGCTCCTGCAACTGTAGAGATCACCGAGAGGTCTCTCGCGGTTAAAGTTATACTTCTCGCCTCGATTCCCGATGCCCCATCACCCGTGATGGATGCCTCTACATCAACATTAATGCGGTTGATTACCGTCACCCCAGATCCACTGGCGGCAATACCAGCACCGGCACCGCCTGCAATCGCAGCGGAACCAGCAAACACTATTGAGCCAATCGTCTGTTTAGCCGTGGCCATTTGAGTTAGAGCACCCTCAGCCTTAATACTTGAATTTTCAATATAGGCTCTCACCTCAGATGCTGAGGGCACCCCATACCAGGTGTAGCCGATAGTATTGACTGAAACTGCTGCGCCAAGGGAGACACCCGCTGCTCCGCCAAGCCCCACACCGATCGAGGCTGAGAATGCGCCCGTAACTGCCATAATGCCCGATGAACTCAGGGCGCTTAGCGAGACATCGACGGCATCGTTCACATTGCTGTTCTTAATGTAGGTGTTGGTTTTGGTCAGCACCGTATTGAGGGCGAAGACTCCCGCGCCACTGACCCGGATACTGGCCCCCACTGCAAAACCAGCTGACACGGATGCTGCAACCGAAGTCGCCGTGATAGTAGCCCGAGACACTTTAATCTTACCCATGACATGATCATAAGATATGATGTATGTTATCCAGGGTTCCGTGGAAAGCGCCCAACTTTCTCCCTCCGACAAAATCGACAGCCTTAGGTCTCCTTCCAGGGCCACTTCGTAGTTGCTTTCAATATCCGCCTTCAATCTACTCAGGATATCCGCATCACCCGCAGCATCGTTCTCCGCCTCGTTGTAGCCAGGTCCGTCATCGGTGGGATCATCAGGGTCGTCAGAATCATCGCCTGGTTTGTCAGGATTGTCCTCATCGGCTGTAGCCGCATCGTCTAATTCCGCTAACGTAAAGGAGGCAGCGGCAAGATCCATATCGAAGAGCTTCCGCTCCTCGGTCGTAGAGGAGAGGGTTACATTCCCTGTCTCGGTTGTGACATCATCAGCATTCAGGATAAAGGCTGCCACCACATTGGACACTTCGTTGAAGGCAGTCGATACACCAATAGCAACCGAGACGCCGGCGCCTCCTGCAACCGATGCAGCCATCGAGGTGGCTCCAACTCCTGACAATATACTTGATGAATCTTTGGCTGTCAGGGTGATGCTGTCCGCATGCACTCCTGTAGCTCCATCGCC
>JACKQG010002647.1_pt1 | contig 23037 bp, 9 predicted proteins | sample 8237621 | NCBI WGS metagenome assembly JACKQG01 (sample SAMN15677084, study PRJNA649215) | marine metagenome | biome: marine; feature: Black Sea; material: saline water; isolation source: suspended particulate matter (SPM) from the Black Sea western gyre | collected 2013-06-09/2013-06-10 | depth... | reverse complement strand
ATATAACGCCGAAAACGAATCCCAGAAACCGCAATTTCTCAGCTCGCGGCGTATCGATGAATCGGAATGGTGTACGATGGCCTTCCAAGGCCGCCGAAAATGCCTGACCGACGGCCTTGGAAGGCCATCGTACGTCGAATATCGGTCTGTCGCCGGGATTCACGCATTCGGCCGCATTCTGGATCGAGCGTCACGGTTTCGTCTCGGTCCCCGGATCGCCATCCTGGCCACCAGGGGTCACGTGGTCGATCGTGCGGCGACCGAAGCCCTGTCGAACCCAATCATTGACGGCCGATGCCGTAAATTGACTTCGCCAATTTGCTCTCGATTGCTTGCGTGCCTCCTCGATGAACGCGTCCAGCGTCGGTTCCAGCCCGAGGTGCGCCATGTAGCTCTCGATCGTCCGGACCGGATCGGGTGGCTGGACGTCCTTCGCCGCCGACCCTTGTTCGCCCGTTTGGCGCGTCCACTCATCGAAACTTGTGCCTTGTCCGTCAAGCTGAAACCAATCTTCGGCGGGGCGCTCGGAAGAATACATGTTGTTCGAGAACGTACAGCCCGTTACGTTCCCCACGGCACGGATGAGCGGCTTTTCCTGCCAGGGCATCAGCAGTGTGTTTCGAGTGAACGAGATTCCGTCGAGCCGATCCGTATTGTGAATGAAGTACACGGCGGCTCCGCAGAAGACATTGTCCGTCACCGCCACGTTACGGCAGGCCCCGGACTCGTCGGACGCCTCGACGTTTAGCAGATGCATGTTGTGGACATCGACAAGTTTTCGTTGGACCAGAACGTTGCCAGCGACCCTTCCCCCATCCCAGTCCATCACGTCAATTCCCCATCCGAGATGTCGCAACGTGGGGCGGCCGCGACCAAGATCGAGGAAGACGTTGTTGGTGACGGCTACGTTCTGGAAGCGAAGAGGTCCAGGAGTGTTGCCGCCGGCGCTGATCCCAATCTCTCCTTCCACATACAAGTTGTTGTCCATTACCAAATTGCGGGCACTCGCCGGGCCGCTGTTAGCCGTCCATTTGTTTCCAATGCTTGAAGCGCGCAGAAACATGTTGTTGCGAAAGACCACATCGTGGCAGTCGCAAAAGTACGTGTTGTGATTGAAGATTGTCGCTCCGCCACGGTTCTTGCGGTTGCCCTGCTCCTGCACGAGCCATCCGTTGTGGTCGTAGATGTTTTCTTCCAGCAGAATTGACACACCGTTGGCGTAGGTGCCCTGACAGTGACTGTCGCGGCTGTAATTGTCCAGCACCAGGTTCCGTCGGAAGACAAGCTGTTCTGTCGCCGGAGCCGGGCCCACTCGTCGATCCCGTGCAACTTGCAGCGCGGCCCCACAGAACCGCATGCAGCAGTCTTCCACGAGAAGCCGCCGACCCGTGGCCATGTGTTTGCCGCTGATGAACACCCCGATCGCACTTTTCACAGCGCATTCGGGGCTGAATTCCGGGGACTGGGGATCCTTCCCGGCGGCGTAGAACTCGATTCCGACGATGGCGATGTCGTGGAAGCCGTCGTGAATGTGAAATCGCACCCCTGACTGTTTGCCTCGCAACCTGAGTTGTGGACGTCGAGCCCCTTCCCCATAGGCTCCGATCACCGATGGTTCCTGTGCTGAACGCCCATTGGGAGGACTCCCAAGTGCTTCATACCAGACATCGCCACGTTTCAGCAGCACCCAGTCCGGATGACCGTCGCGCGCCGCAGCGAGTCCGGAGCGGACGGTCTTGTAGGGCCTCACCGGCCCCTTGGGGCGAAACGGGTCGGCACCAACCGCGGGATCGTCAGGCAAGTAGAAGTGGGCTGCGTCGTCGTCTCCAGCGCTGCTGCTGACGTAGATAAGACGAGTGTCTTCAGCGGGTCGGAGTTTCGTCCAGCCCTCGTCATCTACAGGAAGCCAACGCGATGGCCGCTCGGCGCTGCCTTCGTTGGCGCCGTGGGAGGACAAACATGCGCCAAATATCAGTACCACGAAAAACAGACGCATCGTTTCCTGGCTATTCATCAGTTCTCTTGCCTTTCTCGTCTTGGACCAGGGAAGACATCCAGATCGACATTGCCCTCAACGAGAGAGACAATGCTGCCGTCGGAATCGATGTCCACGGCCCGGGTCGTGTTGAATGTACCACCCGAGCGCCAACATGCTGATCACATGGGCGGCGATGATCAGGTAATCCAGCCAATGTAGGCCACGGGCGTCCATGTCCAGCTTCACTCCACTCGCACGGCGATTGCAGGGGGTCGTTCAGCCTGTTTTGTGCCTTAATGCTACTGCAAGACAACGCTCGCCACGGGGTCGGGTCGGACGGTGAATGTCACCAAGCCATTTTCGTCCTTCAATAACAGCGGCTCCATCGCTCCGATCAGCCGGGCTTCGGTGACGCCGCCAAGCCGCTCGCTGCGAAGCGAGAACGTAAGTTCGCCGGCTTGGTAGTCGATCTTCTCTTTCTCTTGTGACGGGCCGCGGACTCTGGGGCGTTGTCCGGCCGCGGCCTCTCGATCGATCGCATGCAGCACGTGCCTGCCGTCGGCTTGCGTGAGAATGATGCGGTAGCGGTCCGTGACCTGCGGGTCGCAAACCAGCGTGGGCTGGCCGATCGTTAACTGCCTGAGCACGCGCCAGAAGGGATGTTCCTTGGCAAACGATGCTTCGGACGTGGTCACGAGGATCGCTTGACCCTCGCCGCAACGATTGCGAAACATGGCCGGCGACCGGATCGGGTCCTCGAAGCGAGCGATCACTTCGGCCGAGGTCGGTTTGACCCGGACGGCCATCGGCAAGAAGGACAAGGATGTTCCGGCCACGGCGTCCCGCAGCTCGGCTGCCTCCGCGACGACGGGGATCGGCTTGGCACCGGTGCTGGTCGATAAGTCCCGGCCGGCCGCGTCCAACACCCGGATCGCCTCCAGGTCGGCTAATTGCCGGTCTTTTCCTTCGTACAACTCGCGGAGAACCTTGACGCGAATCGCGTGGGTCCGCACGGGTCGGTCCAGTTTGACAGAGATTTTCACGGCGTCAGCATCGCGGATCGACTTTGCCACCATCCACGCGTCCGCAACTTTCACCTCGATGTCCAAATCCGCCAGGCGATACGGGCCATTGCGAGCGATCAGCTCGACGAGGGCCACGTCGGCCGGTTCGGCCAGCGTGATCTCGGCCCAGTGCGGCATGGGTGTATTGGCAGAGGCCCAACTGGTTGCCAAGCCGTCCACCAGATGCTCCGCCGCGTACTGCGAGGAATACACGGAGTCAACCGTTACGGCCGTCTTGAGCTTGTGACTTGGGAACGTGACTTCTCCCTGGTACTCGACCCCGAGCACATCATCGAGCAGGTAGTCCTCTTGACGCGTCATGGTCCCATCGAGCATCGACGCATGTCCGAAGGCCACCAGTGTGCCACCCTGCCGGACATAGTCGCGCAACAATTGGGTGTGCCGCTCGTCCAACGGAGCCCGTTCGGGCAGCAGAATCGCCCCGTAACCGGAAAGCGACTTTGGCCAAGACGCGGATCCCGAGGTGCTGTAGAGCGTTCGGCTGAAGATGCCGGCCTCGGCCAGCGCCCGCGACATGGCGACCGTTTCGTCCCATGAGTTCCTTTGGTCGGCTTGGAATGGACTCCAGAAGGTGTTCTGCGCCGGGAGGTCCCATTCGCCGGTTGTCGCGGCGCCCAGCACGATCGCCACGTCGGTGTAGGGCTCGGCGCCCGTCAGTACCGGTTCCGTCTTCCTGAACCAGGAGCCGATCGCCTTGGTCCTCTGAATGACCTCTTCAGGGAATGGGCCGGCGTAACTTGGTGTCATGGCCACGTACACATTGGCCCCCTGGCAGAACGCCGCAGCGGCCGACGCGATGGCGCCCTTCTCCGTCATCGCGGGACCGGGACCCGCATCGTCGAGAGAGACAAACCATGAGTCGGACACCAGCAAGCCAAGCTCTAGCGGCTTTGAAAAAACCCAAGCCCTTCGCCCGTCGCCTTCGATCCGATCGAATTGGTGAGATTCGTGGGTGAAGTAATCAAGCCGGGATGCGAACATTTGATTGTATCGAGTCGGCGGCATCGATCGGGCTCCCGACCCGTTGGCAGTCAAAACACACTGCGGCTGCAAGTTGTCCCGCATTACCCGAACTTCATCGAAGTAATCTCGCTGGAGCCGGTAGATCAGCTCCTGTTTTTGCTGCGGCGTGGCCTCGGCAAATGGCGTGTCGAACACCTTCTTGCAGAAGTCTTCTACCCACTGATTCGATTCGTTGGACCTGATCGTGGGGACGTCGAACCAGATGCCGCCGACCGGACCGTATTCGGTGAACAATTCGCGAAGCTGCTGGATTCCGACCTGACGAAACGGCGACGTCAGTGTTTGCCGCCTGCACGGCCAAAAGGGGCTCCAAACGCTTGGGCTGCCGTCAGCAAGAAACACCGACCATTTGTCGAATTCCGGGTTGCCATCGCTGAGATGGTTCCAGTAGTAGATGATCCGCACGCCGTGGCGGTGGCAGGCGTCGGAGAGCTCTTTCACAAAATCCCGCTGCGTCTTGAAGCCCGTCGTCTTCGTGTCCCAGAAACACAGCCCGTCGATCCATTTGCTGTAGAAGATCACATAACTGCATCCGGCCTCTGCAAAATCCTGCGCCCACCGGTCCGCGTCGAACCGGTCTCCAAGACCTTTCCGCCACTGATCCATGGTGTAATCGCTCTTGGGTTCGTAGATGAACCCGGTCATAGCCGCCAATCGGGGATCCCTGTACCACGACTCCTCGGTTGACGCGGGCTCCGAGGGAACCGCGGTGGATGCAACCGGTTCGGCCGCGAAAGAAATGCCGCAACCGCTGAGCAGGAACAGCAACCTTGTGAAACGCATCGCGAATCTCCTTCTAGTCTTGCGGCTACGAATTGACCATGCGGGGCCCATTCTACATTCCACGGATTAGGAATTCGACCGCCGCGGTTGCGTTTTCCGGGCTTTCCAGAGTCATGCTCGTAACGCATGACTCAAGGCACAGTTCCATGCGTAGGCCTCAGAGCATCAACGACTGCCAATTCGGCCGAGCAGTTTGGCCCTTCGGCCAAACATACTCAGCACGGGTTGGAATGGCAGTTTTCCCGTGGGGCAGGTTCGTGACCAGCCGAGACAGACTGAAGGGGCGTCGGGTGATGTAAGTGCCACTGACGCTCGATACCCTGCTGTCGTTGGCGGGCCTAAACACCTACTGATCCAGACTGAAGCCACCACGTGGCCAACTGCGCATGTTCTCAGCGACGCGTCACGGCCAGTGTTTCTCATCGAAGAGATCATCGAAGGTTACCACGAGGTCGAAGGAGCCTTTGTGCTGAAGAGCGCCGCGCTCGCCCTCGGTGGTGATAAGGACTGTCTCGAACGTGCGTTTGCGGAACTTCGGATAATCGCAAAACCGAAAAAAAGTGCCGCAGTTGGAAGAAGATATTCGCTCTCTGGCCGAACCGGAAAGCCAGCAGGATCCCAAATTTCAGTCGCCGTTCAAGTATGCGCGGATGACGGCCAGAGCCATGCGCCACTCCCAGGAACTCACTCATTTCAATGAGATTAAGCTCCTTCAAGTGGATCTCGCAGAGCGACCGCGAGTACAGCGTCTTGGCCGTCGAGTACGCCGCCACGGCCTACGAACGACTGGAGCTACTGGCCCAAGGCAAACTGGCGCGGCTGCCGGCCGCTTCACAATACGCTGCGGACAAATCCTACTTCAGCACCGCCGCCAAACTTTGTGAAGGACTGGAAAGGGCCATCCAGTCGTACCGGGACAGCGAAGACCTGCACAAGACACGAGCGTGCGAAATCTGGAACCACATCTTAGCGAAGCGCGAAGCGCAGAAGACCGAATAAGCCGGCAAGCCGGTCCGGCTATCGCCTCAGGGATCGACTCGGAGACGGCGGTCGCTGGTCAGACCCGATGCCAACTCCGTGACGTGGATGGTCCATTGGCCGGTTGTGTCGTTGCTGGCCAGATCGAACGTGACCGACGCCTTGCCGTCTTGGGCTGCGTAGTAGCCGCTGAACTCGGCCTCGCGCTGTTGCGGGTCGAGCAATTGAACGTGCAAGGGGATCACCGCGTCGATTGCTTTGCCGGTCTCATCACCGACGGTGATGTTCAAGTCAACCTGCTGGCCCGGCCGTGAGGATTCTGGCGCGTCTAGCAGGATCTTGGCGATGGGGCGTTCGGTGATCATGAACAGCTTGCCGCCACCCGGTCCCATGGATACGTCGACGCGGATCCCGTCGTCCGCCGGATGCGTAGCGATTTGCTGGTGGGCAATCAGATCGTACGCGTATCCGCTCTTGCGTCGGATGCTGACGGAACCTTGGTTGGGTAGGCCCTTTTCCATCACCCTGCCGTGGTGCCCGACATAATCGCCGAAGGCGCGTCTGTCGTTGACCAGGAACAGGTAGTCGGTCGAACCGTAACGACGGAATCGCGTGATGATGTCGGGGTCGGATGCTTCACCGTAGCGCTGGTAGAAGTCGTCGAGTTGCTTGCGCATGGCGGCCGCGGCTTCCTGGAGATCCGCCTTGGCCTGGTCGGCCTTCTTGCCTCGACGCGTCAGGCTCTGTACATGGATGTCCGCCAAGATGCCGGGCGCGAGGTTCTCGTCGGCGATGATGATTCCGCCACGCTTTTGAAACGCGATGATTTCGTTGGCCACCGCACGCGGCAGCACATCGCAGTTGGGCATGACCAGCACCCGGTAGTCGTCCAGCCCGTCGCGAAGGATCGTCTCTTCGAATAGGACGCGCGGCTGAAGCTGAGTCCACTGGAGGATCAGGTGCAAGTCCGCCTCCCAACTGCCGCCCCAGCCGCTACTGCCACGGCGCGCGAACATCTGCGACGCGAAGCTCTCCAGCAGCGCCACGTCGGTCTTCCGATCGGGGATGATCTTCAGCGACGGCCCCAGCGGCCGAATCACGTCTCGGATCAGCTCCTGGAGCACGGGCCACGTGTTATCGTTCGTGAACCGGTACCCACCGGGCTTGCCAAGCGGCGGCACAAGGGATCCCCAACCGTGGTACATGATCCCCTGCACGGGACGCGAGAGCTTCGACCAGAAGGCCTCCCGCAGGTGATCGGGCGAAATCGTGACGAACCGAGCATCTGGCTGTTCGTTCTCCCACGAGGCACGCTCGGCGGGATCTTCCGGCGCCTCGGGCGCGGTTCCCGACCGGTACCAGATGATCTGCGTCATCTTCATCACGTCCTGACCGGGACGACCGTCGGCCATGGCGAACAGCTCGTCGGCGGCTTGGCCGATCTTGATGGGATCGGGGTAGCTGTATGTCCACTGTGACAGATAGTCGACGTTGCCCCCGGAGCCCCACTTGCTTGGACACCGCACGGCTGGATCGAACCAGGTCCAGAGGTCGTCGCGACCAGTCGACTTGACGCCATCGCTGATGCGGCTCAGCAGCGCAGGCCAACCATCTCCCCCTCCCCAGAACCAGCGGTAGTAGGCAAGGATCGGGTCATCATCCTCGATGATGCGATCAGCGGGGAAATCGGGGATGTCGTGGTACAGAACGCCGGTCTTCTGGTTGACCTGCGGTGGGATGTCTGCGTTCCTGTCGCGCTTGTACGCCGCGACATCGACCTCGCAGAACGACACCTGCGTTCTATCACGCATTTCGGACTCACACATCACCGCTTCGAGGGCCGGCATGTGTCCGTACGTGCGCACCACGGAGGCCCCGACGTTGAATGCATAGGCCTGCATCTCCGGGTAATTGCCGTTGACGTTTCCCAGGCCCTTTCCGCTCCGGTCGCGCCGCTGGTACCACTCGGCAAACCGTTTGTTGTAGCGAAGTTGGTTCCCGAACGGATGGCAGTTGGCGAACAGGCCGACGCCCGCCACGAGATGATCGTCGAAGTCCTTGACGTATGTCTCGCGGTTGACACCGCTCAGCTTGTCCATGGGCTCGCCGGCGTTCCACACGTCACCCCAACTGCTGAGCCACTTCATCTGATGCGTGAAGCCGATGTCTTTCGCGCGTTCCAGATCGCCGCCACCCCACAGGATCACGGGCATCCTGCCAGGGAGCTTACGCGGCACAATCACCACGGGCAGCGTTTTCTCCGCGCGAAGTTTCTCGCCGCCCGCTACTGCCTCGATCGTCGCCGCGAGGGCGTAGCTGTCTGGTCGAACCGTCGTGTCGACGGGCAGGGGCATGGTGTGATTCTGGCTGGGCGTAAGCGAGGGCAAGGCGAGGTCGTGGCCTGCGCCGCCGAACTCGACGCGCACCCTCACGTCGGTCAACGGCCGTCCGGAATCGTTCGCAACGGACAGCTCCAACGCCACATCGCGCTCCATCCGTACGAACGCACGGCGGTCACTGCTGATGTCGATGGCCAGCTTCTCGGCGAACGGCAAGGCAATGCCGCGGCTTATTCGCACGTCGTCGAAGTACGCAGGCGTGCCACTGTGGGTGCTGCCATAGCGGTCGCCCAGGGTGAGGAAGAACGGGCCGGCAACGATGGCGCCGCAGCCAGAGTGTGACTGCCGTCCCACCGGCTCGCGGTTGAAGTAAAACCGGCCCGTGCCTGCGCCATCGTACGTAAAAGCGATGTAGTCCCACCGGTCGGGCGACAATTGGCAGTCTGTCGACGTGTACAGCACGGATTTGTTGTCGAACCCAAGCACGGCGTTGAACCGCACCTTGTATTCGCCGATCCGGTACACGTAGAGCTGGTAATCGCGGTTCGCGTCTTTGCGCGGCGTCGGCGAGCTGATGTACATCTTGTCCAACAGCGTCATGCGCGCGTGCTCGTTGAACTGGGGCTTGGGCTTCAACCACAGTTCGAGAGTGAATGCGCCCTCGGGCGTGAGCCCCTCTCGCTTCCTCACCCACGCGCCCACACCGACATCCTTGCCGGAATGCGCCTCGTGGGATTCGAGGCAGGGCCCATCGCGCCCGCCTGGTGCGAAGCGCGACTCGCCCCGGAGCTCCAGTTCGTAGCCGTGTCCGGAAGCGTCCTTGGTTTCGCTCCCAGAATCGAACGACCAGTGCGCGATCACCGCATCTTGGCCGCGTGCCGCCGTAGCCAACCCGAGGAGAACTAAGGCGAGGACCAGGGTCCAACGGCAGCAATGACGTGAGGGCACTATAAAATCCGAATGGGTCGTAGCTGCGTTCGCCAGAATGCGGATCTTCCCGGCATCCCACCGCACTCTGGCGAGTGCAGCTACGGTCTTGAAACCGCTTCGTACCCATGGAGGCATCACCATCGTTCAACTCCTACTCGAGTACCTCGATCCGCACCGGTTTCCACACGCCTCCGGCACCGCGCGTGTTCATTGCGCGGATCGTGATCTGGTTTGGACCGCCCCATTTGAGCTGCCCGGTCATGTCCACCTGGAACTCTTTGTCGTGCCCCTCGGGACCGACGTCGTGATCGCCGACGTACGCGCCATTGACCCAGATCCACGCACACTCGTCGACGGCCAGGCACCGCAGTTCGATTGCGTTGAACTTAGCCGGCTTTGCCGGCAGCGTGATCGTGCGGCGATACCACGCCACTCCGATGTAGTCGTGCCCTGCGTCCTGCCAGACCTGTTCGATGGCGATGTCTTCCCAGGCATCGTCGTCAAAGTTGGCACGGTGCCATCCTTTGAGATGTCCGGATCGCTCGGGGTCGAGGCGGAACTTCCAGCCCTCCTTGGGCAGTCTGATTGTCTCGACGATCCGCACATCGTGATCCCAGTCCTTCCGATCGCGAATCAGCACAACGTTTCGATGGAACGGCCAAAGCGCTTTGTTGATCACTTGACGCGAGGCGTCGTCCACGTTCTGGCGTGCGTCATTGAGCAACTCCACGACCGGCGCGGTGCGCGGCCGGATGTTGACCAGCACATCGACGGCTGTGCGACGAACGAACGGATGCCCATCGCCAATCGCCTCCTGCAATCGCGGCAGCGCATCCTCGGGCAAGAGGCCGTCAATAGCGAGCACCGCGATCCTACGGACCACAGCATCCTTGTGGTCTAGCACTTCGAGCAACGCCGACCGCCCGGCGTCGCCTTGCTCCTTGAGCAATCGGGCTGCGGTGTGCTGCACCACAGGGTGCGGGTCGTCCATCGCCTCGACAAGCGCGGCCACGGCACCGTCGCCCTGGCGAGCGGTCTTCATCAGAGCCAACCGCCGGGCCGCCGGTGAGAGTTCGCCTGCAAACGTCAGCGCACCTGACATGACGACCGCTGCGCTACAAAACACGATTCCGGTTACACGCATCGGTTTAACTCCCGTATAGGACAAATGACGCCGGGTATTGTACCACCGGGCAAATCACGGACCATCCGGCGAATCCGACTCATAAGGAATCGCTTTTCCGGCGACGGGAAAGAGGATCAGAACTCCTTTATCTGACCACAAGCCCAAGGCTACGGCAATAATCATCAGGCAACGGGATCTCATCGGTCCTACTTCCCGCTCATGCATATAACACGGCCATCCTTGAGCACGATGTAAAGCCGGCCGTCGGCCACGGCCAAGCTGTCCCAAGCGGGCGCTGCGTCGAGTTTGTACTCGGCCATCTTCTCGCCGGTCTCGGCGGAAGCGGCCCACAGAACGCCTCCCATCCGGCCTTCATAGGCCTGGGACAGATCGTCGGCTGGAAAGACCGCCGGGGTGCCGGCGACGAACAGCACGTCGTCCGCCAGCACCATGGCTTTGCCGGTGAGCGGAATGTTGCTGCTCCATATCTGCGAAGAAATGACAGCGGGCGGATTTCTCTTCTTCCGCCTGTTCGCTGCCGACGTCTTCTTCTTCTTTCCCCTCGGCGCGTCGGCTGCCGACGTCTTCGGCTTCTTCTCCGGTGTCGCGGCAGGTGCCCTCTTGGAGTAGGTGCCCGCGAACAGCGTGTAGCCGTTGGGCCGCGGATCAAAGCCGCCGGTCCGCCCGGGGCGATAGCCTCGCACTTCATAGAACCGATTCCCGTCCATGACCAAGATGTCGCCGTGAGCGGCACCGCGCGACGTGGCGATGTCGTACCGGATCGTCGTGTCGATCGTCCAGAACGTTCGGTGGTGGGGAATTGTCTCGAGGAAACCGGCCGACGGAATCAGGTGCGGCCGGGTGACTTCCTCGGATTTCAGGGGCGTCAGGTCCGGCTGAAACGCCTGTTGCCGCAGATAGAGGAGTTGTCCGTCGGTGAGGAAGATGTCGTTCTTGAATCCTTCGATCCCGTTGCCCGAGGTGATCTGACTGTTGATGATGGGAAACCCGTCATCACCATAGGGGCCGTGCATTTGACGCCGATGAATCACGCGGCCGGTCTGGGGATCGAGGCCGTAAAGGAAAATCCCGCCGTCCATGAAGGAGTTCCTTCCAGCGGCGAAGTAGGCCACGCCGTCGTTGACAAGAATGCTGCCGCAGACGGGCCAGACCGATTCGAGCTGGCCGTAGGCGCAGATCGTCTTATCAGGCAAGTCCCGGAACCGCCATGCCAGTTCTCCGTCGGACGCCCTCAGGCAATACGCCCAACCGTCTCTGGATCCGAACAGGAGGAGCCCCTTGTAGTAGGTCGGCGGAGAATCGACTCGGCTGCCCGTCGTGTAGCGCCAGACCTCACGGCCGTTTGTTGCGTCCAGTGCGCAGACGGCGTGCGCGTCGACGTCGGCCACGAACACGTTGCCCGCCGCGATGACCGGCGCGCTCGATCTGGTCGAAAGCTTGGTTTCCCAGCATGGCTTCAGTTTCGCTGGGACCGCGGTCTTGGTAACTCCCGTTCTGCCAGCATCGTGCCGATAGGTCGGCCAGACATCTTCGCTGACCGCTGATTGCTGATCGCTGACCGCTCCAAACGCCGGTCCCTTTTCAAGTCGAACGCTTGTTTCGACGTCGATCGGCTGTGACGACGACTTGAGGCCGGGCTCTGGGGCCAGGGCGTTCATCGCGTTGAGCATGACCCAGTTGCAGCACGAACAGGCAGGCGGGCCGAGATACAACAGTCCGTTGCAGGGCAAATGGCCGATACCGCACGTGCTGCGCGCCCAGGGGTGTGGGAATTCCCTGGCGTCGTCCAGCCCCAGGAAGTCGCTGCCGCCCGTTTTCGTGTTGATATAGTAACGGTCGGTAATCCGGTTCCTGTAGCAGCGATCGTGTCCCATGGGGCCCATCATCTGTTGGCTCAGAGTCTTGACGATTTCCCCGGTTTGCGGATCGTGGCCGTTGTAGTATGCGGACCACACGACCCCGCCCGCCAGGAACACGTCGGCCGCCTTGTAATGGTTGAGTTTCGCGCCGGCAGTCCACATCTTCGCACCGTCTTCGAGCGAGTAGGCCGTGAGACTTTTCGCGTCGGCCGAGTAGACTGCGTCGTCGGAGAGCACCAGGGCCGCAGACATTCCTGGCTGGCGGGGCTTGGCATAGGTGACCAGCACGCGCCACAACTGCCGGCCAGTCTTCCGGTCGAGGCAAACCACCGCGTTGTCAGTGCAATAGGCGGCGTACTCCCCTCGGATGGCCAGCGAAGTTCCCTGATACCCCGCCGTATCGTCGCCCGACTTTTCCCACAGCTTCTCGCCCGAATTGGCCGCCAGAGCAACGATCGAACTGGTCGGATTGGCCAGCTTCGGAATCTCGGGTCCGTAACGCCGAGCGGAAAACTGGCTGCTGCCCAAGCCGCCGCCAGGGTTTGCTCCGATTCCTTCCGTGTCAGTGGGATCGCCGATGACCAGGAAAAGAACGTCGCGGTCGAAGGCGAATTCCTGGGTCCGTTCCGTTCCCTCGTACACTTTGAGTGTCTTGCCGGTGACGGCATCCAAGGCGGTGACCGGGGCGTTCAAGCCCGGCGTGCAGTAAACCGTTTCGCCCACGGCCGCCAGCCGCCGCTGCAATTGCGCGGGCGTGTACTTGATGTAGACGTTCACTGGCTGCCAGTCGGGAAACGGCCGTTGCCAGAGCAAAACCCCGTTGAACGCATCTCTCGCCACCAGCGCGAACTTGCCCGGCAGGGCAGGGTGCTCGGCCGAGGCCTGATCTTCGATCGTAAACAGCCGGCCCTGGGACGACACCATGCTATGGATCGACGGCAGCACCAAATGCGCCCGGCTCCATTGCAGCTCGGCGATCCACTGGAAGTGCCGCGGAGGGCCTACGACGCTGTCGTGTGCCACGGCATTGTTGTCGGCATCATGGAAATGCTGCTGCCACTCGTCGATTTCCTCGGGCCAAGGCTTGCGGAACAAGCTTTCTGGTTTCAGGTTTCTGGTTTCAGGATCGAGTTTGATCGCAACGCCCCCTGGAGCGAGAACACGCGTGATCTCTTCATCCCGTATCGTGCATCCCGTATCGCGCACCACCAAGCTGACCAGATTGTCGACATAGGGCAGACGCTCCGCCGACCACTGTCGGACGGACACACTACCGTACAGCCCACGCGACTGGATGTGCTGGCGGGCGGCCTCGACGTTCCTCGCGTCGGCATCGAGGCCCTGAACCACGAAGCTATCGCTGGCCCGCAGTGCGGCGGTCAGTTGCCCGTCACCACAACCAAGGTGGACGATCAGGCCACCCGTGACATCAGAGGCATTCAAGATCCGCTGTGCCGGTTTACTCGTGTCGCCCCGTTCGGAAGCGTCAACAACTTGCAGGACCGTCGTGCATGCCAGGGACACGATGCCCCAGTGGATTGCCGCGCACATGACGGACGCGGTTCGCGTGGTTTGGATCATGGCTTCATCTCCTATATTCAGTTGAGCTAGTCTGAACCCTACAGTTGCAAACACTTTGCCGTGGCGTAAGCTTCCAGCTTGCGATGGCAATGTAAAAAGCATTTTCCGCGCCGCGATTAGACCTCACGACCCGTGAGATTTGAGAACCGCCCAGTCACGTTCTGAAATCACGAGTTTTCCCGGCAAGCTGGAAGCTTACCCCACGACGATTATGCAACGCTGGGGTGAACTCGCCGCCTGCAAGGGAGCCAAGAAGGCCGGTCGACATGTTGCCCTGCCTCCAAACCGTTTGTAGCATTGGGGCGGGCGCGAAGCAACACGTTGGGCAGATCATATGCGACAAGTAGGCGTGGGCCGGTTCCCACCGGCCGATCAAATGACGATCGAGCGCCTCGACTCAGAATACAACTGATACAAGGAGACGCTCATGCGCACCGTAGGATCCGCTTCCGTTGCGCCGTCGCGACGCCTGGGGTTGTTCGCGTGCAAAGCTGTCCTGGTCGGGCTAGTCCTGTGCGAAACGGCGGGCTACGCGCGTGCGGAAACCGAGTCGGCGCGGCAGATCCCGGTTGCGTATTCGGTCGACGTGGTCGTGGTCGGCGGATCGACGCACGCCGTGGCTGCGGCGGCCGCCGCGGCCCGCAACGGAGCGAAGGTCTTCCTGGCCGCGCCGCGACCGTATCTCGGCGAGGACCTGTGCGCAACGCTTCGCCTGCAGTTGGAGCCCGGCAGCAAGCCGACGAGCGAACTGGGACGGAAGATCTTTGCCGCGCCCGATGGTATCGTCTTGCAGGGCGGCACTCCCTTCACGTACGAAACGAATGTGCCGTCGGCCGCTATCCATCGCGACACACAGCCGCCCTCGGTACTTGCCGACGGACGAGGGGCCTCGGCCAGCACCGAGAGCGTGCAGTTCGACGCTGATGTGACGATCACCGCCGACCTGGGCGACGTTCAAACGCTTCGGCGCGTGCGACTGGTGGCGTTCGAGAAACCGGGCGACTACGGCGTCGCCGGGGTGCAAGTCACCGCCGGCGGTGCGAGGATCGACGCGGAGGGCCATGCACCGCGCCGCACTGTTGAGAGATCGGGACGCCCGTGGTCACGCGTCGAAATCGACGTGCCGGTGTCGGGCCGTGCCCGGCAGATCGAGATTCTGGTGAAACGCCCCGCTGGCTGCGGTCGCCTGCTGCTCGGGGAACTCGCGATCGAAACCGACGCGCTCGCTGACGCGCCCGCGGAATTGCCTCGACCTGGCCGATTGGCGACCACGCCGCATCGGGTCAAGTCTGTGTTGGATCGCGAGTTGCTCGACGCGGGAGTGCAGTTCCTGCACGGCTGCTACGCGACCGACACGCTGGTCGACCAGGAAGGGCACCCGGCCGGCATCGTCATGGCCAATCGGGCCGGGCGCCAGGCCGTGGTGGCCAAGGTCATCATCGACGCCACGGATCGGGCCACCGTGGCTCGGCTGACCGGCGCAGAACAGCGCCCATGGCCGACCGGCCCGGTCGAATTCGAGCGGGTCGTGTTGCTCGAGGGCATCGCTGGGAAGCCGCGAGCGGTGCATCACCGACTGATATTGCCGATGCCGGACGGCAGCTACCGGTCATTTGCACGCGCCGAACAGGATGCCCGCGACCAGACGTACCAGGATGGCCAGCTCCGCGCATCGGAATCTCTGTTCTTCGTACCGCCCGATCCGATCGTCACTCTAGGATCTTTCCAGCTCGCGGCCGGCTCGCGTGTCTACGTGCTCTCAGGTTGCGCCGATGTGTCGCGTGGCGAAGCGGCCGAACTCCTGCGTCCGCTGGGGTTGGTGGAGATGGGCCGACGGATCGGTGCCATGGCGGCCGAGGAGGCTCCGGCCCTGACGACCCCGTCGGGCGTGCAAGTCCATACCCCGCGCGCCGTCGCCTCCGGCTTCGGGTTAAACGAGCCGACTCCTTCGCGTGTGGGTGGTGGTGATGTTTGCGAGGTGCTTGGGGGCGTGCGCCCGACCGACCGCGACTTGAAGACGGTGCCTTCGCCTTCGCGCGATCTGCCGGTGCTGGGCCGCTCGGACGTGGTTGTGGTCGGCGGTGGCACGGCCGGCGCGGCCGCGGCCATCGGCGCTGCCCGACGCGGGGCAAGGACGCTGGTCGTCGAATACCTCGAAGGGCTCGGCGGCCTCGGAACGCTCGGGTTGATCGGCAAAGCCTATCACGGCCGTGATGTCGGTTTCGCCGCGGAAGTGCCCTTTCCGGACAAACAGCACAACGTCGAACACAAGATGGAGTGGTACCGTCGCGAGCTTCGCAAAGCGGACGCCGAGATCTGGCTCGGGGCGATCGGCTGCGGGGCATGGGTCGAGGACGGACGCGTGAAGGGAGCGGTCGTAGCTACGCCTCAGGGTCGCGGGCTGGTGTTGGCCAATACCATCATCGACGCCACCGGTAACGCCGACGTGGCCATCGCCGCGGGTGCCGACTACCTGTACGGAGCCGACGCCGTTGACATCGCCCTGCAAGGCACCGGCTTACCGACCCGGCCGTTGGATCGCTACTACGTCAACTCCGATTACATGCTGGTCGACGAATCCGATATGCTCGACACGTGGCGGGCGCTGGTCGGGGCCAGATCGGCGATGCAGCGGGGCACGTTCGACTCCGGCACGCTCATCCAAACCCGCGAGCGCCGCCGTGTGGTGGGCGATCACGTGCTCAGTTACCTCGACCAAGTCGCGGGGCGCACGTATCCGGACAGCATTGTCCTATCGGCCAGCGACTACGATTCGCACGGCTACCCCAGCCAATCCTATTTCGCCCTGCTGCCGCACGACGAAAAGTCGCGGAAAGCGAATCACCCGGCGCCGGGCGGGACGTGCTACACACCCTATCGCTGCCTGTTGCCAAAGGGACTCGATGGAATCCTAGTCGTCGGCGTGGGGATCAGCATGGATCGCGACGCCTCGGCTATGATCCGTATGCAGTTGGACATCAGCAACCAAGGCTACGCGGCCGGCGTGGCTGCGGCCATGGCGGCAGCGAACGACTCGACTGTCCGTGACATCGACGTACGAAAATTGCAGCGGCACCTGGTAGAGACTGGGGCCCTTCCGGAAGAAGTCCTGTCGCACAGCGACTCGTTTCCGCTGTCGGCAGGCGCCGTCCGGGAAGCAGTAGCGAGCCTGGCCGCCGGTTCGAATCCCAAGGAGGCCGCCCGCCCGCTGGCTATCGTGCTTTCGCACCAAACGGCGGCGCTGCCCATGTTGCGGGCGGCTTACGCATCCGCTTCGGGCGAAGCGAAACTCACCTACGCCAAGATCCTTGGTGTGCTCGGCGACGCGGACGTGGTTCCGTGCTTGGCCAGGGCACTCGAATCGGCTGCGTGGGACGACAAAATTCTCCAAGGGGCGATGGCAGAATATGCCCATTTGCCGACTCCGGTGGATGCGCTGATTGTGGCCTTGGGTTCGACGCGGGACGAGCGAGCACTGCCACCAATTCTCCGGAAGCTCGACACCCTGGACGCCGAGACCACGCTTTCGCACCACCGGGCCGTGGCCATCGCCCTAGAGCAGATCGCCAGTCCGGCCGCCGCCGAGCCGCTGGCCCGACTGCTCGAGAAGCCGGGAATGCGCGGTCACGCCATGACCTCGCTCGAAACGCAGCACAACGCGAATCTCGCGATGCGGCGCCGCACCGGGCCGCTGCGAGAAATCGTCCTGGCCCGGGCCTTGTACCGTTGCGACGATCACCAAGGACTCGGCGAGCGAATCCTCCGCGAATACGCGGGCGACATCCGCGGCCTGTTCGCCCGACACGCCCGTGCCGTGCTCGACGCCGGCCCGGATGACAACAACCGACGATAGACAGGCGCCGAGCGCGGGGCTGATAGAGCTTACTTGCCAGAGGAGCCAGCGAGTCCCCCTTGGTGTGGCCGGCAACAGAAGTAATCAAGAGCCTTGACATAACCGTAGATGTCTACCAGAGTATCCATTCCGTCAGACGACGAATTTCGGCCAAAGCATCCCGCGTGAACACGGTTCTCGTTGGTTTGCCGCTGAAATCACAATCCGATTGTAGGTGCCATGAAGTCTCTATCTCTGTTCCTCTGCTCCGTAACGGCTCAGGCTAGCATTCTCTGTTCAGCACACGCGCAACAGACCATTCCGCTGTTTGACGGAAAAACACTCGACGGCTGGACCACCATCGACGGCAAGCCTGTCACCCGGGGTTGGGAAACAGTCGACGGCGCGATGCATCTGCTCGAGAACGCTGGTGCTGGGAACATCGTGACAGCAAAGGAATACGGCGACTTCGATCTGCGGTTCGAGTGGAAGATCTCGGAAGGCGGGAACAGCGGGATTAAGTACCGTGTTCGCCGTTTCGACAAAAGGGTACTCGGTTGCGAGTATCAGATCCTCGATGACGGTGGTCATCCCGACGGACAGACACCGAAGAAAAGTACCGGATCGCTTTTTGATGTGTGTGCCCCCAATGCTGACAAACGTCTCGAGCCCGCGGGTGAATACAACTCCAGCCGGATTGTCGTTCGCGGGGACCATGTCCAGCATTGGCTCAACGGGGACCTAATCCTCGCCGTCCGCATAGGCAGCCCCGATTGGGACGCCAAGAAGGCTCGCAGCAAGTTCTCGAAAGTTCCTGGATTTGGCGAGAATCGTAACGGCAAGATCATGCTTACCGATCACGGAGACGAGGTCTGGTACCGCAACATCAAGATCACGGTCTACACAGAACCAGTCGCCGTCGAGGGAGTCGCCTTGCATGCAGCTCAGCAAGAACCAAGAGAAAGGCAGTCTCGCCCGTAGCCGAGGTCGCAAGACTTCGGGAAACTGCGTGTTTCGAGCGCCCCCGAAGTCTTGCGACTCCGGCTGCAACAGGTTTGAAGTGCGATCTAAGGGCTGCTTAGTCTTCTTTTCTGCCGTAGCAGTGAACCACACCTTCAGTTGTGGAAAAGTACAGCCGTCTCCGGGCCACCGCAAAACCGTCAAGCACAGGCAGACCGCTATCGAAGGAGTATTCCGCCAGCTTGTCGCCGTTTTCTGCCCCCATCACCTGAAGCGACCAGCCATTACGGCCTTCAATCCCTGCTTCCGGATCGGTCTTGTCATATTCATCGATCAGACCGCCGGCAAAGATCCTATCTCCCGACAACACCATCCCGCGAGCCCAAATAGGGCTTTCCCGCTTCCATTGATAGGTGAGCCTGGACAGGTCGGGCATGTTTTGCATTTGGCCAAACGAAATATCGGCAGTGTCGATGACGTCTTTGATTCTTGTCGGCGTTTTCTGGACGCTGAAGAAACGGTAGCTCTCTCCATGATGAGTACCCATCAGCGTGGACCCTCTCGGCAAAACTTGTGACCATTTGAGATCCGTGCGGCCAAATCCGTAAATTCGGTCCTCCGTGAGCAGCAGAAGGCGCCCCGATGCCGCCAGGATACCCGAAGTCGTCCAACCGAAGGGGCCGGAAGTCATGTGGTCGCCGTAGACCCAATAGGTTCGGTGCCACCAGGAATCATCCAGAAAACCCGCGGGCGAAAACAAGTGAGGCCTGGTTTCATCCTGCTTGTTGCAGGACTTGTCAAAGCGGGATGAACGCATGTAGATGGAATCACCATCAAACGAGAGGATATCGGGAAGATCACCGGGCATATCGAAGCCCCGCTTGTTCGTTTCAAGCTGGGCGCCGGTATTATGGTCGCGCGTATATTGCACGGTGTGCGCCAGTATTCTCCCGCTGGCCGCATCCAGACGATAGAGATGGAGGCCTCCGTCCAGATATGACGAACGACCGGCGGCAAAGTAGACCGAGCCGTCCAGGACCAGCACGCTGCCGTGAATGGGCCAGACGGACTCCAGTTGTCCGTAAGAGACGATGAAGCGGGATTCGGGGGCTGCCCGGAAACACCATATCAAGTTGCCGTCACGAGCCCGCAGGCAGTAGACCCGGCCGTCTCGGCAGCCGAAGATGACTCGTTCGCCGCTGACTGTTGGGGGAGAGTCGATGGACCCACCGGCCGTGAAGGACCAGATCCGGTCGCCATTGTGCGCCTTCACGGCGTGGAGGCGATGGGTTGACTTGTCCGCAACGAACAGCCGGCCGCCGGCGATCACCGGGGCCGTGAGCTGGCTGCCAACCTTCACCGACCATATCTCCACGATATCCGCCGGGACTGGCGAGTTCGTCGCACCGCTGCGAGCAGCGTCGTGACGATACGTCGGCCAGTCAGAGGAAGGCTGGAGTCCGGAGGCCGTAGGCTGTAGGTCGGATGGGTTTCCGTACGCCGGGCCCTTTTCCAGTTGCTCGCCTACTGCCGGCGGCGAGTCCGTCGATCTTGGAGCCAGGGCGAAGAAGCCGCTGATCTTACTTTGAATGTAGCACGCACACGGATGGGGCGGGGCGTAGAGCAACCCGTTGCACGGCAACACGCCGTAGGAACAGGCGCCGCGGACCCAGCTATGACGCAAGTGCTTGCTGCTGTCACGAAGGTCGATGGTCGAGGTCCCGCTGCGCCCTAGAAAGATAAAGCGATCCGTTGCCTTATTGGGATAGCAGCGATGATGGTGAACCTTGGCATAAGCTGAGGCCGTATCGATCCTGCGTTTGATTTCCCCGGTATGAAGATCTCGACCTTCGGTGAAGCCCCCGCTCCAGCCACCGGAGATCGCCGACGTCCAGACCAGTCCGTCGGCAAAAAAGACGTCCGGTCCCGTCGTGTAGGCGTCTGCGGAACGGCATGACCACAACCGTTTGCCATCGACGGCGGAGAAGGCGATCAATTCGCCCTTCTCATCCCGCCCGGCTGCCTTGAATGTCACGCGCCACTGGACCCGCGCGTCATTCGGCGCCGTTTCTTCCGGGGCTTCGCGGTCGGCCGACAGCAGGATGTCATCAACGACAACCAAGGTGGGCGATGACCATCCGGGCCGTTTCGCCGCCGCGCCGCGCTGGCTTTGCCAAAGAACCTGCCCTGTCGCGGCGTCCAGGCTGACAATCTCCTGGAGGTTCTGATAAAACACCCGATTGCCGGACGAAGCCAGTGTCTTCGGCAGGATTTCCAAGGTGTCGCTGTCGTTCTTCTGCCAAACGGTCTCCCCACTATCGACATCAATCGCCAGAATTCGTTTGGATTTCGTCGAGTTGCCGATGCTGGGCCATGGAGGGATTCTTCGGTTCGCCGTGTTGGAGAAGTACCCGGCGACGATGTACAGAATGTCGTCATGAAGGACCATTTCAATGATGTCGCTGGTGCCCTGGTACGTCTTGACAATCTCGCCGGTCGCGGCATCCAGAGCGACCACGGGCTCGCCGTATCCCATCGAGACATAAAGACGATCGCCTTTGGCAACCATCCGGCGCTGCAGTTCGGTCGGTCCACTGCGGAAGAAACGAAGATGCGGTTCCCACTTCGCGATATTGCGATTCCAGAGCACGACTCCACCGAAAGCGTCCCGTGCAATCAGTTTCCAGTGACTCGGAAAAACAACCGATGATCTGGCCCCTTCGTCCAGAATGTAAAACAGCCGCCCATTGGCAGATACCATGACGAGCATGGCGGCAAGGTGGTCGTGACTTCGCGCCCATTTGGGGCCGGCCTCCCACTGGACGTGGTGCGGAGAACTGACAATCCTGTCGCGGCACACCGCGTTGTTGTCCGAGCCGTGCAAGAAGTGAGTCCACTCGTCGATGGCCTTCGGCCAGGGCTTGACGGTCTTCTGACCATCAATAAAAGCGACTCCCAACGGGGCCAGAACACGCATCACTTCGCGCCTGGAGATATCAACTGGTTTTTCGGCAACGATCAGGTTGACGATATTGTCCGCATAGGGCAGATGCGTGCCGTCAAACCTGTTAACCGTGACCTTTCCATAACGGCCCAACGATGTGAGATAGTCACGGGCGTCCTCGACCTGGCTCGGATTCGTGTCCAGGCCTTGCACCAGATAGGAATCACTGGCCCGCAATGCGCCGGTCAGCTTCCCATCATCGCAGTCAAGGTGAACGACAAGTCCGCCCCTGACACCGGTTGCGTTGAGAATGGCGACAGCCCTGTCGCTGCTGTCGGCATTGAGTGTGGGGCTGCTCAGAATCACTCCAAACATGCACAGGTAGCTGTATCGTCTTCTCATAATTTGATTGCCATGCGGAACTCGATATTTCCCACGTCAGCTCAGCCTGAAACCGACCGAGGCTCGCCGTGTCGCGATTATAACAGGCTGCGCCCAGGCCCGTGTCTTGTGCGTGGTGAACTCGAACTCCATCTCTTGCCACGTGCCCAGCTTGCCGATATCGTAGGTTTGCCGCTGTGCACTTTTTCCGTCGAGCGCTTGATCGAGACGTCTTCCCCCGGCGCCATCCGTCGTGCGCTTCCTCCTCAAAATCACCGTTTCGGATCATGTTCGGTTGCGCGGCGCGAGTTCTCGCCGCCATCAGGACGAGCGGCAAGGTCAGCAGTACGGCCTTTTTCATCCTTTGCGTCCTTCCTCGTCAGAGCCTCTCAACGCAATCCGCAGGGCAGATCGATTCCAGCATCATGCCGCGAACCGCACCAACTTACAACAGGTGTCCGCGCGGAGGTGACGACCAGCAGAAGAACGCAGGCTGCTGACTTGCTTAGGTGCGCCGCCGAGTGCAGTTAGCAAGTTGCCGTTCCCGCTTCGGTGTTGCCGGCGTGAGCGCTTTCGGGATGTCGCGCTACTGACCGAGGACACGCCCACCTGATGCACTTCAGCGCTGACAGGTGAGGCTGCGGATGTCATCATTTGGAAGACTCATTTCGACCCAGTACACGAAGAGTTGCCATTCGGCGGCCGCGGCAAATCAGATTGATTCGCGCCCGAGGCGTGTCGGACCTACGCAGGTCAAGGCTCGCTCGAGTCGGCAGCAGAATCACCTTCACATGGCGTGATGGGATGGGAGGGGCTTCCGGCCAACGGGAGGCGTGGCCGTCGGGTTGTGTGGCCGACACCGCCCCTGATCGAAGCGAAAGACGTTGGCCAGACAAACGATTATACAACCAAAGCCCGTGTTGTTTGAAGAAGGAAGGCGTTTGCGGCATGGACGCCGCAACTCAGCGGCCACACAGTGTTGGGTGGCGTTCACTTCGAGCGGAATGGGGGAAAACGATCCATTCGCCACATTGTCTGGTTAGTGCCAATCAAAGCCGCAGTGTAAGCACTGTTTCGCAAGCGGTGTCCGTAACTCGCCATTGCAGTGCTCGCACCGGACGACTTGGCTGATCAACTCTGGGACGCCGTCGTTCAAATCTCTGTGTCCTTTCGGGAAGCGTGCATGAGTCGTTTTGAGGCGTGTGGTATCGTTGGCT
>JACKQG010002646.1_pt1 | contig 23038 bp, 17 predicted proteins | sample 8237621 | NCBI WGS metagenome assembly JACKQG01 (sample SAMN15677084, study PRJNA649215) | marine metagenome | biome: marine; feature: Black Sea; material: saline water; isolation source: suspended particulate matter (SPM) from the Black Sea western gyre | collected 2013-06-09/2013-06-10 | depth... | reverse complement strand
TCTACTGCCTGCCGCGGACCCTCCAGGAGAACGCGGCCCTGGTGGCCGGCCTCGATGGCGCCATCGGAGACTACGTGGTCGTCCTCGACCCCCGTTCGGACCCAGCGTCTGTCGTTCCTGAGCTGCTGGAGTTCGCGCTGAAGGAGGAGAAGGACATCGTCTACGCCCTCGCGAGGGACAAGCTCTACGGGCGAGGGCTCTACCATACGCTCAGCAAGCTATTCCTGAGGTTCCTGTCGCGAATGAACGAGTTCGACTTGCCCCTCGCGATGTCGAGCTGTCGGCTCTTCAGCCGCTCGGTGCTCAACCACATCCTGGAAGCTTCGAATCGCCATCGGACGCTTCCGATCGCGCAGGCGCTGGGCGGGTACCGTTGGGGCACCCTCGAGTACGACCGGGTCTGGCGCAACATCGAGGTAAAGAGCTTGGTGCGGACGGAGGCCTTCGCGAAGGCCGCGGATCTCCTGCTCTCCGGCTCGATGCGCCCGCTGCGCCTGGTCACTCTCGTCTCGCTGGCATTCAGCGGTGTCTCCCTGCTGTACGCGGTCTACGTCATCGCCACACGCCTGATCATGAGCTCGGTCGCGCCCGGCTGGGCGTCCCTCTCGCTCCAGCTCTCCCTGCTGTTCTTCCTGGTCTTCCTCATTCTCGCCGTGATGAGCGAGTACCTGCTGAGGGTGATGGAGGCGACCAGCAACCGACCGCTCTACTTCATCAGCCGGGAGTCCCGCAGCGCGATCATGGACCACGCTGACGAAGCGAATGTGGACGCCGCGGAGCACCGCCCCGACCTAGATAGCTAGTGTCGTGTTCCGTAAGTTTCCAGTCATTAATTTGCGGCATGCACTTCGAGTACTCGACCGCAGTAGCGACGAATGCCCTTTAAGATTTGCTCTGCCGACTTTGTCCGGGTTCACGGTGTCAACGAGTGGCGGTTCATGCTGCCCTTCGAAACCGATTCGCTTCTGCAAAATCAGCATTGAGGGAAGACTCTCTGGACCCCGGAGACTTGTACCTCCCAACGCTTTGAATTGACGCCATCTCGTCTGGATGCGGAACGATGAAGAGCGAGTCTCGAATGTCCGCGTCGACGCCATCGTTCACCGCGACCGGATAGTGCCCTGGTGCCGGCGCGTACACGACGCAGTTGCGAAATCTCAGGTTCGTGTGGTGATAGGAGAGCTGAAACGTTGGCCGCTTGGGCGCGTCCATCCACGCATTCTGGAGAGGACGGAAAACGCAATCCGCAAACTCGTTATCGTCCGCGTGCCAACCCAGTGATTCGTCGAAATCAACGTGGTTGTAAGCTCCAATCCGGCCATTCCCATTTTTCGGATCTTTTGTGTGATTGAAATACATCGTTCCCTGCATGTTGAGCTGAGAACTGTGCATGTCGGAAACTCGAACTCGAATAGGGCACACGAGTTTCAAGGCCGACTTCACCTCACCGCTCGTAGTCAGGTTTCTGATCTCTGAGTCGGCCAGATACCCGACAACTACGTTGCCTCCTATGTTTCGAAGCGGTTCGTACTGCGATGCGAACAAATCCTTACGCCAGTCGCTGCTGGTCTGCCATCCATCAGAGGCATGTAAATGATTCATTCGGATGAAGCGGTTGCGCGGCCCAGGCCAATGCGCTCGAACGAGATGAGAACAACTACGAGACCAAAGCCACTCTAGATCGATCCTCTGGCAGGCGTGGAAATAGATCGACTCTTTCGGGATGTAGCGGAAATCGCATCCTTCGATGTGAATCCCCGTGTTGTACTGCATCTGGATGCCCTTGATGTTCATAGCATGACCGGGGCCCGAATCGGGGATGTCGGTCAAGTGCCTCCACGGTCCCTCGAACTCGCAGTCAACGATGCGGATATCGGAGAGCCCCGGAGCCAGCGTAAGCAGCCCGAACGCACTCAGCGCATGGGAAACGCCATCGGGTTTTCCGAGATTGCCGGTCGGGATTCCGCGAGGGCCGATCGCGTCCGGGTTGAGTTTGAATCGGTAGTTCGCGATCTCGTTCGAACCGTTCAGATACGGCGAATCGCGCGTGACGATGTGTGGCGTCTGTAGGATTACCTCGCGTCTCACTCTTTCTCCCCAATCTTTTCGATGGCGACGGCTAGTCGTCCGATATTCTCATTGATCTTGTCGATGGCCCCAGCCGTTTTGATGCTGGCCTCTCGCAAAGCCTTGATTTCAACGTCGTATTCAGGCGCGGCGTCGAGGCCGTTTCAGACGCTGCTCGATCAGGCAGTAGAGGATGGAGAGCAGGTAGGGTATGCCCTGGGCTGTGATGTGGAACTTCGAACCCCCTGCGGATCGGTTCCTCCAGTCGTTGGGCACCACGGCGAAGCTCGCTCCGTTCAGCAGCGCCTTCATCGACATCTCGACGGTGAGGTTGAACTCGCCGGAGACGAGCGGCTCCATACCCTCGATCACCTCGCGCCGGTAGCACTTGAAGCCGTTGCTGAAGTCGTAGTAGCGCTGGCGCAGCAGCAGGGCGATGAGGCGATTGCCCAGACGATTGAGCACGCGCTTCACGGGAGGGTAGTCCTCGACGTGGGCGCCCGGAACGAAGCGGGAGCCGAAGGCGCAGTCGAAGCCCTGCCCGATCCGCTCCCCGTAGGCCAGCATGTCCGCTGGCGAATCCGATGCGTCGGCCATGGCGATCACCACTGCGTCTCCGCGAAAGTGGCGCAAGCCGGTGCGCACGGCATATCCGTAGCCGTTGGGTCCGGGGTTGCTCACGTGCCGAAGCCGGGGGAAGCGCTTCTCCAACTCCTCCAGCGTCGCCTCGGTGGCGTCGCTGCTGGCGTCGTCGACGACGAGGATCTCGTACTCGCGGCCGGCGCGCTCGAACTGGGCAGCGATCTCCGCAACCGTCGCTCCGATGGTGTCGGCCTCGTTGTAGGCGGGGATCACGATCGAAAGCATGGCACTGCCCTGGGAGGGCGCTGCGTCGCCGGGTGGCCTCACGGTTGACCGTACCAGCGAAGCGCCGCATCGACGGCCTGGGCGATGCTCGCCAGGGGGTCGTCGCTGCGCCTCATCTCGATCGAGACCCAGCCCGGGTAACCCGCCCCGGCCAGGGCCCGGCCGGCCCGGCCGTGGTCTATAGCCGGGGCGGAGAAGTCCGAGAGGTGGGGCAGGCGCAAGCTTTGCCAGTCTAGTCAGCGCCTTCCCCTTCTTGGTCACTCTGTCGCAGTACAAGGTGCCGATCAGTACTTTTGCTTTCCTTATGGTCGTGGTCGCAGGAATTATTAACTACCGCACGGCTAGACTGCCCTGCCCTATAGACCCGGAACTAGGCAGAGTTTGCATGGAAACCCGACGCCGATCGCAAAGGCTCTATTTCATATCAACGGGTATTTTCGCTTTTGCGAGCTTTTTCACCTACATTGTCCCACTGATAATCTAAGCCAAGGATCCCCTATGAAATCATCATGTCATAAGCCACTTATACCTAATTTGAACCGCATCAGCGGCCAAATTAACGGCGTCGCTAGGATGGTCGATGAGGGACAATATTGTATCGATATACTTGATCAACTGAGGGCTGCAAAGTCAGCCATAACGACCGTAGAGAATAAAATTCTCGAAAAACATATTCAAGAATGTGTCACCCTTTCACTTCAATCCCAAAAAGATGTCGATACAAAGATTCAGGAATTAATGCGCGTACTCAAGCGCAAATAAAACGCCCACGTCGCTCGCTGTGCTTTTGGATTCACAGCCTTTAGTGAGTAGTCTGCAACCGTGCCTGATGCTCGAAAGCAAAACTCAACGAAAAAACACTGACAACACTAGCGATAACAATTAGCTTTTGAATGCTTGCCTGCCTAACCATTTCTTCTGCACTATCGAAGGGGTTTCCACCCATTATTTGATAGACAACATAAGCCACAACACAAACCAAATAGACACCCGTAACCAGAGCAAAACGATTGGCTACCGAACTACGCAATAACACAATAAAATAAAGCAGAGATGCAGGAACAAGAAATCTAAAGGCATTTATTGCAAAAAAAACATGTAAATCAAGATACAGATCATAGGGTGTGAGCCCTACTCCAGCAAAAAAACCCGTGCCCAAGAAAAATAGCGCGGAGCCCGCTAGAGCCAAGCGATAATTGACCCTATCTTCTCTAAACAATGCAGGCACATACAAAAAACCGATCCCAACCGCTGCAAATAGAAACATACCGACATTAAAAAAGAACGATGCAATAAAATTAACGTCTCCAGAATGAGATTGGTAACCCCCCAGATCGCTTAAAAAATTGTTAGCCAAAGAATACCCAATTTGGTCAGCGTCATGAATATTACCTCCAGGATAGCTATAAATACCCACGCATACTGCGATAACAAAAAAGCTCGGCACAAAACGAAGAACCCCAACCGTCCAAAAATGACTCATTCAAACCACTCCTTGATCAATTCTGTAAGACTACCAGAGGAATCCATACTAATCAGCAAGGGTTGCTTGCTTTTTTTACTTAAATGATAATAATAACCGTTCTCATATAGTTTTTGACAGGATGTTGTAATGCCCCGACGATCAGCCCTTCTAAATGCTGCGCTTGGAGTAGTTTTCTCGCTTTTGGCTTTTGTAATCGCTCCGACTTTATCGTACGGCGATGAGTTGAATATTTACTCTGCACGCCAAGAGTCGTTAATCAAACCTTTACTTGATCGTTTTACCATTCTCACCGGTACTAAGGTAAATTTGGTGACGGGTAAGGGCGATGCACTGCTGACTCGGCTAAAAAGTGAAGGATTGAACTCGCCTGCAGATGTATTACTAACCGTTGATGCGGGTCGTCTTTATCGGGCCCAAAAAGCCGGTGTTTTAAGACCGATTTCTTCAGAGAAACTTAACCTGGCTATACCTGCTCATCTTAGAAGTACCGAGAATCAATGGTATGGCTTAAGTATTCGCGCACGCGTCATTATTTATGCTCCGGAGCGTGTTAATGGCTCTGAATTAAGCACCTATGAGGCGCTTTCAGATCCGTCTTGGCAAGGCAAACTATGTATTCGCTCATCAAGCAATATCTATAACCAATCTTTAGTAGCAGGCATGATCGCCTCCCAGGGTATGGAGAAAACAGAAGTCTGGCTAAAGGGTTTTGTTGCTAATTTTGCTCGCGCCCCTGCAGGTGGTGATCGAGATCAGATCAAAGCCGTTGCTGCAGGACAATGCGACGTTGCAATTGTTAATAGCTACTACCTCGGAGGAATGATCAACTCTGATGATAAAGGACAGCAAGAGGCTGCCTCAAAAGTTAATTTATTTTGGCCAAACCAAAGAGATCGCGGCACTCATATTAATATATCCGGAGCAGGTATCACGCAATCGGCAAAAAACCTAGAGTCAGCTAAAGGACTACTGGTTTTTTTGGCTAACGATGAAAGCCAGCGATGGTATGGTGAGACAAACAATGAGTTTCCAGTGCGGCCTGAAGTTGAGGTCAGTAAAACATTAAGTGCATGGGGCCCTTTTAAAGCTGACCAGCTAAATGTGGGTAAGTTAGGTCAATATAATGCTGACGCTATCATGGCAATGGATCGTGCTGGTTGGAAATAAAGTCAGCAATCTCAGGCTTTAAATTCGCTAACCAATATTCAGGGAGAAGTTGGCGGTTAGGCCTGTTAATTGTGACGGTCATTGTTGCAATACCGGTCTTGGTTATTATTGCTAGCCTTAGCCAGCCGTTCTCAAGTACATGGCAGCACCTCGCTGATACTGTACTAATTGATTACATTAGCAACTCCTTACTCCTTATGGTTGGCGTCGGCTTTGGCACGCTAATTTTAGGCGTCAGTGCCGCCTGGTTGACCGCAATGTGTGACTTCCCAGGCCGTAAAATATTATCTTGGGCCTTTCTATTGCCTATGGCAATGCCCGCCTACATTATTGCTTATACCTACACTGGCATATTAGATTTTGCTGGGCCCATTCAAAGTACTCTTAGAACAACATTTGATTGGGGCTACGGTGACTATTACTTCCCTCAGGTTCGCTCTCTGGGCGGTGCTATTTGTATGCTCTCGTTGGTGCTTTATCCCTATGTTTATATGTTGGTTCGAATCGCTTTTTTAGAACAGTCTACCGCGGTACTAGAAGCCAGTCGCAATCTCGGCAAAAAGTCTTGGCAGACGTTTTTCTCAGTAGCGATCCCCATGTCTCGACCAGCAATAGTGGCGGGCGTTAGTCTCGCTTTAATGGAAACGCTAGCCGACTACGGTACTGTTGCCTATTTCGGCGTTAGCGCCTTTACAACGGGCATCTTCCGAACTTGGTACGGGCTAGGTGAATTAACCACCGCTGCCCAGCTATGTGCCTTTTTGTTACTATTTGTATTTGCTCTTATCATGGCAGAGCGATGGTCTAGGCAGCGTTTGCGCTTCCACCATCATTCTGCGAACAAAAAATTGGTGCGTATGCAACTTAAAGGTTGGCACGCCTACACTGCGTTATTAACCGGATGTTTTATCGTAGGCCTAGGCTTTGTAATACCCGCTACTCAACTCGTGATATGGGCGTCTAGTCGCTGGCAAGAAAACCTTAATGGTGCATTTTTAAGCTTACTCCTTAATAGTTTCTCCCTTGCCGCAATTGCTGCAATTTGTTGCGTGGTAGTGGCGACATTTTTGGCCTACACCAAACGCGTTTTTAATTCGCGTTTAGAACTTGGCGCAGTGGGTATAGCGAGCCTTGGGTATGCTGTACCTGGTACCGTCATCGCTGTGGGTGTGCTAATCCCTGTGGCATGGCTGGACAATAAAATAGATTTTTTAAGCAGAGCTTGGTTCGACATCCCAACTGGACTGCTATTAAGTGGAACCATTGGTATCCTCGTGTTCGCCTATGTCGTCCGTTTTCTTTCTGTCTCTTTAAATACTGTAGAATCAGGGTTGAGCGCTATAAAGCCGAGCATAGATGAGTCGGCACGCTCTCTTGGGGCGGGCCCTGGACAAGTACTAAAACGGGTGCATCTCCCTATTCTGCGAAGCAGTCTATTAACTGCCGCGCTACTAGTGTTTGTCGACGTCTTGAAGGAGCTGCCAACTACGCTTATTCTGAGGCCGTTTAACTTCAATACTCTAGCAGTTCGCACCTATGAGCTAGCATCTGATGAGCGGCTTGTTGATGCAGCTCTGCCAGCACTAGCGATTATTGTCATTGGTCTCTTACCTGTGCTATTAATTACAAAAAGTATTCTAAATGAACGAGCAAGTCATGAATAATCAACTTGTTATAAATGAGGTTACCGTTGCCTACAGCAATGTCACCGCAATATCCAAGGCCTCCTTCTCTCTTGCCGAGGGTGAAATAGGCTGCTTATTGGGCCCTTCGGGGTGTGGTAAAACGACACTCCTAAGAGCCATTGCAGGTTTTGAGCCTGTCACTGAGGGTAATGTAAGCCTGCATGGAGAATCGATTAGTAACGCTAAATATACTCAGCCTCCGGAAGATCGCGAAGTTGGTATGGTATTTCAAGATTTTGCTCTTTTCCCACATCTTAGCGTTAGTAAAAATATTGGCTTTGGGTTAAGTAAGATACCCGCAAAGCAACGAGATGAACGTATTAACGACATGCTAGCACTGGTGAGTTTGACTAATTCTGCAGAGAAATTTCCTCATGAATTATCAGGCGGGCAACAACAGCGTGTCGCTCTGGCTCGAGCTCTAGCGCCCAACCCGAAAATTCTTTTACTCGACGAGCCCTTTTCAAACCTAGACGCCGAATTGAGAACGCAACTTGCTGCTGAAGTGCGCACCCTACTTAAGGAAAACAGGGTGACCGCACTTATGGTTACCCATGATCAGGATGAGGCCTTTGCTATGGCCGATAAAATCGCGTTATTAAATAAAGGGAAGATCGTTCAGATCGATGCGCCCTATCAGCTCTACCATAAGCCCTCGAGTTTGTTTGCTGCTGACTTTATCGGTAAGGGGTCGGTCATCAATGTAGAGATTGATGCCGCAGGACTGCTAGGAAATGATTTGGGTAGCCTCTCAATCCAGACATTGCCAAAAGACCTTGGCAACACGGTTAAATTACTGGTTCGCCCAGATGATGTGACCTACGACAAAACGTCGGATACGAAATTACCGATTATCTCCAAAGTCTTTCTGGGGCCCAACTATCTCTACGAATTAGCATTGACTGACGGTCAGTGTGTCCCTTGCCTGACACAAAGTCACATAGACATCCCCATTGGCGAGAGTTTACCCGTGCGTTTTGACCTGCGCCACGTGGTTATTTTTAACGGAGAGTCACAAGTACTCTAAGGCTTTTATGTCCTGGAATGATCATCATAATCATCTAAAACGCAGATTATTGGGCGACAATTCAGCAATCGATTTAACCCCCATCAGTCGCATGTCGCGCTCGATTTCAATTCGCATCAAATCCAGCGCTCGCTCAACGCCTGGTTGCCCGGCAGCAGCAAGGGCATACAAGTAGAACCGCCCGCCTCCGACTGCCTTAGCCCCTAACGACAACGCTTTAAGGACATGACTGCCGCGCTGGATACCACTGTCCATCACCACGTCAATTTTATCGCCCACCGCGTCAACAATTTCAGCAAGCTGATCAAAGGGCGATCGACTGCCATCTAGCTGGCGGCCCCCATGATTTGATATCACAATGCCTGTGCACCCTATGTCCACTGCCCGCTTTGCATCCTCAACACTCATAATACCTTTTAAACAGAATTGGCCGTCCCAGAGTTTCACCATTTCAGCAACGTCGTCCCAATTCATAGATGGGTCGAGCATTTCATTGAGATATTGACTCACTGACACCGTCCCACCAGTCATATCAACGAAGTCTTCAATTTGTGGTAATGAAAATTTGGCATGAGTGAGATAATTAATTGCCCACCTAGGTTTTATTACGAATTGGTATGCCCCGGCTAAAGTAAGGTTCAGCGGCATTGAGAAACCAGTTCTCAAGTCTCTCTCTCGATTACCCGCAGTGATGGTATCAACGGTCAGCATCATCACATCAACGCCTGAGGCTTTGGCAGTCTCCAACATAGCCTTATTCAGGCCTCGGTCTTTATGAAAATAGAACTGATAGAACTGGGGTGTAGAATGCTTTTTTCGCAGCTCTCTTAAGCCCACCGTACCCATGGACGAGACACCAAACATAGTGCCAAACTTATCGGCTGCCGCGGCTACTGCATGCTCCCCTTGGTGGTGGAAAAGCCGTTGCAAAGCAGTGGGTGAGCAATAGATAGGCATTTCAAGTTTTTGCCCCATCACAGTGACTGACATATCGACAGTTTCAACACCGCGCAGTACGTTAGGTACCAAGTCACAGTCATCAAAACTTGCGCTATTTCTACCGTGGGTTATTTCATCATCAGCAGCGCCATCAATATAATCAAAAATAGGCCCTGGCAAACGCTTGCGCGCAAGTGATCGAAAATCATGAAAGTTATAACACTGCTTTAAACCCATAATGACACTCTTGGTGGTAAGGGATCGTCAGACTCGTATTCTGTGGGCTGGCAGCTAACAATTGAGCGTTACGACAGCCTTACTCTACTATAGATGACCGAGTAGGAATATAGATGCGGGAGCTGGTTCTTCTATTAAACCGCGCTGAATTATTCTATCTTGTTGACGCCTAGAGAGGCTCCCTGAACAACAAACGCTAAAGGTCTAAATAATAAAGCCGCCTATAACAGCGGCTTTATTGAAATCAACAGCACTAAAGTCTACTCAGTCGTTAGACGCCACACCTTCTTCATTACCAAAGCAATCCTTCTCAAGAAAATCGATGAGAGCCGGATAGAATTGTATTTTGTGCCTATAGAACAGAGTATTACTGAAATGGTCCGCATCCTCTAACCACATGGCTTTATGGGGGATATCATATTTCTGTAGCGCTTTGATATATTTCCTAGCATGCTCTGGCGGCACCCTTTGATCGACACTGCCATGGATGACAAAAAGGGGAATATTCACCTTCTCGACTTCTTTAATAGGCGAGATACTTTCCTCCCACATTTTTATTTGCTCAATCGCACCAGATGATGGAAACCGTGCCATTCGGCCACGATAGTAATTAAGCTGCTGGATGTTATCAGCCACGGCCGCCCCAGCAATAGCACATTGGTAAATTTGCTCCTCACGCGTAGCGGCGATTAATGCAGCGTAACCCCCATAAGACCAGCCAAACATCGCCAACTTATCGGGATCGGCAAGGCCTTGATCAACCAGATACAAGGCACCATCGTCCTTATCATCTTGCATTTTATGACCACCTTCACCACCGTTGATAAACGCCGCCTTGTAAAAATCCAAACCATAACTCGTCGATCCTCGATACTGAGGTTGAAGCACCATATAGCCATGATTTGCCATCAATTGGGCCCATTCGTCATAACTGGGATTCTCTCCAATAAAAGGCCCACCATGAGGCATTACCACCAATGGATATGGGGGCTTGCTATTGGGAACTGTAATAAAACCTCTGATCTTCTTTCCGTCTCGAGACTCATAGGTGATGGCCTTCACATCAGCAAGTTTATCACTGGAAAATTGCGGTTTTGTAGAGCCAATCACGATAAGATTACCATTTTTCAAAAGATAGTATGTCCCAGGATCCCTCGGTCCCCTGTTATAAATAACCATACTGCTACTATCACGGGACCGACTACTGATACTCATTCGGTCGGCATTTGGAATCAATCCCTTTAGCTGCTCGTAAATGGCCTTCTCCTCACCGTCGAACCATTCGTACTTAACATCCCGACCATCATAATAACCAACCGCCGCGATATCATCAGGATTTGTGTATGCGTTGGTGTGCCCTCTTGCAAATATCGCGCCCTCGGACCCACGGTAGATTAATTCTTTGTATTTTTTGGATTCAGGATCAAATGACCAAAGACCTTCTTTATCATTGCCATTATGCGCGATCACTAAAAGGTCACTGGGAGATAATGGGTCCACGCCAAGAGGGTACCAAGTTTCGAAACTATCTCTGCTGGTGCGATTAACAACCTGCCAATTAGTAGTTCCTTTAACACGATAATAACTCAAAAATTCATTAGCCTGCGCATCATAACCTCGCGCAAATTGGGGGTCACCGTCACCATCGAAGCGAATACCGCCAATCTTTGGAGATTCCCGAGTAATCAACTTTCTGATGTTTTTAGTAACGTCATACTCATAAAACCTAGCGTAATAAGAACCCCCTTCATATCCGGCAATCAACACCTTATCCGGCTTTTTTGGGAGAGTGCTTCTGATGCTACCTATTTCAGAGATCTTCGACCATTTTGACTTTTTCGGATCCTTATCAAGCGTTAGCACACCACCAGAATACTCATAAACTCCCTCATTAAATCCATCAATCTTATCCCGCACCTGCAATCGCGCAGTGAATATAATTATATTATCCGTTGCCCACGAGAAATTCGTCATCTCCATAGGCTTAGCGTCCATCTTGAACGGTCGTGCCCCTAGGTCATTGGCATCGTAAATTTCTAGAATTGGGTTGCCATCTTTGGTGGGTATTCTTAAAAGTGCTAACTTTTCACCATCAGGGGACAATCTTACATTGCTCATATCAGCACGTTTTGCCCACTCTTCAAGAGCATAGGGCTCAATTTTCTCTGCAGCCTGAGCTGGCATTCCAAAAACCGCTAATACGGCTAAAACCGTGCCCACAAAAAACTTACCTTTCATAACCTAGTCCCTTTTTGATCTTTATCGATAAAAAAACCCCCTCAAAACATCTGAGAGGGTCTTAATATAACTACTTTAGATTAACAATTATCTAGTTGCTACCAAACTGATATGCAAAGTTCACATAGAGAGAGCGACCCATTAGGTTATAACCATAACCAATAGGAACATTGTTAACTGAAGATACTTCGCTTCCATCAACCCTTGGTGGCTCTTTATCAAATATGTTCCGCGCACCAACGTTAATAGCCCAGTTATCTTCCTCGTAAGTCACAGACAACGTGTGCGTCATGTAATCATCAGCGTGGCCAACATCGCGACACGTATCATAGTAACCTTCCCCTAAGCATGTATCGCCATAGTATCCAGTCTCATTCGTATCATAAATATCACTATACGGGTCTCTCGCAAGAGGGTCTTGATCAACAGAGCTAATGTAATTAGATCTCAACATTACGGTCCACTTTTCATAATTTAAGCGAATGGTGGAATTTCCTTTCCAGCTAGGAAAGCCCCACTCGCTAGCATAATCTTCGAAATCTTCAACACCATTGTCATCAACAAATAGGAATGAACGCTCTATTGTATGACCTGCGTTAATAGAAATATCAACGTCAATAGCACGATCCATAATCGTCCAGGTGTCACCAAAAGTGACATTGACATCAGCACCGCGTGCCTTCTCATTATCTCGATTGAGGAAACCATTATCCAATAAAGTGATATATGGATCGCTTGGGTCAGACATATCTCGGCTAATACGACCACAGAACGGGCTTTCTCCAGTCAGCGTGTAATAGCAGTCATTAACGATATACTGGCCATTTGGCTCAATAATAGTGTTGTCAATCGAGACTTCGTAGTACGTCATGCTAACGCCAAAATCAAACTCATTGCTGAAGTCTTGCTCATACGAGAAGCCAGCAGTCCACGATTCAGATTCTTCTGGATCCAGAGTCAGCGAACCGCCCGTCGATTGCTCTACACTATAAGCACCAAACCCGCCAGTATAGCCTGTTGGGTTAACGCCATTAGCAAGACAGTTGGCTAGCACCTGAGGGTCACGCTGATCAGCACTAGGATCATAAATACCCGTAAACAAGTCAATTGCGTCTTCCGGTGTTTTACAGGGATCGCTAATAGTATTGAAACCAGTCTGGTTCGCTAGATATAGTTCACGTAAGTTGGGTGCTCGAAACGCGGTTCCATAAGTAGCGCGTACCAATAGTGAGTCAACCGGACGCCAGCCTAACTTAAGTGATTCAGTCGTATTGCTACCGTAGATCTCGTCGTCGGTATATCGGGCTGAAGCATTAATAGTCAGTTCTTTAGCAAAAGGCTTATTGGCAATCAATGGCGCCTCTACTTCAAAAAAGAGCTCGCTCATATCCTTAGAGCCGACAGCGCCACCGTCAGAGAAGTATCCAAAGAACAGGCCATCTCGAGCCACGTTGTCAGGCATCGAGTTAATTTCATCTTTACGATACTCAAAGCCAACAGCCATCTGGATAGGCCCGTTGGGCATCTCATAAACATCACCAGCCATTGAAGCATTGATGATTGTCTGCTCATACTCGGTATCAAAATCACGGCTATCAAAGAGGTAATTTGTTTCTGCTTCAGTAGCAAATGTACCAACTATGCCCGCAGGGTAAAGCGAAGGTGCAAACATGTTAACAGCAACACAACCTGGTGCTGCATCAGCGGCCAACGTTGATCCTGAATCGTTAACACAAGGAGTGTCTGTCGATGAATAGTTACCCAGCGCAAGATCCAAACGGTCGCCACGTATACCATAACGATGAGACTCACCCTCAGATATGGAGTAAGACCCGTAAAGATCAAATGTCCAATTCTTAAGCGTTCCTGCATTCATAAAGGGAAGGTCGCCTCTAAAGCCGGCTACGAATCGAGAATTCTCAAAGCTCGCCTCAGTGGATGATCTGTCATTTTCTACAGAAACAATCGGCAGAGTTCCTACTGCACCAATGGGCCCACTGAGAAGACCGAAAGTAGCTGGCGTACACCCAGCTAGTGGAATGCCGTAGCCTGCACATAGGCCCTCATAGTAAGACCCAAAACCCGCTGTAAAAACAGGGTTAGTGAAAAGTGCGTCCTGTGCCAAACCACAATCTACGCCATCTGGGTTATTGGGATTACATAAGTTATAAGGGTTATTGGCAGGCACATCAGGAAACAACTGGGGTGGACTAGACGTTTGTGAGTAATCCTGCTTAGAATACATAGTTTCAAAGTAAGCTGTTATGTTGGCGTCACCCTCAAAGGTGTACTCTCCGTAAGCCATAAAGTTAACCGTTTCATTTTCTGGATATAAATCGGCGTTTTGCTTGTAGGGCGTACCATTAAGACTGTAATCTGAATAGGAGACATCAGCTATGCCATCGCCATCACTATCTATACCAAAGCCACCGTAGGGAGCGACGCTTTCACTAAAGTTACCCCAACCACCGTTGCTGATACCAGGCGTGTAATAAATACTGCCAGTAGCCATTCCAGGCACAAAAACTCTACCCGCTAGACTGGTTGGTTTACAGTTAGATATAGCCATGCCATATGTCTCTTTGTAATAGAGATCTAACTGTCTAATTTGTCCAGACTTGTCCATTTCTAAATTTGTTTCACACTCACCTGTCCAGGGTCGGCTGCCATAGCTAGCTGACTCACTTTTGGAATAATCAAGTCCCATGCCAACAAAACCACGATCCCAGTTCTTACCCCAGGTTAGTTGTAAATTAGAATTTTCACCTCCATCATATTTAGGTGCAGTGGCTCCCATCGCTAAATCGAGACCATCAAAGTCTTTTTTCATTATAATGTTGGTTACACCACCAATCGCATCAGATCCATAAACGGAAGATGCGCCATCGGTCAGAATTTCATACTGCCCGACCAATCCCGCTGGAATTAAGCCAACGTTCGGTGCGTAGGGAGCGCCCTCGGCACCACCAGGTGCTAGACGACGTCCGTTGACTAGTACCAATGTTCTATTGGAGCCAAGACCCCGAAGGTCAATAGTCTGCGTTCCAGGACCATTGTCTAAAACAAAACCACTAAAGGTTAGGTCAACCTGCTGTCCACCTGCGGACGTTGAGCCCTGCAAAATATCTGCCGCATTGATCAAACCAGCCTCGCGTGAGATTCCTGCAGAGATAATCTGCAGCGGAGATATACTTGAAAAAGTTGTTCGCTTTAAGCGTGATCCAGTAACCACGACCTCATCCACAGCAGCATTTTCTGAGTCAAATGCCAGCTCTTTAGCCGCTACGTCTTCAGTGACAATTTCCGCTTGCACTTCTCCAGTAACAATTTTTGCCTGCACTTCGTCTGCAAGAATTTCCTCACTCTCACTATTTTGCCCTGCGTACGCTAAGGAAGATCCTAATAATAGAATCGACGCGATGGACGCCCCTAGGGTACTAGCCTTACTTTTTGATTTAACAGTCATTACTCTCTCCCGATAACTACTTAAATGGACTAATATTTTATTTTATTTATATTTCTCGAAACAACTAGCGAGTTTATTACCTCTTTCTATAGTTGTATACATATAATTCATCTACGGGGTAAGCTAAAAGTAAGATCAATATCGCCGCCGTGTGGCCCTAAAACGGCAGTGGTTCAAACGCCATTAACCATAGATTTCTAAAATGCAGTGAAATATTAGTAATTTTCTTGCGAATATTTTCGAAGCAATGACTCAGCGGGATGCCTAGGCTATGATGCCAGGGCTTATTAAGGGCGTAAGATCGCAACTCTAAATCCAGAGTTATAAAAGCCTTAGCCGGACCAACTAGATACTTTTGAGACGAGACATAATGAAAAGAAAGACAGTTTATCTAACCCTAACCTTGATTATCCTTAGCTTGATTCAGGGTTGTGAAAAAAACACCAACCAGGGCGACTCAGCAACCATCAAACAGAATACCAAAGCGCCACCCGCAATGGCTGCGATTGCCATATCTGACAGCTACGGCGCACAGGTGAGCCAGGATATTCTTAATGCCGGTGGTAATGCTGTCGATGCCGCTGTAGCGGCTGGCTTTACTTTAGCGGTCACCTTTATTGATGCAGGCAATATTGGTGGTGGCGGCTTTATGACCATTAAAATGGGAGACGAAATCGCGTTTCTTGATTATCGCGAAAAAGCACCCTTAGCAGCCCACAAGGACATGTACTTGGATGCTGAGGGGAATGTGATTGACAATATTACCTTGATCGGCGCTCAAGCTGTTGGTGTACCGGGCACTGTCGCTGGATTTTGGAAAGCTCATAAAAAGTTTGGTAAATTGCCATGGAAAGATCTTCTCAATCCAGCTATAAAATTGGCTAGAGACGGTTTTATGCCGGCTCCAGCTCTCGTTGACAATGTTCATCGCTTGAAAGGCCAGTTTGTTGGCAAAACCAATTTTAATACCTATTTTGCATCGATGAAAGTTGGCCGTTTGTTTAAACAGCCCGAGCTAGCTAAGACCTTAGGCCGTATAGCAAAAAGTGGCGCGGACGATTTTTACCGAGGTGAGACAGCGGCGCTTATAGTAAAAGAGATGCAGGCAAGTAATGGCCTGATCACAGCGGAAGACTTAGAAAGTTATAGGGCAGTTTGGCGTGAACCGGTGCGCGCGAAATGGCGCGAGTATGAAGTCATTTCTGCCCCACCGCCTAGCTCCGGTGGCTTTGCCATTGTGCAATTGTTAAAAATGAAAGACTACTTAGATGATTCCTTTCAGGGCGTCGAGCACAACTCTGCACAGTACATTCACCTAGTCGCCGAAATGGACAAAAGGGTTTTCGCCGATCGTGCTGAGCATTTAGGAGATCCTGACTTTTTTGATGTGGATATCAATACATTAATCAGCAATGATTATGTTTCCAAGCGTGCAGCCGAGATTAATCCGACAGCAATATCACCCTTAACCAGCATTAACCCCGGGCTAGAATCGCCCAATACCACTCATTATTCCATCGTGGACCAGTGGGGTAATGCGGTGTCTAATACTTATACCATCAACTGGGATTATGGCAGTGGCGTGGTCGTAGGAGGCGCAGGCTTTTTACTCAACAACGAGATGGACGATTTTAGCGCCAAGCCAGGCGTTCCGAATATATATGGTGTCGTGGGTAATGTAGCCAATGAGATTCAGCCTGGCAAGCGGATGCTTTCATCTATGTCACCGACCATTGTACTGAAGGACGGTGAAGTAGAGATGGTACTAGGCACGCCCGGAGGATCGACTATCTTCACTACTGTTTTTCAAGTCATTATCAATATTTTAGACTTTGGAATGACCCCTATTGAAGCAATTGGAGCAACACGGTTTCACCACCAGTTGGTGCCTATAGATCTTATTACCTACAGCGGTTACACCATTGGCCGGCCGTTGCCAGAACAGACAATTAAAGAGCTTGCCAATAAGGGCTATCGGTCAGAGCCTCACGCTTTTGAGTACGGTGATGTTCAGATAATTATGAAAGACGGCGACTCTTGGATTGCTGCTTCAGACCCTCGTGATCGCGGAGAATCAAGGGTTTTTGACGTAATCTCAAAAACCCTTGACCACTAGACCGCTAGACCGCTAGCGCAAGTAACTCTTACCTATAGAGTTACTTGCAGTTTAATGCCTATATTTCTCCCCGGCAATGGAACTTCGTCCTTCACGAAAGACGAGTGGTTTCTAGCCACTTCATCGAGTAAGTTTTTAGCAAAAAATGACACTCTTGCAGTCTGCTTTTTACCGAAAGTGAAGGTTTTAACTGCATTAAAATTCAGCATGTTAAAGCCACTGGTAACCGTTTCATTGGTACCAAGATCTCTTTGAGACCCGACATCCTTTAAATCAAGCTTTAACTCAAGACCATTTTGGGCATAGGAAATTCCATAAATATTTCTGTCAGGAGTCATACGAGAGATATTGCTATCATCGCGGAACTCTCCAGCGACTGAATCACGGCCAAATGACAAAGTCAGGTCACCGTTACCCAACTCAAGAACGGTACCCATCTCTAATTCATAGCCAATAAATTGCGCATTCTGCTGCAAATAATTGGCCTTAATTAAGCCGCCATGATCATCTTCATCATCATGCTCTTCGTGCACTTCTGCAGTTTCGTCTTGGAGGTAGATATAATTAGCGACATCATTTTTAAACAAGGTAACCGTTCCAAAAATACCTTCATGCTCATAAGACAGGGTTGCATCAAAGTTTGTCGATCGTTCAGACTCCAAATCAGTATTACCAATCTCCAAGCGACCAGTGGCCAGATGCGCGCCGTTCATGAATAACTCCATAGCGGACGGGGTCCTTTCAACCATTCCAGCACTGACATTCAAGTCAACGTTTTCATTGAGATCTTTACTAAGGCTCATCGCGAAGCTTGTCGCATTATAATCTTTGGAGAAGTAGTCCATCTCTTCGTTAGGATGTTCTTCCTCATGCTCGTAGTGATCTTCTTCCTCATGCTCGTCATGCTCTTCTTCGTGACTAATTGAGCCTTTTCGACGTGTGCGGTCATGTCGTATGCCTAGGTCAAGATGGAAGGAGTCTACCTGTTTACTGAGATAGTAGCCCAAAGTCATTTCTTCGCTGGCCGTTGGGTTCATAAATGCCTCTTCCCCCAAAATGGACATATCCTCATCGACAAAATTGAGTGATATTTTTTGCAGAAGGTCATCGTTGGATAAGTCGAAAATAGCGCCGTATTCTCGAGATTCATTACTGAACACTGTTGGTCCCTCTGCATGATCTTCATCACCATGCTCCTCGCCTTCATGCTCCTCGCCTTCGTGCTCTTCTTCAGCATGCTGTTCGGTCAACGAATAATCAGTATCTCTGATGAAATAATTGACCTTTTTCAACCAACTATTACTGACGATATATGCGCCTTCTACATTGACCACTTCTGAGTCAGTCGTAGAGAAAATTCGCTCTCCCTCATGCTCTTCGCCCTCGTGCTCTTCTCCTTCGTGCTCATCTCCTTCGTGCTCATCTCCTTCGTGCTCATCTCCATGTTCATCGCCATGAAACGGAATACCATAGATGCTCTCGACACTGTTGACAGAGACGCCGAAGTAGCCCCAATCGCCTGCTTTAGAGACGCCCAATCGCAGTGCATTGTTCTCAAAATCAGAATTAGACAGGAACCCTACTTCTTCTTCGTGCTCATCTTCATGCTCATCTTCGTGCTCGTCATCGTGGTCCTCACCATGAAGTATGGCGCCAGTTGGAACATCAAAATTATCGAACTGAGAATCCTTATAGGCAAAACTGAAATTCAAACCGCCAAGATTATTTTGGTAAGAAAGGTTATGGCTATCGCCGTCATTAACCGACTGCGCTTCCAGACCAAGCTTTAACTCTGAGTCTGTGAAATCTTCTCGTGCAATAGTGCTATCAACAATATTAATGATGCCGCCGATAGTGCCATTGGCGTAGAGTAGCGAAGACGGCCCTCTGACAATTTCAATTTGTTGTATGTTGTTCAAATCAACATCGTTAACGTGGTCAGCGCCAATTCCGCCAACATCCCTCACAACCATTCCGTTATTGAGAATTTTGACACGATTACCGGACATACCACGAATAATTGGCTGGCCGACGCCTGAACCATAATCTGATGAAGAAACACCCAATAGACCGTCCAATGATTCTCCTAGACTTTGAGAGGCATTGGTTGAAAGATCTTCACCACTGACCACATGAAGTGGATTTTCAATATCGCTTAATGTTTGATCTATCAAAGATGATGTAACGATCACTTCTTCTATTTCATTTGCAATTGCATTAACACTTAATAAAGCGCTCACCAAAACGGGAGCATAGATACGTGGGTTCATAAGAGAACCTCCTAAAGAATTTAAATTTAATGTGTAGTAGATAAAATTAAACTTAAACTTTAGGCGGTGCTCGAGAGAGATAGAGAGAGAATCTTGAACGTAAGGGCCCTGAAACAGGCTCTTGGGAATATCGGTCAATAACAAAACTGGCTACAAGTACATCACTGACAGAAGAAACTAGGGTGCCTTTGAATACATGGCAACTATCACACTCTAATTGTGTACCAAAGTTTTGGCCAAAAGTATGCGTCGAGTCGTGGGCTAGATTATTAGCCACGAAAAACACTGCCATGAGTAGCAGTAGCGCAGAATACTTTTTAAATCTAATCACTGACAATACTGTAACCTTCCAATTTACCGATAATCTTAAACGGCATACAAGTGGCCACTATAGAACATTTCTACATGATTGCAAGGCACAGAACATGACAGCCTTCACAATAATGACACTTAATTAACAACAGTGTTTTGACGTAAAGTCCTCCGCACAGCTGAAAATCAATCGTTTGCGTTGTGGATCCATATTTTCCAGAGTTTTACGCATAAACGACAAGCGTGGATTATTTTTCAATACACCCATGTGACGGCTTACAAAACGCCAGTAGAGTCCATCAACGGTATTGCACCAATCGCCTTTTTTATAGTCACTCATTTTTAAAATATAATTGGACCCGCAAATGTATGGCTTGGTGGCAAAAATACCACCATCGGCAAAGGTTCCCATACCAAAAACATTGGGGGTCATAACCCACTCTGAGGAGTCTACATACATTTCCATAAACCAGCGGTAGACATTTTTTGGGTGCACCTCACACAATGTCATAAGGTTAGAAATAACCATCAATCGATTAATATGGTGGGTATAACCATATCGATCAGAGAAATTAATGGCATCATCCAACGGCGGTATCCCGGTATCACCAGAATACCAACTGTCTTTTAGCGACCCGCTAAAATTAAAGAAGTTACTCTGCAGTTGGGTCTCACCATGATGCTGATAGACCCCTCTAATAAACTCTCGCCAACCAATAATTTGTCGTAAAAAGCCCTCAACCGAATTCAACGGCACATCATACTCTGCAGTGAATTCCAGTACTTTATCAATAATGTCATTGGGCGTAATTAACCCCATATTGAGGGAAGGACTTAATGCGCTGTGAAACATAAAGGTGTCATTTTGCAAAATTGCATCTTCGTAGATACCAAAATTCTCAAATTTAACCTTTAAAAAATAATCGATGTTCTCCAGAGCATCTGTGCGCGTGAGGGGCATCCAAACATCATCCATTTGCCCTGGGTGGTCAGCAAATTTTGACGCTATGGTTACTTTTAACGATTCTACATATTTAGACTCTCTGGGCTTATAACGCTCAGGCAGCGGCAGGCCCTTAGGGATTTTCTTGCGATTATCTTCATCAAATGACCATTTTCCCCCCAACGGCTTTTGTTTATCATCCATCAATAAATTGAGTTTTTTACGTACCTCTTTATAAAAATTCCCCATGCGGAGAACTTTAGACTTGCCGTTAAAAGCCAAAAACTCCTCACGATCTAGTAAAAACATCGGTGATGGTAAAATTGTTAAGGCTAAATTTTGTTGTTCTGCAAAGGCTTCAATTCTTGCCTCAAATTCTTTGTCTTCAATTTCAAATACTATAAGCTCTGTAATTCCATTAACGACAACGTGGCCAGCTAACTTCTCTTCATAGGTTTGACCAAAATTCTGATGTTCAATATCCAGATACTCAACATTACAATGAGATAGCTGCAATTCATCGCGCTTTTCACGCATAGCGGCTAAAAACATCAGTATTTTTAACTTGTGGTGTTTCTCATAGGTACAAAGACCAAGGTCCTCTGCAATAAAAATATTATCGGCACCGATGGACTGAATAATGCCCAAAGAGAACAGCTGATTGCCGAGAACAAGGAGGGTACTTTTAGACATATTTCTTTAAACCTTTCAACAAACTATGGGATGCTCTTGTTTTACGGGCAGAAAGAAATATTAGCTTACTGAGAATTGAGAATTAAAAACTACTAACGATAAGACCCCCTGAAAGATCAGCGGGTCTTATTTCGCAGTATTACTTGAAGTTTACTTTGTTGATGATTTGACTATCTACCATGGTACGAATTTCTTCGTAACCTTTTGAAATCCCCTCTATTTCATCTTCATCATCACCATACAGCTTCAGCCATTCTTTATTAATAGCTTTATACTTTTTTTCGCTAGGCTGCATAGCACCCATGTTTTCATAAGTTATAGTCAACCAAACATTTGGGCTGTTAGCGCTATCTGAGGTATAGACAGAGTAGTCTTCGATATAACCGAGTTTCTTCTCAATCTCCATACCTTTGACCCAAGTTCTATTTAAGTTAACCAAGTAATCATCAAGATAATTTGGCTCAACAGCTACTACAGTTAACTGAATATGCTGTTCACTGGGAGTATAATCCTCATACACTTCAGCAAAGCTGCAGAGAGATGTGGTCATTAATAGTAATGTTAATAAGCTTTTCATAGCAATTACCTCAAATATAGTGAGGTCTTATACTAACCTAAAATTAATAACATAAATACCTTACCTGCTGAAGAAGGGAATTAGAATTAGCTACTAGTATTAAAACTTCTAAAGTGGAAGTGATTAACGCCGTCTCCCTTATTGGCGTTATCAATCATAGTGCCAGCCAGTAAGTTAGCGTCAATACTACGATACTGACTTAAGCCCCCAAGTAGCAGAGGGTCAACAAATTTTGAAAAGAACTGGCCCGCTTTCTCTGCGCTTCTTTTCTCTTGCCTATGGCCAATCAACAACCCAGGACGATAAATATTGACGCTTGAGAAACCCAGTGACTTTATTGCCTCTTCTAATTGCCCCTTCGTCCGTAAATAAAAGTTCTTTGAGTTCGCGTTCGCCCCCACCGAAGAGACTAGACTTAACCTTGTCGCACCGGCTTCCATAGCTTTTTTGGCCAGCGCAAAAGAATACTCAAAATCGACGATTCTGAATGCTTCACGGCTGCCCGCTGTCTTGATGGTGGTACCCAAACAGAGGTAGAGATGATGACAGTATGGCAACTCACCATTGATCAAAAATTGCTTAAAATCTATCTCCAACATTTCAGCATTCGCTGGCAGGTCATCAATCAGCCGTCTTGCTAATGCGATTGGCCTATCTCCACGAGCCACTAATTGGCTGAGAATACTATTTCCCACCAATCCTGTAGCACCCGCAATAATAGAATGTGTCATTTAATTCCCCTAGCCTGACGGCAGTATTATATTAGCCGTACCCGACAAAATGGCCGCCAATGGTTCGCGGCTAGCCTAGTATTGCAAAAGGCAAAATAGGCTCCAGTTTGGTGGAGCCTCAACGCCAAAATAAGCGGTTAGTTAGGCGTGTAAATGTATTCATCCCCTTCAACAAAGTCCTCGGCTAAGGTCTTGTCGATCATGACAGGCATTTGCG
>JACKQG010002644.1_pt1 | contig 23050 bp, 19 predicted proteins | sample 8237621 | NCBI WGS metagenome assembly JACKQG01 (sample SAMN15677084, study PRJNA649215) | marine metagenome | biome: marine; feature: Black Sea; material: saline water; isolation source: suspended particulate matter (SPM) from the Black Sea western gyre | collected 2013-06-09/2013-06-10 | depth... | reverse complement strand
CTTTTATGCATATTATCTCGCCCAATTAATAGTCAACCTATTTCAGGACAAGACATCAGAACTCTCCCTTCATACTCCACCCCTGAGTGATCCAATTTAACGCTCCAGGGGGGCTCAGGAGCTCACAAGAATAGCTTCTGATACATACACATCTTAATTGGCATACACAGCCCTCATTTATCGAATATAAAACCATCAGAATGCTGTATAACATTGTATATAATGTGATTAACTAGGTCATATATATATTCCATGCTTTACATAGTCATATATATAGTCTTATATATGCTACAGATTATTGCAACATATTATATTATGTCTTATAATATGGACACATATTCATTTATGAATAATAATATGACTATTATAACTTATTGATATTACATTATTTATGATGATAATAATTTTTGGCATGCGATTTGAATGTATATATGGCAGAATGCGAAACACAACAAAACATATCATATCCACTCAATCCCAGGCAAGCGCCTCTATCCTTAATGATGAGGTCTTATCATGTTAGTAGCCGTCCTGATGATTTTTGTGGTATTTAGCTTTACTGGTGTAGCTGTGCTGAATGTCTCCTATCTCTCCGTTGCAACCTCTGCTGAAACTGTAAATAATATCAAGTTACAGTATGCCACTGAGTCTTCAATTAACGAAGCTTTATGGCTCATTAACACTGGTGTTGACTCTCTAGTAAATTCAGACGTTGATGGAATTGCCACTGTATGGGACGCATCATTAAACATCCTGTCAGTGAATGTTGATAAATTTCAAATGGAAACTGAGATTCTCTTAGATCTTTCTGATGATACTCACTTTGATAGAGGTATTGCTGCTGAAGAAGCTGTAACTCTAGATGGTTACGATCCTGGCTTGGAAGAAGACAATCAGGTGCGCGGCGGCTTTAACTTTCTCCCAGAAGCAGATCTTCAATACTTTTTAGATAACGCCACTACAGTTCACACTAATTCCTGGAAGGTGTGGTCTAACAACACCTTTCCTGATGGCATCCATGTATTTACAGGCAACTTTATCGCACTTTCAGATATTCGGATTACATCTGGAACCCTGGTTTTTACCGGTCACAATGTAAGCTTTTGGGGTGACAATGAAATTACAGCTCCAGCTGGCGATACTACCAGTACATATCCCGCAGTAATCTTTACCAATCCCGATCAAGATTTTGACATATATAGCCAAAATGGAAGTGAAACTATTGTTGGAGCAATTTACTGCAAAGGCAATATCAATATTCAAAATGGCAATATTTCAGGACCCGTCATTGGACGCAATGTCACATTGAATAACCACTTCAATCTACTGGATGCTGAGCATGGCGATCGCTATCGCTGGACAAAAGGTTTTGGAAACCGAAGTGACTATGATTGGCCCAAACAGATCGGTCGCTGGAAAACCAATAAGTGGGGAAAGAAACACACTGCTTAAAAAATACTGCTAAACAACCCGCAAATAGCCCCCAAAAGCCCTCATTCAGTGAGGGCTATTTGTATACTTAAAGCATCAAATACAATCTATATGATTGTTTATAATGTGATTAACTAAGTCATATATATATTCATATTTTTATTCATTCGATATTTAGTCATTTATATACTACATTTTCTTTATGAATATATTTGATATGTCTTCTTTTATTTACTTTTTGTAATAATGAATATATATAAGACATGTATAAATTATTGTAAATATTTGGCTTATAGTGTGTATCTGATTTTGGCATGTGATTTGAATGTATATAAAGCAGTATGCGAAACACAACCAAACATAATAGTTCCAATTATCACCAGGCCATAGCAATGGCAGTCATAATCGGAGTCCCATCATGTTAGTAGCAGTCCTTATGATCTTTCTAGTTTTTAGTTTTACTGGTGTAGCCGTACTTAATGTAGCATATGTTTCAACTGCCAGCTCAGCTGAGACTGTTAACAATATCAAATTACAGTATGCCATGGAATCCTCAGTAAACGAATCCTTATGGCGCATGAATAACGGTCCTGACAGCCTGATTAATGTTGAAGCTGATGGTATCACCACCCTCTTTGATCCTGTACTGAATGTCTTGAGTGTTAAAGTTGACAAATTCCAGATGGAAACTGAGATCCTTTTAGACCTCTCTGAAGATACTCACTTTGATCGCGCTCTGGCTTCTGATGAAACTATCAATACCAATGGTTATGATACCGACATAGATGAAGAGAATCGTAGCCGCTTCTTCACTTTCCTGCCTGAAGTGGATATGGATTATTTTACTGACAACGCTGTTGCCGTGCATCCAGAGAGCTTTCACAAGTTTGAGGGTGGTAAAGGTAAGGGCAAGCATAGTGATGATGATGACATGGCAGATGGAATCCATATTTTCACCGGTTCTTTTATTGAATTCAAGAATATGAACCTTGCTAATCACACTCTGGTATTCACCGGTCGTTTTATATACTTTAAAGATAGAAACAATATTGATGCCCCCATACCAGCTGACAGCGCAGATGCCATGCCTGCTCTAGTTTTTACGAATCCTGACAACTACTTCGAGATCGATGCTGAAGGTAAGCACTATGAGAAAGAAGATGTGATCAACGGAGCCATCTATACTGCTGGAACCATCATATTGAAGAAGGGTCAGCTTAGTGGACCTGTTGTTGGCAATACAATTTCTCTAGAACCTGGCGAAGATTTCCAAAACCATATCGATTTTAAAGACACCGAACATCCTCATCACTACCGCTGGCACAAAGGTTTCAAGGGTAAGAAACATTATGATTGGCCCAAGCAGATAGGTCGCTGGAAAACCAAGTCATGGAAGAAAAAGCATAACCACGCCTAATCCCAGCTGCAAAACTCAACAAAATGCAAATAGAACTGCCTGAGGAGATTGCACAATGACTACAAACATTAAACAGTTTTTTAGAAGCTTACCAAGTGTAAGAGACAATGTTTCCGGAATGGTTAGTGGGTTTTCTCTGGTAGAATTGATGATTGTCATTGCTGTCACAAGTCTTTCAGTTGCTGTAACCGTTCCAATATATTCATCCAATGTTATGAAGGCAAAATTGAGTGAGGCAGATGCCAATTTAGGCAGCATTCGAACTCAGCTACGTATCTATTACGGTCACAATAATGAATATCCCAAAGCAGAATCTGCTGCTTTAGTGGTTGGGGCTACATGGAATGACATCAACACTGGCCAGTTAAACGGTAAGTACTTTGACGACTCTTCATATACCTATGTAAGTGAAGAAGGAATTGAATTCACAATTACCTGTGTAGCAAAGTCCATGCTCGATTCTGATCGAACCCTTGACGAATCAGGAAATCTGGCTGGCGGAAACTAAGAAACCCCGGAGTTTTTGATGGCAAAGCAATCTAACAATACTGAGCTCAATCTCATTGAGATCTCCATGGACACTGAAGTTACCCCTTTTTTAGAATCAAGTGTTCCCCACATAGGATTACTCTGCCCATCAGCCATGATGCCTACCGATCTTCACTTCTTCGAATCCGATCATGGGGAATTCGGGTACGCCGAACATCTCGAACTTTATCCTAGGCTCCCATATTTTATTCCTAAGAATATTGATGATCCTCTTATTCTGATCTGTGACTGGAAAATCCGGAAGTGGAGGAAAACAATTTTTCTCGCATAACGCCTCCAGCTTACCAAACAGCCCCAAAAAATCCCCCTCAAGCAGGGGGATTTTTTTATTCTCATAATACTTAGTACACAGCCTTTTTGAATAGAAACTAGAGCAGGCATTTCTATATTCATTAGATGTATAAGAGTCGAAATGAAATACAAATTACTTTTAAAATAAAACCAAGCATTTAGGGATCGTGGCCAGAGCAAAAAAAATAAGAATCGGTATCGATATTGGGACCAATGCCATTAAGGTGGCAGCGTACTATACCAAGAAAAGTAGCCGCAAACATGCCAAGCTTTTAAAGTATGATTATCTCGAAGAGGATGTAGTCAAGGATATCCGTGAGGTAAACGAGACGCACATCATGAACGGCATCAAAACGCTCCTTAGTGAACTACCCTACAAACGGGCCGATATTAACGTGGGTCTGAGTGCGAAATATCAGAACCTGTTCTTCCTCCAGCTACCACAGATAGCCACACACGAATTGAAACAGGCACTTTTTTGGGAGCTGGCTCCCCTACTGGCAGATCCAGCAGATAACTATGATTACGATTTTACCCTCCTGCCGCAGTCCCAGAAGAAAAAATTGAATGTCCTGCTTGCTGTTATTAAAACGAATAGAATAGAGTGGCTTACCAAAGTTTTCAAGTCGCTCTCTACTACCATCAAAGTGTTGGAAACCAGTACGCTGCCAACCGTTCAACTATTTCATCGCATGAATCCCAAAATCACTGAAGCAGTAGGTATTTTACAACTTGGGGGGAGTAATTCTCACTACACAATTATTGATTCCGCTCAACACCCAGAATTTCTTTATCTTCCCTTTGGTGGCAACAATCTGAATACCATTATTGCTAAATCTGCCGATATTCCATTTATTGAAGTTGAATATTTGCGACGCGGGGTTCTGGAAGTCAGCTCAAATGACGAAGCAATTACTGCGCTGTACATGGAGAACAAGATCGTCGGACAAAAACTCAAAGAATTATCCATGACGATTCGTAAGTTAAACTTCCGACATTTCTACAATACAGGACAAAAGGTTGAGAAACTGTACGTTACTGGCGGCTTGCTAAATGATTCTTTTATCAAATCTTTTTTCACCCTATCTGAAGAGATTATGGAAGTCCCTGCTGAGATATGGGATCCTATTCTGGATTACTATCCGGATGTAGAGCTAACTACTGGTAATCAATATCAATTTTCCACAGCCATTGGACTTGCCCTGAGATAATCATGGAATTTCAACTAAATTTTCTCAGTTCCACGGCCGATGAACGCGTCAAGCGTCACCTGAAGCGTTTCAGCTTTCTGCTTTACGTCATCATATTTGGTGCAACCATCTTTATTCTGGTGAGAACTCATGAAAGCCAGGCTTACATGGCACAGGTTTTTGAAGGCTTGAACTCTGATATTGAGGGGAAAATCTCTAGCGTGGAACCACGCATGTTATTCCTTGAACGAAAAATTGGGGTTCGTAATCGCTTAAGAAAAGAGTCAGATATCTTCCTTCAACCAAAATCCCGGCCTGCTGTCTGGCGAAAGATATTGATTGATATTACCAAAGCACTACCACCGGATCTTGTCATCACAAAAATTTTCTCCAGGGCAGAGGTTAAAGCCAACAAAAAAAAGACTGGACCAGATTTAACAATTGAAGGTTACACCTACATTGAGGGTGGTAACCGGGATATTCTTTCAGTAGATAATTTCCGTGGGAATCTTCTTTTCAGCTTGCCGCTCTCAACGCTTTATTCAGATATTAAGGTTGAGAATAATCGAATATACAAAGAAGAGGATCGACTGAAATTGGTATTCTCTTTGGGATTGTACGAATGAAAAAACAATTCCAATTTTGGCTAGAAGCCATCCAGATGAAATGGCTGGTAACGGCCATTGTAATCTACTTTGCCATAACGGGATCTTCTTTACAGGTGCTTATCCTACCTGAAAGTCAACGTTATGATGAAGCCGTTCTCAGACAGAACCAACTGGCTGAGACCTATATTGACCTGGTGAGTCTTGATATTGAAATGGCCATTGAAAACCTTAACACTCAATTGGCTGTTTTGGATTCGCTTGAAGCAATCTTTACATCACGATTGTTAGGTAGTACTCGAGTTAATGCTATTTTTCCAGTTCTGGATAGGTTTTGCACCAATTCTTTACTCAAAGTTGTGACTCTGGAACCCATGAACAAATTTAACAATGTTGGCCAAAAGTATCAGGCACATCTTATAAGGTTGAGCATGATTGGCCGCTATAGTGATTTCTTGAAGTTCCTGGAGATGATAGAAAGACATAAGGAATGGATTCTTATTGAGGAAATGGGCATTAAACCTCTTGAGCGAAATGATTATGCCCGATATGATCTAACGCTCTCCGTTCTGGTGGCAAAAGATGGTAAAAAATGAAAAATAAAAATACCACCCTTCTGATTGTTCTATTGGCTGTTATTGTTCTTGTCGGTGGCGGTCTCTGGCTCACTGGAACCTTTGATAAAATCTTTTCTGCGGAGGTGTCCTCAACGGTTGGCAACACACTGGCATTAGATCTGGAGACGCTCCAAACCACCATAAGAACCGTATCTTCAAAAAGCATCGAAAATCTTGCTTTTATAGAGGCCATAGATACACTCAGTGCTCAAGCAGACCTGTCGAAAATGCGTAATCCCTTTGTATGAGTATATGTGGCACCACCTCCAAAGCCCAAGGAGGATAAGCCAACTAAATCCACGAAGAAGACCACCAAGAAACCAGTTAAGCGCAAAAAGCGTATTGTGCGCCCCAAAATTACCATCAATGGTATTATCTGGGATAGGTCAGCTCCATACGCTATTTTAAACAATGATATTTATGGCGAGGGTGACCAGATACAGGGCTACACCGTCCAAACAATACAGGACACAATGATCGTATTAGGAAATAGTGATGATATCTTTTCCATTGTTATCGAGAGAGAGTGATATGAGATCAAGAAATAACTTCAATCAGTTAATCCGCTCTATTTTAATTCTTGTGATTGTGTTGACACCCCTGTTCGCACTTGGTCAGGCCAGTGGAGATAAAATCTCCATTTCTGTAAAAGAAGTAAAATTAGAGAACGTTCTTCGTATTCTCAGTGAGAAAAGTGGCATGATTTTCATCTCCGACCCTGAAATACGTACAAATAAAATCACTCTGGATCTAAAAGAAATCGCACCCCTGGAAGCGCTTTCGATAATGACTGAGTTGTATGATTTGGGTTTTCAGCAACTCGGTACCTCTGGCAAATATCTGGTAACAAATAAAGCTGACATCGCTATCCCAACCCGCACAGAGTCATATTCCTGCCAGTTTTCTGAATCGAAAGACCTGGCCGCAGCTCTCACTCCCTTTGTAACGCCTGAGATCGGTCGGGTATACGGTGATGTCAGAACCAATACAGTGATTATTCAAGATACTCCAGGCCAGGTTGCTGAGCTCATCAAGCTCATGGAGACTCTGGATACACATACAGATCAGGTGCACATCAAAAGTGCAATTGTCGAGGTGTCAATTACCAATGACCATAATAGAGGGATCCAATGGTTCACCAAGCAGGATGCGGACAATGGGGACGTTAGAAGTGTCTTTGAAACAAACTTTGGATTTCGTGACCTGTTTACTGAGCCCCTTTCAGATCCAATGCCCGCTGCAATATCAGGTGGTTTTGGCATGGGTATCATTGCTGCAGATATTGATGTTGTACTGGGTATGCTGTCTACAACAAATGATTTAAATCTCCTCTCTACTCCCCATCTTATGGTGCTCGACAATAAACAGGCTGAGATAGAAGTTGGAGATCAGATCCCCTACCCAAAGCTGAATGAATTTGGAATGACCTCATACGAATTCAAAAATGCCACTGTCAAACTTTCAATTTTTTGTCATGTCAATAATGATTCAACTGTCACAATCAGACTATCACCCCAGGCCAATTTCCAACAGGGTTTAACCCCAGATGGAATCCCAATTATCTCTACCAGACGTGCCTTCACTGAAGTTATTGTAAAAAATGGTCAGACCGTCGTGCTGGGAGGACTCATGCAAGAATCCGATGTGATCACCGTATCTAAGATTCCCATTCTTGGTTCTATCCCTATCATTGGCGAGCTTTTTAAATCCACTCAGACCAACAAGAAAAAGACTGAACTTTTAGTCATGATTACTCCTCAGATTGTGGATGTCTACAAAAATGGGATTAAAAGGAAAGATCTTGAAAAAATTCCCAAGGAGTTTATTCGATCGATCAAATAATTCGGGGCATTCTAAGCTTTAGAACCATATTTGCTCGCGCTCTTCGATCAATAATTCCCAGCTTTTAAAGGTCTAGGTACTTATGGCAGCCTACCTAGTCAGTAAATTCCCACTATTTAAAAACCGAAATATATCCTTCCTATGGATGGGGCAACTGGTTTCCCAGGCTGGTGATAGCATTACACATATGGCTGTAATCTGGTTGATGCTGGATCTTACTGGTTCGCCTTCCCTTACAGGATTTATTGCCTTCGCTGCCACTGTTCCGGCGCTCCTATTTGGCCTGTTTTCAGGAGTGCTTGCTGATCATTATCGGCGCAGGACGCTCATGCTGATCAGTGATCTTGCTCGCTTTTTTCTCATCTTGCTTATCCCCTTGTTTTACTCATTGGATATGCTAAGCCCCTTGCTCCTGGCTGTCATCGTCTTTGCTTCCGCATCCTTTGGTACCCTGTTCAATCCAGCCAGAGATGCCATCATTCCCGAGTTGGTTCATGAATCGCAGCTTCTCAAGATCAACGCTCTGATCCAATCAACTGGCTATCTAGCCTATTTTATCGGTTTATTTGGTGCTGGAATGCTCCTCTCCGCCCTGGGACTGACCAATCTCTTTTTTCTGGATGCTGGCACCTTTTTAATCTCATTTCTCATGATTATGATGATTTCCTATCAACGAGGGGAGCAACGGGCAACCACCTATGAGAGTCGACATCTGGCTGAACTTAAAAAGGGTTTAAAATATGTCATATATGAAGACCGCCGACTTTTCTGGATCATTCTTATTACAGCCTTGAATAACTTCTTCATTATGGGACCTGCCGTGGTTGGGACCCCCTTGCTTATCAAAGAAGTCTGGGATGGTAGCGGTCGGGATTTTGCCTTTATTGAGTCTAGCTATGGGATTGGTATGCTCATCGCCACCATCTTTGTCTACCGCTACGCCAGTAGATACAAAAAAGGTACCTGGCTCATGTTGGGATTGGTCTATGATGGGCTCACATTTATCCCCCTCTTCTGGGTAGGAAGCTTTGGCATTGATCCATTCTGGCTGACCATATCAATCATATTTATTCATTCTTTGGGCATCCCCTTTATACAGGTCACAAGAACTACTCTGGTCCACTCCATCGTTCCAGGGCACATGCAGGGACGCGTTTTTTCCATGATTAACCTGGCAGTAATTGGTGTCATGTCAATTTCCGTGGCACTGACTGGGGTTCTGGCTGAATGGATATCACCGCGTACTATTTTCCTGATTATTGGTATTGGAGCAGCCATGAGTGGTCTGTTGGGACTATCAATGAAAACAGTGCGAGATGCGGACTAATGGATCATTTTATCCAAAAACTCAGCCAACTTCTTAAAGAGCCACTGCCAGGTTGGATAGCTCAAAAGCACCTCATGCCTGAGGGCCGTGAATTAGAGTCTCTCAGTGACAATCTGCATCCAGCAGCTGTGCTGATCTCCCTTTACCCTAAAAATGGTGAATGGGGTTTCCCGCTGATACGGAGGACCCTTGACGGCTTTGTACATAGCGGGCAAATAGCGCTTCCTGGAGGCCGACGCGAAGGCGCTGAGAATGATATTGAGACTGCCTTGAGAGAAGCTCATGAAGAAGTGAATATTGTACCTGAGCAGGTTGAAGTGTTAGGGATGACCAGCGTGCTGCCTATCCCGGTGAGCAATCATATCGTTCAACCTGTAGTGGGGTATACTCGCAATAAACCTGACTTCATCCCAGAGCCCAAAGAGGTCGCTGAGATTTTCACAGTTTCAATAAAATCGCTATGCCAGCGGGATATTCAATACGAAACACGTCATTACAAAAACAGAGATTGGGAAATTCCATTCTTTGAAATTGATGGTCACAAAGTTTGGGGAGCCACCGCTATGATTCTCAGCGAATTTAGAACCCTGGTAACTCAGCTGATCTGATTATTCTGGGGTTATACCTGCCAGACCCACAGCCTCTGCGACACCGGTCAATGCATCAATCACAAATTGAAAGTGTTCATTCTCATCTAGCTCAAGCTCTTGCATGCCCTGAACAATATCATCTCGATTGACGCTGGCAGCGAAGGCTTTTTGTTTCAACTTTTTCCTGATTGATTTTGGTGCGACTTCCCGAACGGCTTTACTTGGGCGAACATAGGTCACTGCAAAAACAAAGCCCACCAATTCATCTACTGCAAATAGGGATTTAGCCATCAAAGTTTTACGTTCCACTCCTGTGTATTCGGCATGTCCCATAATAGCATCCAGAATTTCCTGTGGATAGCCCAATCCTTTCAGAATCTCCACTCCCTTAAAGGGGTGTTCTTCAGCAGTTGGATATTTTTCGTAATCGAAATCGTGGAGTAACCCAGTAATGCCCCATACCTCCGGGTCACCACCATATTTGCCAGCCATGGCACGCATAGCAGCTTCTACTCCGAGTGCATGTTTTCTCAAAGATTCACCTAGTGTATATTCACATAGTAAATCCCAGGCTGATTGGCGATCGAGCACCATAATCGTCCTCCCTAATTGTATAGTAAATCGAGTGTGTTAAATAGCAGGATAAATCTAGCTATTCTTTAGAATAAATCAAGCTCGCCGATGTTGAGACCAACGCCCACTCTATGAGTTTGACCAGCATCTGTGGACAACTCTGAGAATCCCGTACCATAATGGAGATCTAAATATTTTGTGCGAATACGCGCTCCAACCTGAAACTGGTCCAGAGCATTGCGTCCTAACTGGATGAACAATTGATTCTGAAAACCGATTTCCAGGCCTGTAGCATATCCCCACGTTTCCTTATTCAGCTCAGCCTGTTTCCCTGTCAGGGAGATTTCAGCCTGTACTATGGGATGGATAATAAATGGGATTTTCTTAAATTTTAAATAGTAATCCGCACCAAGAAATACTTGAGGTGCAAAAACCTCAGTGAGGCCAGAGCTCCAGAATAGAGTTGTACTCAACATATCTGTAACCTCAAGACCCAGACGCATTTTTTCAATGGGTTGATACAGTAATCCACCATGGAATCCTACCCCAAAGCCGCTTTCAGCATAGAGATCATGATAAAGCAGTCGTGCTGTACCGTGTAGAGCAAGCTTTGAATTAAGCTGGTGAGAATATCCCAATTCTGCTAAAAATTGCTGGGTGCTGAAATAGCTGATTGAATTGATGCTCAAGCGCTCCCCTGGATCCAGCTCTCCGTTATTCTCCGATCCATCTGCATCATCTGTATCTGCTAGTCCATCTGTACCATAATCCAGTAGGGCCTTGCGAGTATCGGCTATGCCGCTTACTCCACCACGAAATAATACCAGCGACCAATTGTCCCTAGTGCCACTGAGGACATCTGTTTGGTAGACTCCTCCATAACCTTCTGTGTGTTGAAAACCCAGTTTTTGATCCCGTACAGTCAGAGAGGCAACATTCGCTCCTGGACTTGGGTTAGCCATGGGAAGTGCCTTTATATTTCCAAGCGCATAGGCATCAATAGACATACCCAGGACGAATGGATCTTCTCCATAAGAAACAGATTCAGCAAATAAAAATGCGGGAACGAAAATGAGGAGGGATAAATATTTCATAGCATGCTTACGCCCAGGAGGTACCCATGGTTCCTGACTAGTTATCATCGCCAATGCTCTTGGCCATCTCATCTAAAAGCACCATGGCTTCCAGAGGGGTCATCTGATCCAGTTTTAAACCTTTTAGCTTGTCTCGCAATACCCTTTCCTGTTTATCAAAAAGGGACATCTGGTGGGTGTCAAAGGTTGGGATGGGCTCCCTTATTTCATCAGATCGTACACTGATTTCACCAGAATCCAGATCAGAAAGGATTTCATTGGCACGTTGGATCACTGGCAATGGTACACCAGCCATCTGAGCGACATGGATACCATAGGACTTACTAGCACCACCAGGAACAATTTTCCTCAGGAAGATGACCTTTTCATCGTATTCACGGACAGCCACATTGTAGTTTTTCAAACGTGGTAAAATGCCTTCCAATTTGGTCAATTCATGATAATGGGTGGCAAAAAGAGTTCGGGCGGCCTGTTCAGTTTTCCCATGAAGATATTCAATAAGCGCCCAGGCAATGGCCAGACCATCATAGGTGGAAGTGCCACGACCGATCTCATCCAGAAGGATCAGACTCCGTTGAGTCGCATTATTCAGGATGTTGGCAGTTTCATTCATTTCAACCAGAAAAGTAGATTCTCCACCAGCCAGGTTATCTGAGGCACCAACCCGTGTGAAGATTCGATCCACCATACCGATTTTGGCGCTATCCGCTGGTATGTAACAGCCAATCTGTGCCAGCAGGACTAGGAGACCGATCTGTCTCAAATATGTAGATTTTCCTGCCATATTTGGGCCGGTAATCAATAAGATCTGATCGGCTGTGGCATCAATAAGGAGATCATTTGGGATAAAAGCTTCGTCCACGGGGAGCAGTTGCTCTATAACAGGATGACGCCCATTACTGATTTCAATCTGGAGACTTTGGTTCAATTCGGGGCGACAATAGTTCCTGTCATAGGATATTTTTGCAAAGGTGCTTACCACATCCAGCCTGGCGATAAAATCAGCAATCGATTGGATATGAACAGCTTCTGCCATTACCTGAATTCTAAGCTCATCAAATATTTCGAATTCCCGAGCTGTATAGCGCTCTTCAGCATGGAGAACCTTTTCTTCATATTCTTTGAGCTCTTCAGTAATAAAGCGCTCCGAATTAACCAGGGTCTGCTTGCGGATATAGTCTTCGGGGACTAGATCTTTGTGGGTGTTGGTAATATCTATGTAGTATCCAAATACACGATTGTAGCCAATTTTTAGAGATGATATCCCAAGACGCTGCCGTTCTGTCGCTTGAAATTCCACCAGCCAGGCCTTGGCATTGCGGGCAATACCCCGAATCTCATCCAGCTCGGGATCGATACCATCTCGGATCAATCCGCCATTTTTTACCGAAACTGGTGGTTCATCTACAATGAGACGCTCAAGTTCAGCCAGAAGTGGGCTGACATCGGGTAAGGCTTCGACATGGAGGCCAATTTTATGAATATGTTTGTCATCCAGAAGTTTTGCGAGTTCAGGTAAAAGTTGTATGGAACTTCTTAGACCTGCCAAATCTCGGGCTGAACCACGGGTTGAGCTTAATTTTGAAAGTAGTCTTTCCAGATCAGCGATTTGCTTGAGAATTTCACGCAAGTTCTGACGTAATTCTGAATGGTCAAAAAACACCTGAACCTGATCCAGACGATTCTCAATTCGCTCTTTGTCCAAGAGGGGTTTGTGTAGCCAATCACGGAGTAGACGACCACCACCTGAGGTAACTGATTCATCCAGGGCAGAAATAAGTGTTCCCTCATCACCTCCACGGAGAGATCTGAATAATTCAAGGTTTCGTAGTGAGTCATCATCAATGGTCATCCAATCATCGGCACTGAGGCTCTGAATACCTGTGACGTGTTTCAGATCTCGACCCTGGTAACTCTGTAAATAGTACAATATGGCACCGGCGGCCGAAGTCCCGGCTTTCATTCCGCTCATTCCAAAGCCCTTGAGCCCCTGGGTTTTGAATTGTTTGGTGAGCTCACTCTGTGCAAAATCGATATTAAAAACCCAGCTCTCAACCCTGGTTAATAGCCATTTCCCACGACCCAGGTAAGATTCAGATTCAGAATCATCCTCTGACAGCAATATTTCACGGGGTGCCAGACCTGCCAAAAAGGCCCGCAACTGATTAGGTTGAAGTTCCAAAACACTGAATTTGCCAGTAGATACGTCAAGGAATGATAATCCAATTCGTTTATTACCAGCAAAGACACAAACCAGATAATTTGATTCCTTGGCAGTCAGGAATTGTTCGCTCATAGCTGAGCCTGGGGTGGCTACCTCCACGACCTGCCTCTTCACAATACCCTTGGCTTGTTTGGGATCTTCTACCTGCTCACAAATGGCCACACGGAGCCCTGCCTGCATATATTTATACAGGTAGGCATCCAAAGCATGATATGGAAATCCCGCTAGAGGAACCTTGGCAGCCTTGCCATTGGAACGACTTGTAAGTGTTATACCCAGGACTTTTGAAGTAACTTTAGCATCATCGCCAAAGGTCTCGTAAAAGTCACCCATCCTATAAAGTAAAATGACATCGGGGTACTTGGATTTGATCTCCAGGTACTGACGCATGAGTGGCGTGATATTTTCGTCCATTTTTGTGGAATTTGCTGACATTCGATCAATATAGTCTATAAACAGAAATTACGAATTATGAATTGTAAATTATGAGTTGGTAAAGTCTTTATCTGAAGAGAGGCAAACGTAACCGGGCAGGTCGCGGGATTCTAGCACACCTACTATCTTCTGTCTCCTGATTTCTGACTTCTAAATTCACAGTTCTTCACCGACCCATCGTCTAATATCTCCATCGCGAAGGAGTAAGCCCTTGCGTTCGGCATAGTTCAGCATGGGCAGGATGTATTTCCTCGTGGTGGGGATAAACTCCCGCAATTGTGCCACTGTTAATTCAGGATTAGTTCTGAACCAATTTTTCAAGGCCTCTATGAAATAGTCAATCTGGCTGTTAAGCAGGTGGAAATCCTTATCAATTCTGACAAGCTCTTTATGCTGAATCATCCATTGGAGAACGGTGTACTCCTGAGCATCAAGAGATCCTTTCAACTCATCCAGGGAGGGCGAAGAAAAATTGGAGTCATTGAAGATCTTTACGATTCGTTGTTTTGCCTGTTCATCTCCTGGATCAAGAGTGCCTTGATGCCCAGATAATTGCCAGAGATCACCCTGATTCTTAAGGGTGCCTTCTTGAAGAGCTGATGCCAGGATAAATTCACGATTAGCTTGTCCTAATTCTGTCAGTTTCTCCCGAGGCAATCCCCTACCCAGCGGTTCCTGCTCATGGTATTTCTCCAGCACCTGCTGAATCTGAGCCAAGCCACCCGCATATAAGGACTGTTTGATAAATCGATCCTGATGGCTCTTATAATCCTCAGCTTTCTGTAGCAAGGCATGAACCTTGGACTCTGCCACGCTGAGATATCGGGCAATTTCTCGTCGATTTAAGGGACGATCGAAGAAATCCATTGAGGCAGGGATCAATGCAGATAGATCCTCTGTTTTTAGCGACGTTAAAATAGGTAAATGTTTATCCTGCTTCTTTAACCTATGGTCTATGGCCCAGAGTAATTCAGCCCCGCCCAGGGTTTCCTCGGGTGAAAGATAGCGGATGACCATTTTTTCCTTAAATCCTGCTGAGATCGGCTCTTCGAAGAAAAATTGTGCCATCATGGTTTGCCCGGGATGGCATTGGTTGGCTTCCAGGAGATGGACACGAGCCTTACGTTTTCCTGTCCCCACATGTACATGGACCCTATCTGCTTCTTTGACTGGCTTCTTCCAGTGCGGCAGTACACTCAACTCAGCCACCCAAGCCGAACCCGTCTGAAACATGCCGGGACTACCAAGGAATGCACCCCTACCAAGCTCATCGACGCTGGCGCCACCAAGATTGATGGCTCCACGATCACCAAATTTAATTTTATCTACATCAAGATGGTGGGACTGGAGTCCTCGCACCGGGAAGGTTGTTTCCTGTGGAAAGAGCTCAACACTTTGACCCTTTCTCAATTCATGGGAGAGAACCGTTCCCGTTACAACAGTTCCAAAACCTTTGACGGAGAATACACGATCAATTGGAAGCCGAAAGACACCCTGCCGATCCTGACTTTTGATTTCAGAGATGGTTTGATTTAGCGCTCCCCGCAAATCTTCAATTCCCTGCCCGGTAATTGCAGATACCGGGATAATTTTTGTATCGGGATAGCCCCTCTCAGCGAGGTACGTGGCTACCTCTTCAGATACCAGCTCTAGCCAGTCTGGATCAACCAGATCTGATTTATTCAAAGCGACCAGAATTTTTCTAATTCCAAGAATGTGCAATATATCGAGGTGTTCGCGGGTCTGGGGCATCACACCATCATCAGCCGCTATCACCAACATGGCTGCATCGACGGTGCTGACACCTGTCACCATGTTTTTTATGAATTTTTCGTGACCGGGGACGTCAATAAAAGTGACATCTTCACTATAAAAAGCGATCCCAATATCAATGGTGACACCCCTACGCTTTTCTTCCTCAAGACGATCAGTATCCACACCGGTGAGGGCTTTGACGAGAGCAGTTTTTCCATGGTCGATATGACCAGCTAATCCGATTACTTTTTGCATGCTGACCTGGAAATTTGAAATTTGAAATTTGGAGAGATAGGTCTCCAGTTAGACTTGCCCTCATTCCTAGTGTAGATCATTGTATCAAGTTCGTCCTAATTTCTAATTTCAAGTTTCAATTCAGTACAAATCTCCAGATCAGGAAGAAGAGGGCAAAACCTGCCAGGAATACCATACTGACCCAGTTGAATATGAGCAATTTTGGACCAGGTCTTCCCTCATGGGGCATCCATGGGCCAGTCACTGCCCGATAATTGATATATGCCAGAATAGGTGCTGTCAGAAAAGCCAATGTTGTGGCTAGATCTACCAGCAGAGTCATTCCACTCATAAAGAGACCAATAATAACCAGGCTTCCACCCAGGACGATAGCCATCCAGATCCAGTAAAGTGACCTATCATCCTTTCCATCGTACCTGTTGGGAAATACTAATTCTGTAGAGCGTTTTAATACTCTGGGAAAGGCATCAGTCACAGTAAGGGTTGTGCTAAACATCGTCGTAAGCGCTGCGATGGCCACCACCGGATAACTCCAACTCCCCAGGGTTGAGGTATAGAGGGTTATAAATTGACCAGCGAACTTGCTACCTGAGGGTGAGAAGGATTCAACGGTACCATACATGATAAGACCACCGAGACTCAGAAACCCAAGAGCTAGAATACCTGTACCAAAGTAACCCAACCTGAAATCAAACAGGGAGTCAGCCAGGCTTGGGGCTGAACCAGTTTCTTTACGTCTTTCAATTGTCCAGAGTGAATGCCATACTGAAATATCTATGGCTGACGGCATCCAACCAATCAGGGCCACCATAAAGGAGATCCCTGCTACATTCCAGAGTTGTGGTTGAACAAAATCTACTTTTGCTGAGGAGCCGTGTCCAAAAGCGGTCACTACTGCCACAATGGTTGAGATGCTCAAAATGACGATGATAATCTTGATCAACTTGTCCAGTACCCGATATTTTCCTATGGTGAGTACTCCAGCACAAACGGCGAGGATTATAGCGCTCCAGGTCAAGGGGCTCATACTGGTACCAAAAATTTTTGAAGCCAGTCCTGCCGTTACTATGGTCACAGCGGCCTGCAGGACAAACATGGTCCCAAAAGTTGGGATAAGGAAGGCTACCAGCGCCCATTTACCTACTCGTTGGTACCCATCAAGAAGACTTTCACCCATGGCGGCGGCATAGCGAGGTCCAAACTCAAAGGCGGTATATTTGAATAAATTGGCCACGATCACCACCCAAATCAGGGCAAAACCATAATTCGCACCAGCGCGGGTACTTTGAACCAGATGGGAAACACCAACGGCAGCCCCAGCCCATAAAAGACCTGGACCCAAGGCTTTGAGACGTGATTGCCAATTGATAGAGTTATTCATATTCCCTGGTTCCCTTACTAGTCTTCGCGAGTCCATCAGGACGCGGCGATCTCGGTCCGACCCTTAACCAAGAGGTCGGAGATTGCCACTCTCATTTCATTCGCTCGCAATGACTTAAAATGAATATGTTACTGATCGAATTAATATTTTACAATAATCTCAGAGCTGCAACAATAATTGCATCTTCACTTTCACGGACAGCTTTCAGGTCAATGATAAAAAGATCATCGGTGATACGGCCCATAATGGCAGGATAGTTGGAACGCAAGCAACTGGAAATTCGAGCTGCCTTCATTTTTGCATGCTTGATTCCAATTCCAACCGAAGCCATTTTTTCAGAGGGTGAAGCCCCTGAACCAACCTGGGCTTCTGTGTCTAGTACGGACAAACTTAAACTGGAATTTTCATTCCTGCCCACCAGAGCCTCCGCTCTTTTTTTGAGTGTTTCAACTGGAGTGAGTAGGTCTCGATACACTGGAATGTCGTGCAAACCATCCTGACCATTTGAGAAACCTTTTAAGGCCTGTAAGGTGAGTAGAATCTGTGTTTTATCTGGCCGTAATGCCCTCAAGAGGTTATTCTTTTCAATCTTCTTTATAAGGACCTGTCTACCAGCTATGACGCCCCCCTGCGGCCCACCAAGTAATTTGTCAACTGAGAAAGTTACGATATCGACACCAGCTCCTATGACCTCTGAAACCAGGGGTTCTCTCTGAAGTCCGAATTTATCAATAGGGACTAGTGCCCCGCTTCCCAGATCTGCCATCACTGGAATGGAATGCTTCTGACCCAGGGCTGCTAAATCCTGAAGTGAGACTTCCTTGGTGAATCCTGATATCTTATAGTTGGATGTATGTACCCAGAGTAAAAGTCTGGTTCGAGGAGTAATCGCTTCTTCATAATCCTTCAGATGTGTCCGATTGGTAGTACCAACTTCCACTAATTTAGAGCCTGCCTTGCGGAGAATTTCGGGAATTCTAAAGGATCCACCGATTTCGACGAGTTGGCCCCGGCTTATGATGACCTCCTTGCGATAGGCTAGTGTATTGAGAGTTAGCAGGACGGCAGCCGCATTATTATTGACCAGAATACCATCTTCAGCGGCACTGATGGATTGGATCCAGGGTCTGAGGTGATCATGACGATTCCCCCGGCGGCCATCATCCAGATCCAGCTCCAGGTTAACGTATCCATCTCTCAGTTCTTCCATGGCCTCGATCATCTGGTCACTCAGCGGAGAACGTCCCAGATTGGTGTGGATGACCACGCCAGTACCATTGATCACTTTTCTCAAGGAGTTCTGAATCTTTTGTAAGCGCATTATGAATTGATCGGGTAATTGATCAACTTTGATAGATCTACCCTTGGAAGTAAGCAGTCGAATGTCGGCTAACATGTGTCTGGCTTCATTTGTCTTCATATTATGCGGAAGATCTATTTCCTCAGCACTTTGTAAGAGGGCAGCTACACTGGGGAGTGTTGATAGATCAAAAGGTTCATTGTCTTTAATCATAGTTTATCCAAAATATTGTTCTATAAAAATATTCCGTGCAATCCGTGCAATCCGTGGTTGCACTATTTTACATATCTATCAATAGTTTAATTGCAAAACCGATGACAGCAATGGTTACCACATGCTTTATGAATTTATGACCTTTCTTAATGGCAACATGGGTACCCAGCCAGGCGCCAATCATATTCCCAACTCCCAGCATAGCACCCATGGCCCAATTGACCTGGCCATTCCAGGCAAAAATGATCAATGCGATTGAGGTAAAGAAAAAGATAATGGTCAGCTTGACGGCATTGCCATGAACCAGATTGATATTCTGCCATAAAAGTACGGATAGTACCAGAAAGCCTACACCCGCTTGAATATAGCCCCCATAGATTCCCACTAAAAAGTAAGCCAATCCAGGTCCTAACCAGGAACCCACATAAGATTCTGGATCCAGGGGATCTCCCTCTTGCCTGTTGGAAGAAAAGAGAGTAAAAAGTGACATGACGATCATTACCAGAGCTAGACTCAGTTTAAATTGAGAATTACTCACCAGGGTAGCCAGCCAGGCACCAATGATCCCCCCTGGTACTGCAAACAGTGCTGCTTTCAGTGCAAACTTGCCTGGATTCACTTTTTTCTTCATAAATCGTCCCACCGCCATGGTGTTCTGCATGAGGATGGCGAGTCGATTCGTCCCGTTTGCCACATTGGGGGGTAATCCCAGAAATATGAGTAGTGGCAGGGTTAAAAATGAACCACCACCAGCAAGGACATTAATAAAGCCGGCGCTGGCTCCGATCAACAGCACAGCTGCAAGATTTAAGGTGGTCAAATTCTCAAGCATGGGTGCACCTTAATATTTGGAGCGTATAAATGCCATAGCATTCTGCACTACCTGCTCAGTATGCTGAATTGGCGATAAAGTACTGTAATCGTGAATCCCGTTTATATATTAGGTCACTACAATTAAAAGTAGCTCATATGAAGAAGCGAGGGGGCTTCCATGCGATTATTAATTCAGATCAGTCTGTTGCTTATTGTTTTAACACCACTTCACGGCCAGTATGCTTTCCCAGCATATATTGAAGGACCTGGTGAAGATTATTTTGGACAATCTCGGACAGCTCAAAGCCCATCTGCTGATTGGTTTCGACAGAATAGACCCGATATTGACCCGCACCAGCGACATGAGAGAACCCTTCCCCCACGACGACACAATAATCCAAACCAAACCTTGACAGACAGCGTAGAATTGTCCTGGATGAGAAGCTATGGTGCAAATCTGGTAAAGGGTACGGCACGGTGTAATGACGGCGTACTTGATGATGCAGGCAACTTTTATGTGACTGGATATGCAGTACAAGAATCAGGACATCATGCTGGTGTTACTATAAAATACAACCCTGATGGCTCCCAAGCCTGGATTGGATCATTTAGCGAAGATTCTTTAAACATATCCCACGGGACCGCATTAGCGGTTGACACAAATGGGAATGCCTATGTTCTCGCAACTAGCTACAGTTCGGGAATTTCGCTGAGTAAGTATTCATCAGAGGGTCAGGGACTGTGGATTGTCAGTTCTGAAACACCGGAGGATGGGCAGTACCTACCAACCGAAATAGAAATTGATGGACAAGGCAACATAATCATTACAGGAGACTATTGGGATAGAAATGGCTCTGACGACGAGGCTGTAACCCGCAAATATCTTCCAGATGGAAGCCAGGCCTGGGAAGCTAGATATAGCAATCCAGAGGGGTGGTCCCAATGTCATTCACACAAAATGGTAGTGGATAGTCTGGGAAATATATATATCGGTGGAGATGTTGATACGGGTCCTGTGGATTACTTAATAATTAAATACTCACCTGATGGTGCCCAGGAGTGGGTACAACAGTATAGCGGTGATGGCAATACTGAAGGAGGATTGAAGGCGATTGCTCTGGATAACTCAGGCAATGTATATGTAACCGGCAGCCACCGCCTAGTGGCGGGAACCCTGCAAAGTATGGTTACTATCAAATATGACTCCCAGGGAAATGAGATGTGGGTCGCTAGTTACGGTGAAGAGTTGAATTACGTACGTGGGTATGATCTAGCTGTTGATTCGGATGGAAATGTCTTTGTAACCGGGAACGGCCGACACGAAGTAGCTCCACATGAATATGAATGGACAGCAGTAACCGTTAAATATGATTCAGCCGGAAACGAAGTATGGGTAAACCTTGAAGACGACATGGGGGGCTCATTTATCGAGTTGGATCCGAATGGGAATGTCATCGTAACCTGTAACTATACTGGTCCCTTTACTACCATAAAATATGCCAGCAATGGCAGTACTATCTGGAATGCTGAATACAGCGGAGCCGAAAATCCTGATGATCGGGTTGCGGCTCTGGAGGTGGATGAATCTGGAAATGTTTTCATCTGCGGGACCAGTAATGTTGGGTCTGGGTCTGATATTACCAGTATTAAGTATGCTCCTGATGGCTCTGAGGTCTGGGTTGATCAGCATGCTGCAGCCTTTCACAGTGAGGACTTGGTTGATGCTCTGACCCTGGATGATCTGGGTAATATTTATCTCATGGGTAGTAGTGAGGGTACAGATGGCAATATTGCCTTTATAACCTATAAGTTATTTCCAAATGGTGATACCTCTTGGGTCGCCAGATATGATGGTGGTACTCAGTATTTTCCGTACTCCAGATTAGCTGTGGATTTTCAGGGCAATGTGTTGATTGCGACTATTACCATGAATGAAAGTGGGAATGACGATATAACCGTCATCAAATATGCCCCAGACGGCACCCAGTTGTGGGTTAGTCATTATGATGGACCTGGCAATGGTTCAGATCGACCTTATGCACTTGATGCGAGCCAAGATGGGGGAATCCTGATATCTGGATCCAGTATCGGCATCAATGGGGAGCGTGATTATGTAACTATTAAATATACATCAGATGGAATACAAGACTGGGTAGCTCGATATGATGGTCCGGCGAGTTTGGGTGACGGAGCCTCGGACCTGGTGTTGGATACTGACGGAAACTGTATTGTAACTGGAGCAAGTAGCAGGGCTAATGGCACCTATGATTTGTTAACTGTCAAATACGCCCCCGATGGGTCTGAAATCTGGGTGTCAAGATTCGAAGATCCGGCAGGAGCAACGACAAGTGCCTGGTGTGTGGATATCGATTCTGAAGATAATATCTTAGCAGCCGGGTACTCCGGATCTGACTACGCGATCATTAAATATAATTCTGACGGTGAACAGCTGTGGATGGCCATCTATGATTCGCCAGGAAACTGGATTGATGATATCTGGTCTCTTGATCTGGATCATCAGAACAATATCCTGGTAACCGGCAGGTCCTATTCAACTGACTGGGATAGTTTGAACTATGTAACCATCAAATACTCTCCCCAGGGAGATCAGCTCTGGGTCAATACTACACCAGTCTATCATGGTAGTCATTTTATAACTTCTTACCCCATGATATGGAATTTCCCCAGGCTTGTCATTGATCAACAGGGAGACAGCTATCTCGCAGGTACAGTTTTCAGCTTTGATTCGGTTAGAAATGATATTCAATCTATACTTAAATACTCAGCTGATGGCAGTGAGGCTTGGTCTGCTGAAATTGGGGTGGAATACGATAAAGAGTTCACCTTTGGGTTAATAGGTGTCGATTTGGAGGGCAATGTTTATCGCTCCTTTTCCAGCGGAGAGGGCAACAACGGATCTGTGATTTCACTGGTAAAGTACGGCCAACCGGATTATCCCGTCGTTATAGACAAATCTCATTTACCAGATCACTTTGCTCTGGATCAAAATTTTCCAAATCCATTCAATCCGACAACAACCATTGGATTCTCACTTCCAGAGGCGCTAAGGACTCAGCTAACGATTTATAATTTGTGGACTTCCCCTGGTTTAGTAGACACCTGTTAAGGTAAATTCTAAGCAAGAAGG